>JAESGF010000273.1_pt1 | contig 22059 bp, 20 predicted proteins | sample 9269621 | NCBI WGS metagenome assembly JAESGF01 (sample SAMN14515066, study PRJNA621663) | algae metagenome | isolation source: Tolypothrix carrinoi HA7290-LM1 and co-occurring heterotrophs from dry rock... | place: USA: Makauwahi cave, Kauai, Hawaii | collected 2011-01-06
ATCGGGAGCACCCCATTGGCACCGTCCTCCGAACCACCCTCCCCAAGAGGAGGGGGCAGGAGGCGCAGGCCCGCCTGACCCTCCATCCGCGAAAGCCGAACAACGGGACGCGCGAGGGCGACCTCTCCTTCCCCTACACGGTCGCCCCCGCGCGTCCCGCCTCCCCCTCCCGTCGCTCCGCGCCGGGAGCGTTCCTCGCTGCCCGCAAAGGTGCGGGCGCCCCACGCTCCGCGCCGGGAGCGTTCCTCGCTGCCCGCAAAGCTGCGGCCGCCGCCGCCGCCGCGCCGGGAGCGATCCTCGCTGCCCGCAAAGCTGCGGGCGCACGGCCTCGCCTGAGCGGCCGCCGACGCACGCCCCGACGACGGCGGTCCCCCCGTTCAGCCTCCCTACAGCCGGGGCGTGGCACGCGAGGGCACCCCTTCCCATCGCCGCAGCGGCGGCGCATAGGATTGCCCCCCTAGTCCGGAGTGCCCCCGATGCCAGTCCAGGCCACCTTCGCCGCCGACGTCTCCCAGTCCATGGGCGACCTCTTCGACCTCCTCGATGCCCTCTTCACCGTCGGCGAGATCGTCGAGGGCGACCCCGTCTTCTACGCCGCCGAGGTCCCGACGGTGTCCGGCATCGTCGACGTCGACGTTTTCGGCAACGGCCTGCGCTACTCCGGGTCGGGCCGCAACACCTTCGTCTCCCGCGGCACCATCGAGGACATCGACGTCTACGACCGCTTTGGCCTCGCCCTCGTCGTCGAGGATTTCGGCCTCTCGGTCCCGACCCTCAACACCGTCATCGACGACGACCGCACCGATCCCGCCGCGCTCGAGACATTTCTCATGGGCTTCGGCTGGGACGCCCTTCTCTCCGATCGGAGCGATGTCGCGAACCGCCAGACCCGCGTCGGCGACGACAACGTTCGCTTCAACCTCACCGGCAACGACACGCTCGACGGCGCCGGCGGCAACGACGACCTCTACTCGGGCGACGGCAACGACCGCATGTACGGCGGCACCGGCGCCGACACGCTGGACGGCGGCTTGGGCCGCGACCTTCTCTACGGCGAGGCCGGCAGTGATGCCCTCTTCGGCGATGCCGGCTGGGACACCCTCGACGGCGGCACCGGCAACGACCGCCTCGTCGGCCAGTCCGGCGACGACAGGCTCATCGGCAACGTCGGCAACGACCGCGGCCTCGGCGGCGACGGCAACGACCGTCTCGACGGCAATGACGGCGCCGACACCCTCGCCGGCGAGGCGGGCAACGACGGCGTGTTCGGCGGCGCCGGCAACGACCGCATCAGCGGCGGCGCGGGCACCGATACCGTCGGCGGCGGATCGGGCGACGACCGATTCGAGGTCAACGGATCCAGCGCCTTCGACCGCATCATCGACTTCACCGTCGGCGATGACCTCGTCGCCGTGATCGGCACCGGCGAGCGCTTCGCCGACATCGCCTTCGTCAACCGCGCCTACGGCACGGTGGCGACCGGCGACGGCTGGCAGATCCGCTTCGACAACCTCTCCTCGTCCGACCTCGACGCCGGCGACTTCGTCTTCGTCTAGTCCCCGCCGGCCCCCCGCCGTGGCATCCTCCCCTCAGCGCTCCTTCACGTAAGGCACGCTGAGGGCCCGAGGCGGCACCGCCCGCCCGAAGAAGCCGGCAAGAAGGATGACGGTGAGGACGTAAGGGGCAACGAGCAGCGCCTGCACCGGCACCTCCCCGATGAGGGGGAGTGCGACGCCGGTGAGCCGCGCCGCCGAGCTCTCGAGGAGGCCGAAGAGGAGGCAGGCGAACAGCGTCGGCCACGGCCGCCAGTTGCCGAACACGAGCGCCGCGAGCGCGATGTAGCCCTTCCCCGCGCTCATCTCCCGCACGAAGCCGCCGCCGTGCGCCGTCGACAGGTACGCCCCCGCGACGCCGCACAGCACCCCGGCGATGATCACCGCCCGGTAGCGCATCCAGCTGACGGAGAACCCCGCCGAATCGACCGCCTCCGGCGCCTCCCCCACCGCCCTGAGCCGAAGCCCGAACGCGGTGCGGAACAGGACGACCGCGGTGAGCGGCACGACGAGGAGGGCGGCATAGACCAGAATGTTATGCCCGGACACCAGCGATTGGTAGAATGGGCCGAGAAACGGCACGGAGGAGAGTGTCTCGGCGAACGGAAGAGTGATCGGGGAGAACCGCTCCGACTGAAGGAGCGGCGGCGTCTGCCCGCCCTGGCTGAACATCGCGAAGGCGAGCGTGATCGTCAGCCCTGAGGCGAGGATGTTGATCGCGACACCCGACACGATCTGGTCGCCCCTGTGGGTCACCGTCGCGAAGGCGTGGATGAGCGCCAGCATCACCGAGGCGCCGATCGCGGCGGCGAGCCCGAGCCATGGCGACCCCGTCACCGTCGCCGCCGCGGCGGCCGCGAAGGCGCCCATCAGAAGCTTCCCCTCGAGTCCGATGTCCACCACCCCGGCCCGCTCGGAGAACAGCCCCGCCATCGCGCAGAGGATCAGCGGCGTCGCGAGCCGCAGCGTCGAGGCGAGCACCTGGCAAATGTCGAGCCAGAGTTCGGCCACGTCACCTCTCCCCCATCTAGCGCTCTCCCATGAAGGCCGGCGCGCGGCGGATGAACAGCCGCTCGAACGGCCCCGACAGCATGAAGGCGAGCGCCCCGGAGAACAGGATGATCAGCCCCTGGATGACGAGCACCATCTCGCGGGTGATCGTCGAGAACTCGAAGGAGAGCTCTGCCCCACCCTGGTAGAGGGCGCCGAAGAGGAGCGAGGCGAGCACGATTCCGACCGGATGCCCTCGCCCCATCAGCGCGACGGCGATCCCGGTGAACCCGTACCCCGCGGTGAAGTTGATCGTCAGCTTCTCCTGCGCCCCCAGCACCTCGTTGACCGCCATAAGCCCGGCGAGCGCGCCGGAGAGCCCCATCGCGATCACGATCGTCCGCGCCACGTTGACGCCGGCGTAGCGGGCGGCGGGCTCGCTCTCGCCGAGAAGGCGCATGCGGTAGCCGAGCGGCGTCCGCCAGACGAGCACCCAGACGCCGACCGCCGCGAGAAGCGCGAGGACGATGCCGAGGTTCAGCGGCGACGATGTCATCTCGACGCCGAACCAGCCGGCGATCTCGTCGATCCGCGGCAGCGTCGCGTCCGGCGCGAAGGTGCGTGTCTGCGGCGTCGACTGTCCGGGGCGCATCAGCGGCCCCGTCAGCAGCGAGACGATGAGGCCGGCCGCGATGAAGTTGAACATGATCGTCGTGATGACGACGTGGCTCCCCCGCCGCGCCTGGAGGATCGCCGGGATGAACGCCCAGGCGGCGCCGAAGAGCGCGGCGGCGGCGATCGCGGCGAGGATCACCACCGGCCCCGGCAGGACCTGATCGAGCGACAGCACGGCGAGCGTGACGCCGAGCCCCCCGAGCGCCGCCTGCCCCTCGCCGCCGATGTTGAAGAGCCGCGCCTGGTAGGCGACCGCGACCGCGAGCCCCGTGAAGACGAAATTCGTCGCATAGTAGAGCGTGTAGCCGAGGCTGCCGGGATAGACGAACGCGCCGTCGATCATCACGCGGAGCGCCCGGAACGGGTTCTCGCCGATAAGGGCGATGACGACGCCCGACACGGCGAAGGCGATGAGGAGGTTGATGAGCGGGATCAGGCCGAGGTCGATCCAGCGGGGCAGCCGCCCCGCGCTCACGCCGCAACCTCGCGTCCGACGCCGCCCATCATGAGGCCGACGGTGTGCCGGTCCGCCTCCGCGCTGGCGACCTCGCCGACGATGCGGCCGGCGTTCATGGCGATGACGCGGTCGGACAGGGCGAGGATCTCGTCGAGCTCCACCGAGACGAGGAGGATGGCGCAGCCCTGGGCGCGGAGGTCGAGGAGACGCGCGTGGATGAACTCGATCGCACCGATGTCGACACCCCGGGTCGGCTGGCCGACGAGGAGGACGGCCGGCGCGGACCCGTGCTCGCGGGCAAGGACGAGCTTCTGCTGGTTGCCGCCGGAGAAGCCGACGGCCGGCAACCGAGGGTCGGGCGGGCGCACGTCGAAGCGCTGCATGAGCTCGTCGCAGCGGCGCGTCATCCGGCCGCGGCGCAGCAGCCAGGGGCGGCGGCCCTTCGCCTCGCCGAGGTATCCGAGGACGGCGTTCTCGCGCATCTCGAACGGCAGCACGAGCCCCTCGCGCCGGCGGTCCTCCGGCACATGGGCGACGCCGAGGGCGCGGATCTCGCGCGGGTCGGCCGGGTTCTGCGCCGTCACCACGCGGTCGCCAACGCGAAACGACCCCGCCGTCGGCGGAACGATCCCGGCAAGCACGGCGAGAAGCTCCGACTGCCCGTTGCCGGCGACCCCGGCGACGCCGACGATCTCGCCGGCCCGGACGGCGAGCGAGACGTCCGTCAGCCGCGCCGTGCCGCCCTCGTCGGTGAGCGAAAGCCCCTCCGCCTCGATGCGGACGGCGCCACCGGCGTGCGGCGACTGGTTGCGCACGACCTTCACCGTACGGCCGACCATCAGCTCGGCGAGCTCCTCGCGCGTCGTCTCCGCCGTCCGCCGCGCGGCCACCATCCGGCCGCGCCGCATGACGGACACGGTGTCGGTGATCGCCATGATCTCGCGCAGCTTGTGGGTGATGAGGAGCACCGTCACGCCCTGCCGCTTCAGCACGAGGAGGCTCTCGAACAGCCTGTCCGTCTCGTCCGGCGTCAGCACCCCCGTCGGCTCGTCGAGGATCAGGATGCGGCCGCCGCCAAGCAGCGCCTTCGCGATCTCAACGCGCTGCTGCACGCCCACCGGCAGCGTCTCCACCACCCGGTCGGGATCGATGTCGAGCCCGTACAGCCGGTCGAGCTCGGCGAGCCGCTGTCGCACCTCCGCCGCTGAGGCGGACAGGAAGCCGTTGCCGGGCACACGCAGGAGGAGGTTGTCGAGGACGGTGAAGTTCGGGACGAGCATGAAGTGCTGGTGGACCATGCCGATCCCGTGCCGGATCGCCTCCGCCGAGGAGCCCATCTTCACCGGCTCGCCGAACAGGCGGATCTCGCCGGCATCCGCCGTGTAATGGCCGGAGAGGATCGAGACGAGGGTCGATTTCCCCGCCCCGTTCTCGCCGATGATGCCGTGGATGGTCCCCTCCGCCACCTCGAGGTCCACGCGATCATTGGCGAGGACGGCGCCGAACCGCTTGGTGATCCCGGAAAGCGCGACGGCGGGCGGCGGCCCGGCAAGGATGGCGGACGGTGCCCCGCCCGCCTCGAGAGCCGCGTCAGCCACGGCGGCCGTCCCGCGCCATCATCAGAGCGGGCAGCTCTGGTCGGTCTCGTAATCGTGAACGGAGATCTCGCCGGCGATGATCTTCGCCTTCGCCTCTTCCATGGCGGTCCGCATCTCCTCGGTCAGGAGCTCGGCATTGTTCTCGTCCGCGACGTAGCCGACGCCCTCCTCCGCGAGGCCGAGGTTGACGATGCCCGGCGTGAACTCGCCGTTCTTGGCGTCCATCATCGTGTCGTAGGCCGCGACGTCGACGCGCTTCAGCATGGAGGTGAGCACAGAGCCCGGCGCCACGGCGGCCTGGTCGGAATCGACGCCGATCGCGAGCTTGCCGGCGTCCGCCGCCGCGCGGATCACGCCGAGGCCGGTGCCGCCGGCAGCGTGATAGACGACGTCGGCGCCGCGGTCGATCTGCGAGCGGGCGAGCTCGGCGCCCTTCGTCGGGTCGTTCCAGGCGGCCGGCGTGGTGCCGGTGTAGTTCACCACCACCTCGGCGTCGGGGTTCGTCGCCATCACGCCCTGGCGGAAGCCGCACTCGAACTTGCGGATCAGCGGGATGTCCATGCCGCCGACGAAGCCGATGGTGCCGCTGTCCGACGCCATCGCCGCCGCGACACCGACGAGGTAGGAGCCCTCGTGCTCGGCGAAGCGGTACTGGCGCAGATTCGGCTGGTCGAGCCAGTAGACGTCGATGATGGCGAACTCCTTGTCGGGGTTCTCGCTCGAGACCTTGTCGATCGCGTCCGCCTGGCTGAAGCCGACGCCGAGCACCACCGTCGCGCCGCGCTGCGCCATGCGGGTGATCGCCTGCTCGCGTTGGGCCTCGTTGGTGACCTCGAACTCCATCACCTCGGTGCCGGTCTCGGTCGTGAACCGGGTGATGCCGTTGTAGACGCCCTCATTGAAGCTTTTGTCGAACTTGCCGCCCATGTCGTAGACGACGGCGGGCCGGAACTCCTCCTGGGCGTGTGCAGAGACGGCGAACGCCGCGCCGGCGATCCCCGCCGCGATGGTGGCGATGGTCCTCAACGTCATGTGCTCCTCCACGGCTCTTCCGCCGATTCCGTGTTCTCTCGGGCGACCTTAGTGCAAGCCGCGCGGGCAGCGCCAGTCGCCCGCGGCGAGCCGGCCGCCGCGGGCGCCCGCGTGCAAACGCCGCGCCAGCGGCGGGCCGCCGTCTCAGCGGGCGGCGAGAAGCTCGGTGAGCGCGGTGGCGATCGCCTCGGTCGAGTGGGCGAGGTCGTCCAGCGACACGCTTTCCTCGCCGAGGAAGTCGACCCCCTCGCCGACGACCGGCGGGCCGACGCCGTAGAGCGCCGTCGGGATCCCGGCGAGGGCATAGTGCCGGGCGCCCGTCACCACCGGCGCCGAGACGACGGGCACCGGCCGCCGCATCGCCGCCGTCGCATGGGCGGAGAGGGTTGCCGCAAGCCGCTCGCTCTCCGCCGTCGGCTGCACTGGCTCGGCAAGGAGGAGGCGGCGGCATTCGAGCTCCGCCGGCCCGCGGTGCGCCTGCTCGATCATGTCGAAGAGGGCGGTCTCCACCGCCTCGCCGTCCTCGCCCGGGCCGATGCGGCGGTCGACGGTGAAGCGCAGGAGATCGGCGACGAGATTGACGCCGCGGCCGGCCTCCACGGTCGACACGGTGAGCGGCTGCGGCGCGGCGCGGGCGGCCTCCAGCACGGCCGCCAGCACCGGCACGCCGGCGGCGACGGCATCGATGCCGTCCTGCGGCCGCCCGGCATGGGCCTGCCGCCCGCGCAGGAGCACCTCGAACTGGAGGACGCCCTCCTGCCCGACGATCACCTGGTAGGAGGTGCCGGAGGAGATCACGGCGTCCGGACGGGTGAGGCCCTGGCCGAGGAGGAACGCCGGGCCGAGGAAGCCGCCGGTCTCCTCGTCGGCCGTGAGGTGCAGCTCCACCGTGCCGGCGAGCGGCTCCCCGGCGATCGCCTCGAGGGCGAACACGTAGGCGGCGATGTCGGCCTTCGAATCACGCGCGCCGCGGCCGTAGATCGCCGGCCCCTCGCGGACGCCGCCGAACGGGTCGCGCCGCCAGCCGTCGCCGGCGGGCAGCGTGTCGAGCGCGGCGGCGAGCGCCACCGTCGGCCCCGACCCGAACCGGCGGCGGACGATGAGGTTCATCACCCCCGTCCGCCCGTGGTGGCGCGCGAAGGGATCGGGCACCGGCACCCGCTCCACATCGTGGCCGCGTCCCTCGAGCCATCCGGCGAGCCAGTCGGTCGCGGCGGCCGTGTCGCCCGGCGGGTTCTCCGTCGGCAGGCGAACGAGCGCGGCGGTCAGCTCCGCCGCCGCCTGTGCGCTCGCCTGGATGCGGTCGAGGACGGGCGATGACCGGACGTCGCTCACGGCAGGAGAACGGTGGACCCGGTCGTCCGGCGCTCCTCCAGCGCACGATGGGCCTCGGCGGCGTCCTTCAGGGCGAAGGTCTGGCCGATCGGGATCGCCACCTTGCCTGAGCGGACCATCTCGAAGAGGTCGGCCGCGTTCGCCTCCAGTCGCTCGCGGGTGCGGATGTAGGTGAACAGCGTCGGCCGGGTCATGTAGAGCGAGCCCTTCTGCGCCAAAATCGCCGGCTCGAACCCTTGGATCGGCCCCGAGGCCTGGCCGAACGAGGCCCACAGGCCGCAGGGCTTCAAGCAGTCGAGCGACCCGGGATAGGTGTCGCGACCGACCGAGTCGTAGACGACGTCGACGCCCTCGCCGCCGGTGATCTCCTTCACCCGCGCGACGAAATCCTCCGTTCTGTAGTTGATGACGTGGGTGTAGCCGTTGGCCCGGGCGAGCTCGGCCTTCTCCTCGGTCGAGACGGTGCCGATGGCCGTGGCGCCGATCGACCTCGCCCACTGGCCGGCGATGAGGCCGACGCCGCCTGCCGCCGCGTGGAAGAGGAGCGTCGTCTCCGGCGTGACCTTGTAGGTCTCGCGCAGGAGATAGCGGACGGTCATGCCCTTCAGCATCATCGCCGCCGCAGTCTCGTCGGCAACGCCGTCCGGGACCTTGACCGCGCTCGCCGCCGGCAACACGCGGCGCTCGGAGTAGGCGCCGGCGGCGGTGCCGTAGGAGACGCGGTCGCCGGGCGCGAAGCCGGTGACGCCCTCGCCGACCGCCTCCACCACGCCCGCCGCCTCGTGGCCGATCACCATCGGCATCGACGGCGCCTTGTAGAGGCCGGAGCGGTAATAGGTGTCGATGTAGTTGAGGCCAACCGCGGTGTGGCGAACCAGGATCTCGCCCGGGCCGGGGACAGGGTCGGGCACCTCCCGCCACCTGAGGACGTCCGGCCCCCCGGTCTCCTCAAGGAGGATCGCGTGCGTCATCTTCGGCTCTCCGTTTCGACGCGCGGCACGTTAGTTTTGGGCACGGAGCCAATCAAGCGGGGCCGCAATGCCTGAGGAGACTGCCGTGACGCCGACCGACGCCGCCTCCAGCGCAGCGCTCCACGCCGACATCGCGGTGGTCGGCGCCGGGCCGACGGGGCTGACGGCCGCACTCGGCGCCGCGGAGGCGGGGTGGACGGTCGCCCTCGTCGCACCGGTCGCGGCGCGCGACCCGCGGACCACGGCGCTCCTCCAGCCCGCGATCCGACACCTCACCGCCCTCGGCGTCTGGAGCCGGGTCGCGGGCGAGGCGGCCCCACTCGTGACGATGCGCCTCGTAGATTCCACCGGCCGCCTTCCCCGCGCGCCGGAGATCGTGTTCGACAGCCATGAGCTCGGCCTCGAGGCGTTCGGCTACAACATCCCGAACGACATCCTGAACGCCGCGCTGCGCGACCGGCTCGCCGAGGCGGGTGTCATCACCGTCGATGCGCCGGCCGACGATTTCGAGGACGGGCCGACCCCGCTGGTGCGGGCCGCCGGCCGCACCGTCGTGTCGCGCCTCGTGGTGGCGGCGGACGGGGCGCAGTCGCTGGTGCGCGAGCTCGCCGGCCTCGGCGTCCGCCGCTGGACCTACGACCAGGCCGCGTTCGTGACGACGCTCGGCCACGAGCGGCCACACGGCAACACGTCCGTCGAGTTCCACACCGCCTCGGGGCCGTTCACGCTGGTGCCGCTCCCCGGCAACCGCTCCTCCCTCGTCTGGGTCGCCCGGCCCGAGGAGGCGGAGAGGTGGGCGAAGACCGACCCCGGCCCGCTCGCCCGCGAGATCGAGCGGCGCTCCAACGCCTGGCTCGGCCGCATGACGGTCGACGGCCCGCGCGGCACCGTGCCCCTCACCGGCCTCATCGCCTCCCGCTTCGGCGCCGGCCGTGTCGTCCTCGTCGGCGAGGCGGCGCATCGTTTCCCGCCAATCGGCGCGCAGGGGCTCAACCTCGGCATGGCGGACGCGGCGACGCTGGCCGCGCTCCTCGCCGACGCCCGCCGCGGCGGCGCCCTCGCCGACGTCCCCGCCGCCTACGACCGCCGCCGGCGGCTCGAGGTCTCGGCCCGCACCCTGTCCGTCGACCTCCTCAACCGCTCGCTGCTCACCGCCATGCCGCCCGTCACCGTCGGCCGCGCCTTCGCGCTGGCGGCAGCGCGCAACATCGCCCCCCTCCGCAACGCAATGATGCGCTACGGGCTAGGCGCAGGCTGAGGCGGCGAAGAGGGACGATGACGATGCGGTGGATCGGACGGGTGGCGGCCCTGCTCGCCGTGGTGGCAGCCGCCGGTGGGACGGCGGCGAACGCGGGAACCTCTCCGGCCTGCGAGGATTCGGAGTGGGCGGGACCTTCGGAGCATCAGGGCGGGCTGTGGCTCGTCGTCAGCCTGACGGCGGAACTCGGCGAGCCCTGCACGCTCTCGTACGAGCTCGGCGGACAGGCGACGGGGCCGGTCGAGGTCGTCGAGGCTCCGAAGGAGGGGCGGCTTCTCGCCTCCGAGCCGGGGCGCCTCGTCTACGTCTTCGACAGCCCGGCGCCGTACGAGTTCTTCACCCTCGCGATCCCCGTCGAGCCGGTCGGCGGCCACGGGACAATCAACGTCATCGTCCGAGCCGTCCGCCGTCCTTGATCCTCAGAGAACGCCCGACTTGATGGCGTAGAGCACCGCCGTCACCGTCACCGCCGACGCCGCCGTGCCGACGAGGACGGCGTTCGACGCACCCTCGACGAACCGCCCGTACTGTGTCGCGAGCACGAACACGTTCGTCGCCGGCGGCAGCGCCGCCATCAGCACCGCTGTCGTCAGCCACAAGGGGTCCACCGTGACGGTGCTGACGAGCGCGAAGGCGAGGAGCGGGTGGAGAATGAGCTTCAGGGACAGGAAGATCGTGAGGTCCCCCACCGCATCGCGCGTCGGCGGGCGCTGCAGCGCCACCGTCACCCCCATCGCGAAGAGCGCCGTCGGGGCCGCCGCGCCCCGCAGCATGGTGAGAAGGCGGTCCACCATCTCCGGCGGCTGCCAGTGGAAGGCGGCGGCGAGCGTCCCAGCGATCACCGCGAGGATGAACGGGTGGGTGAAGATGCGCTTCAGGATCCGGAGCGCCGTTGCCCGCGCGCTGCCCTTCGCGCCGCCGAGCGCCATCAGGATCGGCGTCATGACGAAGAACATCGTGTTGTCGAACGCGAAGATCAGCGCGACCGGCACCGCCGCCGGCGCGCCGAGCGCCGTGATGGCGAGGCCGGGGCCGAGATAGCCGTTGTTGGCGTAGGCGCCGATCAGCGCCTGGATTGTCGACGTCTCGACATCGCCCCGCGTGCGCAGGAGCGCCACCACGAAGGCCGTTGCGAAAACGAGGTAGGTCGCAACCGTGGTGGCGAGGATGAAGCCGATGTTGGAGAGCTCCTCGAACGGTGTCTGCGACAGGAGCTGGAAGAACAGCGCCGGCAGCGCGACGTAGAGGATGAAGATGTTGAGCCACTCGAGCCCCGCTGCCGGCCGCTTGAAGACTCGCCCGAACACGTAGCCGAGGAGGATCAGCCCGAAGAACGGGACGACGAGTGAGAGGACCTCGGCCATGAACGGGGGAGAGCTCCGGGGCAGGACGAGCCGCACCCCTTAGGCGATTGTCGGGAGGCGCGAAACCCGCTGCGCCGCGCTCCAGCCAAGCGGCGTTGCGCCGGGCGGGGCGCCGGCCCATGCTCGTCCCAAAACGAGGGCGGGAGGAACGACCATGCTGGGCACCATGCAGGATTGGCCGCTCCTCGCCCACACCGTGATCGACCACGCCGCCCGCTTCCACGGCGCCCGCCCGATCGTGACGCGCCGGCCGACGGGCGGCATCGTCCGCACCACCTACGCGGCGCTCCACTCCGAGGCACGGCGCGTCGCGGCGCGGCTGGTGGCGGACGGCATCCGCCCCGGCGAGCGCGTCGCGGCGCTGTGCTGGAACACCGACCGCCATCTCGCCCTCTGGTACGGCGTGATGGGCGCCGGCGCAGTGCACCACACCGTGAATCCAAGGCTCTTCCACGCCGAGATCGCCGCCATCATCAACGACGCGGAGGACCGGCTCCTCTTCGCCGACATCACGTTCCTGCCGCTCCTCGAAACGATCCTGCCGCTGCTCCGCACCGTGGAGCGGGTGATCCTCCTCGCCGACCGCGCCGACGTGCCCGAGACGACCGTCGCGGCGACCGCGTGGGACGAGTGGCTCGACGGCGCCGAGCCCGGGCCGTGGGTCGCCGTCGACGAGCGGGCGGCGTGCGGCATGTGCTACACCTCCGGCACCACGGGGATGCCGAAGGGCGTCCTCTACTCGCACCGGTCCAACATCCTCCACGCGCTCGCCTTCTCGGCGCCCGACATGCTCGGCCTCTCGGCGCGCGACGTCGTGATGCCGGTCGTGCCGATGTTCCACGCCAACGGCTGGTCGCTCGCCTTCTCCGCCCCGATGCAGGGAGCGGCGCTGGTGATGCCGGGCGCCGCGCTGGACGGTGCCTCGCTCGCCGAGCTCATCAACGCGGAAGGGGTCACGATGTCGGCCGGCGTCCCCACCGTCTGGCTCGGCCTCCTCGATCACCTGGAGCGGACGGGCGAGCGCGTCCCCTCGCTCGGCCGCGTCGTGATCGGCGGCAGCGCCTGCCCGCGGGCGATGACGGAGGCGTTCGAGAAGCGGCACGGCATCGAGGTGCGCCACGCCTGGGGGATGACCGAGCTCTCCCCGCTTGGCACGATCGCGACGCTCCTACCCGGACAGGACGCCCTGCCGGAGGAGGCGCGCTTCGACCTCAAGGAGAAGCAGGGTCGGCCGCCCTACACGGTCGACCTTCGCATCACCGACGACGAGGACCGCGAGCTCCCGTGGGACGGCCGCACCTTCGGCCGCCTCAAGGTGCGAGGGCCCGCGGTGACTGGCGCCTACGTGAAGGGCCGAGGCGCGGAGCTTTTCGCCGATGGCTGGTTCGATACCGGTGACGTCGCGCACATCGACGCGGACGGCTTCATGCGGATCACCGACCGGGCGAAGGACGTCATCAAGTCGGGCGGCGAGTGGATCTCGTCGATCGACCTCGAGAACCACGCGCTCGCCCACCCTGACGTCGCGGAGGCGGCCGTGGTGGGCGCGGCCCACCCGAAGTGGGGCGAGCGGCCGCTCCTCGTTGTGGTGCCGCGGCCGGGGGCGAGGCCGGATGGCGCGGCCATCCTCGACGCGATCGCCCCGAAGGTCGCCCGCTGGTGGCTGCCGGACCGCGTCGTGTTCGTCGACGAGATCCCGCACACCGCGACGGGGAAGATCCAGAAGACCACGCTCCGCGAGCGGTTCACGAACGTCTACCTCGACGCCGCTCAGTAGGTCGCGCGGCCGCCGGACAGGTCGAACACGGCGCCGGTGGTGAACGTGTTCTCCTCGCTGGCGAGCCAGCAGATCATGTGCGCCGCCTCGTCGAGCTCGAGGAACCGGCCGCGCGGGATCTTCGCCAGCATGAAGGCGATGTGCTCCTCGCTCATCTGCTCGAAGATGCGCGTGCGGGCGGCGGCCGGCGTCACGCAGTTGACCGCGACGTCGACACCGGCGAGCTCCTTGCCGAGCGACTTGGTGAAGCCGATCACGCCCGCCTTCGAGGCCGAATAGGCAGAGGCGTTCGGGTTGCCCTCCTTGCCGGCGACAGAGGCGATGTTGACGATCCGCCCGTAATTCCGCTCGCGCATCGACGGCACGACGACCTTGTTCACGAAGAAGGTGCCGTTGAGGTTGATCGCGATGATCTTCTCCCACTCCTCCACCGGGTAGTCGGCGACGGTGGCGTTGCGTCCTGCGATGCCCGCGGAGTTGACGAGGATGTCGACCGGGCCGAGCCGCTCCACCGTCTCGCGGTGCGCCTCCACGACGGAGGCGTAGTCCGACACGTCGCAGCGGATCGCGACCGCCTTGCCGAGCGTAGCGGCGTGGCGCTCGGCGAGCGACAGGTCGAGGTCCCACACCGCGACAGTGGCGCCGCCGCGGGCAAGGTGCACCGCGACCGTGCCGCCGATCCCCTGCGCGCCGCCGGTCACGACCGCGACGCGGCCGGAAAAGTCGTACGAGTTCAACAGAGCCTCCGTTCCCTCGTCCGGCGCCCGTGCCGCGAGTTGGCGGGCAGGGTGTCGCAGCACCGCACCGTCGTCAAACGCGCGGCGGAGCCCCGCCTCCCCCTCTCGGCGGACCTGCGGCGGCAGTGGCCGTCCTTGCGGCGAACGGGATGCGGTGGGTCGATTCGGGCGACGCGGCAGGGCATCGTGCAGCCAAACGGGGGCGCCGTGACGATGCAGGCACCGATCGACGTGGTCCACGAGTTCACCACGGGCTTCGTCGTTCATGACGACCCGCCCATCGCCGACAGGACGCTGCACGCGAATGCTTGCGGCATCACCGGCCTGACACCGACGGGGCCGATCGGAGGGTGCGAGGCGTACCAGGCGAGCCTCGACGCCTGCGCCACGGCCTTCCGCGCCGTGGCGCCGCTCGAGATCCTCGCCTACTTCGCTACCGGCGACCGCGTCGTGGCGCGCGTCCGGATCACGACGGCCGCGCAGGAGGCGTCCACCGATGGCTGAGCCGCTCGCGATCGTTGTCGCCGCCGGCCCCGGCGTCGGCTCCGCCGTCGCCCGGCGCTTCGCGCGCGACGGGTTCCGCCTCGCCGTCCTGTCGCGCCGGCAGGAGGCGATGGATGCGTTGGCGGCCGACCTCGGCGGAGGCGCCCGGGGCTTTTCCGCGGACGCGGCCGACCCCGCCTCGCTGGAGGCTGCGCTTGCAGAGGTCCTCGCCGCGATGGGGCCGCCGAAACTCCTCGTCTACAATGCGAGCCTCTGGCGGGAGGCGCCCGGGCTGTCGGTCACGCCGGAGGTGCTGGAGGCCGATTTCCGGCTCTGCGTCACCGGGGCGCTCGTTGCGTCCAAGGCAGTCCAGCCGACGATGACAGCGGCGGGCGGCGGCACCATCATCTGGACGGGCGGCGGCCTCGCGCTCGCGCCGCAGTACGGGGCGCCGGTGCCGGGGCTGACGGCGGGGAAGTCGGCGATGCGCGGCCTCGTCTTCGCGATGGCTGACGCGTTCCGCGACGTCGGGATCCACCTGTGCACCGTCACCATCGCCGGTACGGTGGCGCCGGGTACGGCGTTCGACCCGGACAGGATCGCGGAGGCGTTCGTCGCCATCGCGGCCGAGCCGCGCGAGGCGTGGGAGGTGGAGCACATCTTCCGCGGCGCCTGAGCGTCGCGGACGCTGAACCCGCGGGCCAGCCGGCCGTTGTCCGGGGCATGGACAGCGCCACCCCCGCCCTCCGCCTCGGCTTTCCCGTCAAGGTCCTCGCCCGGCCCGGCCTCAAGTCGGAGGATTCGCGGCGCTGGCAGTCCTCGCCGCACCTCAAGGTGTCGCTCGAGCACGTCACGCGCATCCTCGACCACCTCGACGGCGCGGACATCCGCATGTACCGCCTGTCGTCCGACCTCGCGCCGTACCACACCCACCCGGACATGCCGCAGTTCCACGGCATGGTGGCGGAGGCGGACGCGGAGCTTGCGGCCTTCGGTGCGAGGGCGCGGGCGCTCGACATCCGCCTGTCGTTCCATCCCTCCCAGTACGTCCTCCTCAACAGCCCCGACCCGGCGCTGACCCGGAGGTCCCTCGCCGATTTCGCCTCGCAGGCCGAGATGCTCGACCGCATGGGCATGGGGCCGGAGGCGGTGATGGTGACGCACGTCGGCGGCGTCTACGACGACCGGGAGGCCGCCCGCGCCCGCTGGGCCGAGACCTATCGCGCGGCGCCCGAGCCGGTGCGCCGCCGCCTGGTTCTCGAGAACGACGACATCCGTTTCTCCGCGGCCGACGTCCTCTGGATCCACGAGCGGACGGGTGTGCCTCTGGTGTTCGACTACCAGCACTTCTGGTGCCTCAACCCGGAAAGCCTCGAGCTGCGGCCGACGGTGGAGGCCTTCCTGCGGACATGGCCCGCGGGCGTCCGGCCCAAGCTGCACTTCTCATCGCCGCGGACCGAGATGCGGGAGGTGAAGCGGAAGGTGACGCAGAAGGACCGCGACGGCGCCCGCGCCGGCAAGTCCCGCAAGGGCGAGGTGACCCGCGCGCCCGTGAACGCCGCCTCACGGGTCAAGACGGTGCTCCTGCCGCCGGTCTGGACGGGGCACGCCGACTTCATCAACCCGTTCGAGTTCGCGACCTTCATGAGGACGCTGGACGGGCTTGAGTTCGACGTGATGCTGGAAGGCAAGGCGAAGGACCTCGCCCTCCTGAAGCTCCGCCCTGACCTCCTGCGCTACGCGCCGGACGTTGCGGCGCGTTTCGGCCTCTTCGCCGAGGCGGCCGACCGGCTTGCGGCCGACGAGGCGGCGCTGGAGGACGGCGCCGCCGCAAGAACCGACGAGGACGAGGGCCTCGCCGCCTAGCGTGCTTCCCGCTCAGGCGGGTCGCGACCTGAGCGGATCGCGCTCTACGCGGCCGAGCGCTTGTTGAGGACGTCGAAGATGACGGCCGCCAGCAGCACGAGGCCCTTGATCATCTGCTGGTAGTCGATGCCGATGCCGAGGATCGACATGCCGTTGTTGAGGACGCCCATGATGAAGGCGCCCGCGACGGCCCCGATCACCGTCCCGACGCCGCCCGCCATCGAGGCCCCGCCGATGAAGACGGCCGCGATCACGTCGAGCTCGAACCCCGCGCCCGCTTTCGGCGTCGCGACGTTGAGGCGCGCCGCGAAGACGAGGCCCGCGAGCGCCGCGAGGAAGCCCATGTTGGCGAAGACGAGGAAGACGAGCCGCTCGGTGTTGATGCCCGACAGCTTCGCCGCCTTGGCATTGCCGCCGATTGCGTAGATGCGGCGGCCGATCGTCATCTTGGTCGTCACGAACGAATAGACCGCGATGAGGAGCGCCATGATGATGAGGACGTTCGGCAGCCCGCGGTAGTTCGCCATCAGCCACGAAAAGTAGACGAGCGCGGCACAGATCAGCGTGAGGCGGGCGATGAAGAACGGGAACGGCTCGTCATCCGAGTGACTGCCGTGGGAGAGGCGGTTGCGCAGCGCGATCGCGAAGAGGCCGAGCGCAAGCGCCGCGCCGACGAGGAACGAGAAGGCGTTGAAGATGTAGTTGCCGCGCCGGTTCGGCTCGAGGCCCAGGAAAGCCGCGATCTGGTCGGAGATCGTCGCCGCGCCCTCGGAGAAAGAAATGTCGAGCGGGTCGGGGATGAAGCCGGACGACAGGAGCCCGAACGCCTGCGGGAACGGGCCGATCGAGGCGCCCTGCAGGACGAGCAGCGTCGCGCCCTTGAAGACGAGTAGGCCGGCGAGGGTGACGATGAAGGACGGGATCTTGAAGTAGGCGATCCAGAAGCCCTGCGCCGCGCCGATCGCCGCCCCCATCAGCAGGCAGAGAGCCGAGGCGAGCACGGGGTTCACATCCCACGAGACGATCATCAAGGCCGCCAGCGCGCCGACGAAGCCGAGCACGGAGCCGACCGAGAGGTCGATGTGCCCGGAGACGATGACGAGCAGCATCCCCAGCGCCATGATGATGATGTAGGAGTTCTGCAGGATGATGTTGGTAAGGTTCACCGGCGTCAGCAGGATGCCGTCCGTCGCCACCTGGAAGAAGGCGACGATCACCACCAGCGCGATGAGGATGCCGTACTCGCGCAAGTGGTTGCGCACGAAGCCGAACGCGCTCCCCCGCCGTTCGGCGCCGGGCTCCACTCCGGACAGCGTTTCCTGAGCCATGAAGTCCTCCCTCGCCCGCGATCAGCGATCCGCGAGCGCCAGCCTGATGCCGAGAAGCCCGAAGGCGGCGGCGAACGATGTGCGCAGCCAGCGCATCACTGCCGGCCGCGTGATGACGTAGTCCCGCGCGAGCGCGGCCGCGGCGCCGTACCCGACGAAGACGACGAACGTCATCGCCATGAAGGCGGCCGCGAGGACGAGGAAGTAGCCGGTCGGCGCCACGGCGTCAGTCGGCACGAACTGCGGCAGGAAGGCGAGGAAGAACAGCGTCAGCTTCGGATTGAGGAGGTTGATCGCGACGGCATCGCGGATCATCCGCCAGGGGCTGATCCGCTCGCGCCGGCCCTCGACCGAGAGAGCACCGCCTTCGCGCAGGATGCTCCAGGCCATGTAGAAGAGGTAGAGGACGCCGAGATACTTCACGATGGTGAACGCCAGCGCCGACGTGTGCAGCACCGCCGCGAGGCCGACGACCGACGCGATGATGTGCGGCAGGATGCCGAGCGTGCAGCCGAACGACGCGACCACCGACGGCCAGAACCCGCGGCCGAGGCCGACGGCGATCGTGTAGATGTTGCCCGTCCCCGGCAGGAGGGCGACGATGAAGGCGGTGAGGAGGAACTCGAGGCTCACGCTGCATCCCTTTCCCGGCCCGAGCGGATGATGAGGCCCATGATCTTCTCCTGGCTCGCCTCGGCGACCGGCATCTCGCCGACGAAGCGGCCCTCGTTCATGACGTAGATCCGGTCGCAGAGGCCGAGGATCTCCGGCAGCTCGGAAGAGATGACGACCACCGCCTTCCCCTCCGCCGCGAGCGCCTGGATGATCGTGTAGATCTCGAACTTGGCGCCGACGTCGATGCCCCGCGTCGGCTCGTCGAGGATGAGGACGCGGGGGCCCGTGAAGAGCCACTTGGAGAGGACGACCTTCTGCTGGTTGCCTCCCGAGAGGTTCACCGCCGCCTGGCCGATGCCGGACGACTTGATCCTGAGTTTCTGGCGGTAGTCGCGCGCCACCTCGCCCTCGCGCCGGCTCTCCACGATGCCGCGCTCCGACACCCCCGGAAGGTTGGCGAGGGGGATATTGCGGCGGATCGTGTCGTCGAGGACGAGGCCGTACTGCTTGCGGTCCTCCGTCACGTAGGCGAGGCCGGCGGCGATGGCGCGCGGCACGGTGGAGGTGTCGGCAGGCTTCCCGTCGACCAGCACCTCGCCGCGGACGTGGCGACCGTACGTGCGGCCGAAGAGGCTCATCGCGAGCTCCGTCCGCCCCGCGCCCATCAGGCCGGAGATGCCGACGATCTCGCCAGCGCGCACGGTGAAGGAGACGTCGTCCACCGCCATCCGCTCGTGGCTCGCGCCGGGCCGCGAGACGGTCCAGTTGCGCACCTCGAGCAGCACCTCGCCCGGAACGCGGTTCGGGTCGCGCGGCGGGAAGCGGTCGGTCAGCGAGCGGCCGACCATGTCGCGAATGATGCGGTCCTCCGTCACCTCGCCGCCGCGGGCGTCCAGCGTCGAGACGACCTCGCCGTCGCGCAGGACGGTGATCGAATCGGCGACGCGACTCACCTCGTTCAGCTTGTGCGAGATGAGGATGGAGGAGATGCCCTTTGCCTTGAACTCGAGGAGGAGGTCGAGGAGCGCCGCGGAGTCCGACTCGTTGAGGGAGGACGTCGGCTCGTCGAGGATAAGGAGCTTCACCTCCTTGGCGAGCGCCTTGGCGATCTCGACGAGCTGCTGCTTGCCGACGCCGAGGTCGCCGACCAGCGTGCGCGGGCTGTCCTTCAGGCCGACGCGGGCCAGGAGCGCGGTCGTGCGGCGGTAGGTGTCGCGCCAGTCGATGACGCCGCCCTTCGCCTGCTCGTTGCCGAGAAAGATGTTCTCGGCGATCGACAGGAGCGGCACGAGCGCGAGCTCCTGGTGAATGATGACGATGCCGAGCCGCTCGGAATCGGACAGCGAGCGGAACGCGACCGGCTTGCCCTCGTAGACGATCTCGCCCTCGTAGGTCCCGTGCGGATAGACGCCCGACAGCACCTTCATGAGAGTCGACTTGCCGGCGCCGTTCTCGCCGACGACGGCGTGGATCTCGCCCTGCTTGACCGAGAAAGTGACGTTCGAGAGCGCCGTCACGCCGGTGAAGCGCTTGGTGATCCCGCGCATTTCGAGAATGGTGTCCACGCGAGCCCCCGCAGGAAGAGCCCGCGCCCCCGCTCGTGGTGAGGGAGGACGCGGGCCGACGCTGGACGCGGCCGAAGCCGCGCCGCCGATTACTGGATCTGGTCGGCCGTGTAGTAGCCGGTGTCGACAACGGCTTCCGTCACGTTGTCCTTCGTGACCGACACGGGCTCGAGCAGGTACGACGGCACGACCTTGACGCCGTTGTTGTACGTCTCGGTGTCATTGATCGTCGGCTCGTTGCCGGCGAGGACGTCGTCGACGAGGGCGACGGTCACCTTGGCGAGCTCGCGCGTGTCCTTGAAGACGGTCGAGGTCTGGTCGCCGGCGAGGATCGCCTTCACTGACGGGATCTCGGCGTCCTGGCCGGAGATCACCGGCATCGGCTGGTCGCCCGTGCCGTACCCGACGCCCTTCAGCGAGGAGATGATGCCGATGGAGAGGCCGTCGTAGGGCGAGAGCACCGCGTCGACGCGGGTGCCGTCCGAGTAGTAGGCCGACAGGAGGTTGTCCATGCGGGCCTGGGCGACCGAACCGTCCCAGCGCAGCGTGCCGACGGTGTCCATCCCCATCTGGCCGCTCTTCACGTTGAGCTTGCCCTCGTCGATCAGCGGCTGCAGCACGCTCATCGCGCCGTCGTAGAAGAAGTAGGCGTTGTTGTCGTCGGGCGAGCCGCCAAACAGCTCGATGTTACAGGGATTGCAGTTGTCCATGTCGAGCGCATCGACGATGGACTGCGCCTGCAGGACGCCGACCTTGAAGTTGTCGAAGGTCGTATAGTAGTCGACGTTCTCCGAGTCGCGGATGAGGCGGTCGTAGGCGACGACCGGGACGTCGAGCGCGGCGGCCTGCTCGAGCGCGGAGGTCAGCGTGGTGCCGTCGATCGCGGCGATCACGAGCGCGTCGACGCCGCGGACGAGCATGTTCTCGACCTGGCTGAGCTGGGTCGGGATGTCGTCCTCGGCGTACTGCAGGATCGTCTCGTAGCCGGCGTTCTGGAACTCCTTCACCATTGAATCGCCGTCGGAGATCCAGCGGGTCGACGACTTCGTCGGCATGGCGATGCCGACGGTGCCCTTCGTCTGCGCCATCGCCGGCGCGACAGCGAAGGCCGCGGCGACGGCTGCCGCGCCGAGTACGAGCTTCAACGCTTTCATCCAATCCTCCCAGAGGTTCTGCGCGGCCCCTGGTCTTCCGGCACGCTGTCGTGCCCCTCGCCGGCGCCCGCGCTTGGGCGTGACGCTAACCACGGAGAAGCGGCGCCCGCAAACAAAAAAGCGGCGCTTCTGCCGGGCTTCCCGATCACGTATGGAGCCGGGTCTGGCGTCGCGCGGAGGGGGCGATGGAGGAGCTGATCGTCGGCCCGGAGCCGCATCTCGCCGTGACCGTTACGGGTGCCGGGGAGACCGTCCTGCTCCTCCACGGCATCGGCGGCAACCGGACGAACTGGGGGCGGACTGTTCCCGCGCTCGCGGCTGAGTTTTGCGTCGCCGCTTACGATGCGCGCGGCTATGGCGACAGCGGCGACGTCGCCGGGCCCCGCCGGATGGCGGACTTCCGCGACGACGTTGCCCGGGTGCTCGATGCGATGGACGCCGACCGCGCCCATCTTGTCGGCCTCTCCATGGGCGGTCGCGTCGCGCTCCACGTCCATGCGGCGTGGCCGGAGCGGGTCGCCTCGCTCGTCCTCGCCGACACGCACCTCGGCTTCCGCGCCCTCTCGGCGCGAGACCGCGAGGCTTTCGTGGCGCGCCGGCGCGACCCGCTTCTCGCCGGCAAGACACCCGCCGACATCGCGCCCGCCCTCGCCCGCACCCTCGCCGGCGATCCGGAGGATGCGGCGCTCATGGCCGAGCTCGTCGCCTCCCTTGCGACGCTCCGGACTGAGCCGTACCTCAAGACGATCGCGGCCACGGTGGAGGAGGATCTCGACCCGCTGACGGACGGGATCAGGGTGCCGACCCTCGTCATCGCCGGCGAGCGTGACCGGGTGACGCCGCCCTCCCTCGCCAGCGAGATCGCGGCCGCCATTCCCGGCGCGGAGCTCGCGATCATCGAAGGCGCCGGGCACCTCTCCAACATCGAGCGGCCGGACGCATTCAACGCCGCCGTGCTCGCCTTCCTCCGTCGCGCCGCCCGCCACTGAGCGGCCCGGGCAGCCTTACCGCACTTGGAGACCCGCATGGACTGGGACGAGTTTGAAGCCTACGGCACGCGGATCGCCGCATGGTCGGCAGATTACCGCCGCACCGTGCGCGACCGGCCGGTGCGCGCGCGTACCCGGCCCGGCGAGATCGCCGCCCGCCTCCCCGCCTCGCCGCCGGAGGCCGCCGAGGGCATGGACGCGATCCTCGCCGAGTTCGAGACGGTCGTGATGCCCGGTATTACCCACTGGCAGCACCCGCGCTTCCTCGCCTTCTTTCCGGCCAACGCCGCGCCGCCGTCAGTGCTTGCCGAG
>JAESGF010000274.1_pt1 | contig 22040 bp, 33 predicted proteins | sample 9269621 | NCBI WGS metagenome assembly JAESGF01 (sample SAMN14515066, study PRJNA621663) | algae metagenome | isolation source: Tolypothrix carrinoi HA7290-LM1 and co-occurring heterotrophs from dry rock... | place: USA: Makauwahi cave, Kauai, Hawaii | collected 2011-01-06
AAGACAAATTGAAAGCCGTTCCTAACTGGCAAAAACGGCTTAGAGAATACGTTGAACGGTTGATAGCTGGACAAACGGGAAATGATGGGTAGGCTTGTCCAGATATTAGCGAACAGCAACTAACCCCACCATAGCACTTGGTTCTGGTACAGGCTTAGACTGTTCTTTAAGCAAAGTCTTGAGTATGGGAGAGAGGATATCGCTTGTGGGCTGCTGGTTTTGCAAATCCACATAGGTAATACCCAAGTCGGGAAAGTACCACCATTGAGAGCCATATCCAGTCACATCGCCATTGTGTCCCCACGCCCTACCGATGCCTTCAAACTCGCTACTAACCAAGCCTAACCGGTACTTCAAGCTATCCCCAACTCCTATATCCTGAAAATCAAGCATTTGCTTGAGACTGTCATCTGACAGCAACTCACCCCCGAATAAAGCGCCCGCAAATCGTGTTAAATCTTGCGTGTTGGAAACTATACCGCCAGTAGTCGAGGCAAACGAAAGATTCACACCAGTAACATTATCTAGGGTGCCATTGTTGTCATAATCCAGGTAGCCGTTAACATACCCACCGGGAATTTGCTCTTGTGGAGCAAAAAAGGTATTATTCATTCCCAAAGGATTAAGAATTCGACTGCGAAGGACATCGGCATATGTTGAGCCTGTGGCTTTTTCGATAATCATCCCGGCTAAAATCATACCCGTGTTGGGATAACAATATTTCGGCGTACAAGTAATTCCTTGTAGTTCTTCTGCAAAGCGCGGTTTACCGTAAGCATAGGCAACAAGTTCTTCTGGAGTCCACTGTTTGGTAGGATTTTTGGCAATTTCCTGCTCAAGCGGAGAGTCGTCCCCATATGCAATATCGTAGATGCCGCAATATCCATTCTGGTAGTTGCATCATCGAGTTAATTGACGACATGACTCGGTAATCGCATCCAGAAACACCATATTGTCGTTTTCCGACTGTAAAATAAGCTTGTTTTAACAAAGGTGTTTCCGCAGCTGTACAAAAATATTCCCAAAAATCTGGATGTGCGATCGCTTCTCGTGTGATATCGTGAGGAAAAATCCCGGCGATCGCTGATTCAATAAAAGATAGTCCGCGCAGCCAATTAAACAATTCATAACCATCTTCTAAACCCAAAACTTCCGCTAGCAGTGTTTCCGTAGTTAGACGCACTAACGCACAAACTTCTAACGCTGCACGATGCAAAGCGCTTGGTACTTCTTGCACAAATTGTGATAATAATGTTTTAACTACATCGGTGGCGGCTAGAGATTGCAAATCAAATTTATAGTCTTGGGTATCATGTTGGGCAAATACATCTGCAACTAAAGACAGTGCCAAAGGATGTCCGTGAGTAAAGTTTAAAATGCTGTCATGATGCAAAGAAGCAATTTGGCGTAAGGTGAGATAATTGCCAGTTTCTAATTCAGTAAAATTACGTAACTTTCTAGTGCGACTTAAAGCTTGCCAACCAGGGTCAATTCGCCAAGCTTTATTCTGCGCTATCCTGCCAGCAAGCACGATGAGAGCATTTTCTGGCAACTGGGGCAAGAACATTTGCAGTAGCCAATCTTCTAAGGGTTGTAGCGTTTCGTATGTATCAATGAGAATTACATAATGACTGTTGCACTGAGCGATTGTATCGAGTAAATTGTCTCTTGGTGAGTCCAGCGCCGTGCGCGGGTTCCCCGCGTTGAGGAGCCAGTGCGTTGCGGGGGTTCCCCCCGTTGTAGCACCTGGCGTGCGACTGGCGAACCCGAAGGGTGAGAGGTTGGCGTTAATCTTGATAGCATTTAAGAATGAGTCGGGTGTGCATTCAATGTTACGCGCATCAATATAAATAACGGGCGTGTTCTCTTGAGTGCAAATGTGAGAAAATTCTTGTAATAACGTAGTTTTGCCGACACCACCAGCGCCATAGATATATAAAATCTGAATTTGTAGGAATTTTTCTGATAATATCGATTTAAATAGCGAAATTTCATCGCTACGTCCGACAAAACGCTGACGCCGCAACGAACTTAAACGATGCCATACACGTTTGTTTGACATGAGTTATACAAGAAAAGAAAATTACCCATATGTCAGTTTCTCTTAATTTAGAGTAATATTGCAAACTGCTTCACGTTTTGCTTCTGGTATTAATGAAAATAAGCTAGATTGTTCCATGAATTAATATCTTTTATTGATAATCGCGCAAGTCATCGAGCATCGCCTGAGCAAATTCGAGCCAATTTGGAAATTCTGGTAGCAGCGCATATACCCAGACAATCCCATGAAGTTGTCGCAGTCTCCGGTATGGTTCTAGGATTGCAGATTCGGGGGCATTTGGATAAGCTGCTCTTCCCTCTTCGTCAAGGTTAATCAAGTCCCAAGCAATAGAACCATTACAAGTATCCTCAAAATCGTTCCACAGCAATCCTTTTGCTGTCGGAATTAAATTATGAGTATGTCCGTCACCATGTAGTGGTTGCAAGGAATTGACTGAATTATTTTTTACTTGAGACAGCAACTTCTCGTAAGTCGATCGCAATAATACGAGGTCGCTTTTACTTAAGATATTACCAATGCGATCGAGTCGTTCGAGTCCTCGTGGAATATCGTTGAGTGGTGGTGCTAAAAATGGCAACTCCTCAGGATAATCCCGTAGAACACTATGCAACTCCGCTAGCATTTCTCCAACCACCGCAGATTTTGGTACTGCATCAGGTAGGGGTTGAACGTAACGCCAAAAGCTGATAAATAGACCATCGTGTTCATGGGGTAATGGCGGTAACATATCGCTGGGTGGAACCACTGGGACGCCTTGTGAGAAAAGAAATTCAGCAACAGATATTTCCCTTGCTAGCCAAGAATCTATAGGCGATCGCAACACACAAGTAATAGTACTCACACGGGCAACGATTGGCGCCGGTCGTAGATGAATCCTTACGGAGTAAGCATCGGCTAATACATAAGGGTCGTCAATATTAATGCCATAGCTGGACGCAACAGACACCGACGCATCGATCGCACGTTTTGTTAGGATAGAACGATTTGGTTTGTCATCCGGTGATTTGCTCGAAACTTTTTGGTTTGGAGAATCTTGAGACATAGGGAAGAGAAAAAATGTGCTGGCTCCATACTACAATATAATACAACATGTTTAACTGCAAGTTTCTTACCTTGCCACCAATTGATATCATGTTCAGTTAAAAACTTATTATTTTAATTTTTTATTGCTCATGCTCACGTTTACCCAACGTCAACCGCCAAATATTGCTACAGAAGTTACTTTAACTCTTGCACTCACAGCAGAAGAACGCACTCGCAGTCGTCATCGCTTTGAAACGAAAGATGGAGAAGTTGTATTTTTGCGTTTACCGAGAGGAACGGTGTTACATGATGGCGATATTCTTCAAGATGAAACAAATAGCAATTTCATTAGAATTGCTGCCAAACCAGAACCTGTTTTAACTGCACTTGCGGAAACACCGTTATTATTATTACGGGCGGCATATCATTTGGGAAATCGTCATGTACCATGTGAAATTACTGCAAGTTATTTACGCTTTTTGCCCGATTCTGTTTTACGCTCAATGTTGGAACAATTGGGGCTAAAAATTCAAGAAGAAATTTTACCTTTTCAGCCAGAAATGGGCGCTTATGGACACACTCACTGAGAGCAATCTTTTATGTCTTTTACAGTTAGCGAGTCCGGCTTTACCTGTGGGAGCATATAGTTATTCTGAAGGATTGGAAACGCTGGTAGAAAATAACGTTATTAATAATCAAGAAAGTTTACAGCATTGGTTGAAAGCCGAATTGCGTTATGGGGCGATTCGGTTAGAAGCGGCGGTGATGGTAAGAGCTTATAATTGTGTGATTAGGAATGATTTAGAAGCGCTATCTCGTTGGAATATGTGGTTAACTGCGGCAAGGGAAACTGAAGAATTACGCAACTCTAGTTTACAAATGGGGCGATCGCTTATCCAATTATTTGCTAAACTACAACCACAAATCATGCCTATTGTCAATGCTGTGGGTAATTGCAATTATGCGATCGCTTTCGGCATTGCGGCTGCTTACTGGGATATCAATATTCAAGCCGCAATCTTAGGATATCTGCATAGCTGGGTAAGTAATTTAATCACTGCTGGCGTGAAACTTATACCTTTAGGACAAACAGCAGGACAGTTGTTATTGCTGAATTTACAACCACTAATTAACGATGCAACAGCGTCCATTCTCGCCTTAGAAGATGATAACCTTAGTTGTTGTAGTTGGGGTCTATCTTTAGCAAGCATGGCGCATGAAACCCAGTATACAAGATTATTTCGCAGTTAGGATTGGGGAATGGAAAATGGGGAATGGAAAATGGGGAATAGGGAATGGGGAATGGAAAATGGGGAATGGGGAATCGGGCAGGGGGGCAGGGGGGCAGTTCTTGGCAGGAGGAGAAATATTTCTTCTTTCTTACCGATGCCCAATGCCCTATGCCCTATGCCCTATGCCCTATGCCCAATGCCCAATGCCCAATGCCCAATTACCAATTACCAATTACCAATGAACCCATTTCGAGTAGGTGTAGCAGGTCCGGTAGGATCGGGAAAGACGGCTTTGGTGGATGCTTTGTGTAAGGCGATGCGTGAAAAATATAATATTGCCGTCGTGACAAATGATATCTATACTCAGGAGGATGCACAATTTTTGGTGCGTTCTCAAGCTTTGAGTGGCGATCGCATTTTGGGTGTAGAAACTGGTGGTTGTCCCCACACAGCTATTCGCGAAGATGCTTCGATGAATTTAGCAGCAATTGAACAGTTAGAAGTGCGTTTTCCTGATTTAGATTTAGTCTTTTTAGAAAGTGGTGGCGATAATTTGGCAGCTACCTTTAGTCCGGAATTAGTTGATTTAACTATTTACGTTATTGATGTTGCTGCTGGCGATAAAATTCCTCGCAAAGGTGGTCCCGGCATTACTAAATCTGATTTATTAGTGATAAATAAAATCGATTTGGCTTTCTATGTAGGTGCAGATTTAAATGTCATGGAACGCGATGCTAAAAAAATGCGCGGTGAGAAACCTTTTATTTTCACTAATTTGAAAACGCAATCGGGATTAGCAGATATAATTAAGTTTGTATCTACTAATATTTGTTAATAAGTCAATGCGCTACATGCAATATAAGGGCAAAAAGGGTAAGGCTAAGTAAGTTTTACCCTTTACCCTTTAACCTGACAAATTGTTAATTATATTGCCGCTTCCGCTTCAAGAGTGAAATTGTGCCTACAGACAACGTTAAAATGCCTAACATAGAAGCGGGTTCAGGGACAGGCGTAATTTTTGTGAAGGCATTTATCGAAGATAAGGTAGCCCCTGTGGGAGTATTGATAAGCGCGAGTGCGGAAGACGGGAGCGCAGTGGATAGATCGGATAAAGCATCCGAGCGCAGCGAATTCGCACTGTAAGCGAACGTAGCCAAAAATTGAGGATTGCTAGGATTGAAATTTTGAAAATTATCAAAGCCGATTACGTCTGCACGCAAGCCACTATTATCCGGTCTGAAGAAATCACGTCCCACTACAATTGAGTTGGAAGAACCTGTAAAGACATCTTTTCCTACATTGATAGTATATTTTGAACTCGCGTTTCCATAAAAAGTGCCGCCATCGGGTGTCACACCCGGTTTGATTGAGTCATCAAAGACAAAGTTACCGTTAACGTTTTCACCGGTTTCTTGAGCGTTGAACTTAAATTCAAAGTTGAAAACAGAGGCTTGAGCAGGAGCAGTACTTAAAGTTCCCAGCAATGTAAACGTTGCTCCGACAATAGCCATTAATAACTTTTTTTGGGCATTCATAGAAATTAATACTTCAAAAGGTAGATGTTGGCAATGAATAAACTTCAAACTGCTTGGTGTGGCAATTGCATATCTTCGTGTTTCGATTCAATTAGTCTCGCCAGCCAGTGAAAACTGATATTGATAACTGTCAGTATCCTATTTAACAATATGTTTTAAAATCCCATCAAAATTGAATTATATTTAGATAAAATTGATATATTTTTCGTTATTTATGATATTACTGAATAATATTTAATTTATTCAAATTTAAGTAAGCACATTTTTTCTGGCGGGCATTGCCCACCCTACTCTTAAAATGCACGCATCCAAAATCCTGTTAGGCTATTAGTCTGTCCCAGCCTAACTCCAAGTGGGATTTTCAGCATTGACAGCTTTTTTTGTAATTACAAACAAGAAATTGTTAGCATCTTTCAAGCCAGTCATATCTAAAATCAAAAATACCTTACCTTAAGTAAATCACACGGGCAGGTAAGAAGTGGAATTATCCGATTTGCCATCTTGTTTGACGATACCATCGGTTGCTACGCATTTACGAAATGCAGATTTTCGGGTTGCTACCCAGGTAACGCTGAAAGGATTGGTAGAAACTCGCGCATTTCTTAGGCATTTGTGGAAGATAGGGTAGCTCAAATTGCAGGCTATGCTCCTTCTTCATGAGAAACTTTAGCGGGAAAGAGCGATTCCACGGTCATGTAAATCCGTATTTTGCGGAATCGCTCCTTTTATTAACAACGATTAATGGATAAGTGCAAGTGCTTCTGTGCATCAAAAACACACTTCAGACGCAATGCACCCAGTCTACCTTCATACAATACTTGCCCGATCCATGATATGTTGCTTTTTTCATCAATGCGGCAGCGTTCTTAACGAGGAATTCAATACTCGTAGGCACCTATATCAAAGCCAGCACCTTGGTTTCGTGGCTTGCCATCCTTATCGATCTGTGCATACTGACCAATTTCTAGAGAGCCAATATCAATTGCTTTAGAACCAGATGTGAGATGGAAATTATTGCCATCTAAACTGACAAACCCAACCGACCCAATCTTAGTGTTGTCACTAGCTTTCAGGTTTCCAAGTCCACTCCCACCATCGTAGAGTTTCTCAAACTTATCCGAGAATAAGTTGTGATCGATGGTCAGGTTGTCCACATCTTCGATAGACCCATTCCGGTATTTGCTATCGGTAAAGATATTGTTGCGAACCAGAATGTCACGAGTTTTATAACCGCCAAGGTTATCCGTACCATCAATGACAATGGCTTGGACATTCTTGGCAACGGTATTGTTGACAATCTCAACGTCACTAACATTACTGCCAACGGCAATTCCTTGACCACCATTCACTCCCTGTATTCCATTGCCATAGACAACGTTGTTGTAGACTCGGATATCAGATACATCCCCTTCACTCCGAACTTCATCTGCAATCACAATTCCATCAGCAGTGTTATTGAAGACAACATTGTCATAGACATCAATGTTAAACATATCAGCACGGTTGCCATCAAGGTAGATGGCAGGACCACCGTTGTAGCCCCCAGGTTTCCCAGAGACCAGTGCTTGACCAGTTACAGTGTTGCCGTGAATCGAGCCATTGCGGGAACCAGTTTTGGCATCGATGCCTTCGCGTTTACCCTCTTTGAGCGTATTATTGGCTACCTCAAAACCATCGACACCCCAGATGCTCAGTGCCTCCTGCGTTCCATTTTCGTCACCGTTGCCCTGCCATCTCCAGTTGGCTCGTTCAACGGTATTGTTGAGCACCTTGATATTTTTACTGGTAATCTCGGCTTCCCCACCACCATAGTAGGTTTCAGGCATCACGATGATACCTGAGGCACCCGTCTGGTAGGTATGGTTGTTTTGGACAATCATGTTGTTGGCATCACGCAGAGAAATTCCAGCCCAGGAAGTGTTCTCAATGCGGAAGCCTTCGATGTCCCAATAGCCCTTGCCAGCTGACTGGATAACTCCTTCCCGGAAGCCACCGTTGATAGGGTCAGGGTCGCGCAATGTAACGTTACCATTGGCTTTGAGTGTGATATGACCCGACTCACTATTACCAGATTTACCAAGGGTGATTAGCTCAGTGTAAGTACCAGGCTGAACCAGGATAGTATCACCTGCCTTGACGATATCTTCATTAACCGCATGGTTAATAGTTTTCCAGGGCTGATCGCTTGTACCTGGATTGTCATCACTACCGTTTGTTGAAACATAGTAGGCAGACCCATTATTGGCTGGAGAAGCTATGGATGCACTGCTTGCTCCATTCATAGTTTGAATGGGGTCTACTAGAGGGTGAAAAGAATTGCTGATAGCATCCACCAAGACATTTGCTTGAAGCTCACGAGATTCTCTAAAGTTCAATGTTTTGCCTCCATCAAGTTCTTCGTTAACGTCGTAACTGGAAATGACGCAATCAAAGGCAGGACCCTGTTTAGAGCAATCAAAAAAGCCCTAAAAGCTCTATGAGCTTTGGTTATTATTGGAGCAGAGCATTTTTTCCCTTAACTTTTATGACCACAAAAAATGCTTCTGGTCATAAAATTCAAAGGAAGAGAAACTCAAATCACTCTGCGGTAAGAATTAAGTAAATGCTTGATTAGTTCTGGGCTTAACCATTGCTTTTGAATCTATAGACATACTTTGGCTGAAGCACCCTAGAAATTAAGAGGAATTTCCTTCCCCTGTAGATTGTATGAGAACTTACGCAAAACGTCACTAGTAAGTCAGGATTTTTTAGTTGCTCCCATCTGGAAATCCGCTTGTAGACTATGTTTACGCATTGGCAGAAAATTTATGCATTTTGTAAAGCCTAAGTACAAGGTTGTCTCTTTTACGAATATTTTTTATTGTATACAGGCATTCTTATAAAGACTGCTGCTGTCGTTGGGTCGTGCATGGGGATGCGTGAAAAATATAATATTGCTGTTGTGACGAATGATATCTAGAAGGAAGGAGGATGCACAATATTTGGTGCATCCTCAAGCCTTGAGTGGCGATCGCATTTTGGGTGTAGAAACTGGTGGTTGTCCCCACACAGCTATTCGCGAAGATGCTTCGATGAATTTAGCCGCAATTGAACAATTAGAAGTACGTTTTCCTGATTTAGATTTAGTCTTTTTAGAAAGTGGTGGCGATAATTTGGCAGCTACCTTTAGTCCGGAATTAGTTGCTGCTGGCGATAAAATTCCTCGCAAAGGTAGTCCCGGCATTACTAAATCTGATTTATTAGTGATAAATAAAGCAGATTTAAATGTAATGGAACGGGATGCTAAAAAAATGCGTGGTGATAAACCGTTTATTTTTACTAACTTAAAAATTAAACAAGGATTAAAAGAGGTAATTGAGTTTGTTTTTCAAAATATTTGTTAATTTATAATTATTAATAGCATTAATAGATAAAATGGTAGGCATTGCCCACCATATATTAATCATATCATGTCGGGTGTTGGAACACCTATTGTAGAGACGTTCCAGTGGAACGTCTCTACAACGTTTGCGGCGGAACGTCTCTACGACGTTTGCGGCGTTTTTGTGAAAATCAGTCAGTTCCACCCCAACTCCAAGTAGGATTTCCAGCAGTGACACCTTTTTTTGTAATTACAGGAAAGAAGTTATTAGCATCTTTTAAACCCGTCATATCCAAAATTAAAAATACTTTACCACCAGTAAACCGCACGCGCAGATGGAAGTCAGAATTTTTATCTTCACTACCAGATTTTACGATACTACCAGCAGCGATACATTTACTAAATGCAGGCTTGAGATTTGCTACCCAAGTTACGCTAAAAGGGTCAGTATTAGAGATAGTGAAAGGTTCAGCGAAAGAACTTAATTTTGCTGAACCGTTAATAGTGTACCCTCCTTCGTAGTAAGGTGCGTTTTGTTCTGTCACAATCACCTTTTGCGGACAGTTTGCTGCTGGTGTATTTGATGATTTGTAAACGCTAAGTTCAACTTGGGCTGCGTTAGCTGATAATGCTGGGAAAAGAGCAATACCTGCGACACACGAGTAGGCGATACTCCTTTGGAGTCGCTTTGCGATGGGCAAAGCCCCGCCTTTGGCGATCGCACTTCTTAAACAAAGGAGAAAATACTTATTTGTCATTTTTGTTGTTTTTTAATTCCTTTTCATTCTTCAATTAACCAAAGGCAAAATTATACAGAACTACAAAGTTAAGTATCGGAATAATCATTAACAAAATTAGCCAAGGATTCTTACCAAGCTTTTTCACAATATTCACAAAGGCGATGATGAGGAAAATCAAAGCAACAAAATTCACCAAAGGAATGAAAATTGCAATAGTCCACCAAGGTGACTGACCTCCTGCTTTGTACATAATCCAGTTATTTAAAATCGGAATCCAAGCAAACCAAGCGTTTGGTTCTCCTAGTTTCTGATAGATTTTGTAGAAGCAGTAAGAACCGAAAATATAAGCAGCAAGCCCAAAAATAAAGCTAAAGAAACTTCCACCAGCGCTACCAGAACTTTGGTTACTCTGAGCAAGAAGATAGACGAAACTCCAATCAGAAGTTAGAAAAGCCATTTTTATCCTCGCAAAAATTCAAATCAATAATTTGTATCTTTCTAACTTTAGATTGACTGTTCATGTGTTAATTTAAACAAAAATTAGCTTTTGTGTAACTAAAATGATACATTTCTGGTAGTTTGAGCTACAAATTAACCAAATTGGATAAAAAATGAGTTGGTAGACATCAAACCCGCTATCTTAAGCAATAATACTGAGCAAGTACGAAGCGCGGCGATGACTCACCACATTTTAAAAGCCACCAAGAAAACCGTTCATTTAGGTGGTTTCTCCCAACAGCTAGAACCAGCACTGACTGTAGATTCTGGGGATACGGTTGATGTGGAAACTTACACTGGTTACTACATTTACGACAAAGCACCATCGGAATTTCTGACGCCAGAATTTATTGACATTTGCGAAAATCTTGCCCCAGAACGCAAAGTTGGTGTGGGACCGCATTTACTCACCGGACCAATTTATGTGCGGGGTGCGGAACCTGGGGATGTTTTGGAAGTAAAATTAAAGGCAATTAAACCGAGTTTACCTGTTGGTTTTAATGCGATTCGTACAGGTTGGGGAGTTTTACCACACCAGTTTACTCAACCTGCCCTGAGATTCATTCCTCTCGATTTAGAAAATAATATCACTGAATTTCCTCCAGGTAGTAACATTAAAATTCCCCTCAAACCCTTTTTTGGTATTCTTGGTGTCGCTACTCCCGAAACATCCCGAAATTCGATTCCTCCTGGTTGTTATGGGGGTAATATCGATAACCGCGAATTGCAAATTGATTCTAGAGTATTTTTGCCTATTTTTGTGACTGGTGGATTATTTTCTATTGGTGATGGACATTCCGCACAAGGAGACGGTGAAGTTAATGTTACCGCAATTGAAACTTCGATGAACGCTACAATAGAACTGAAACTTCGCAAAGATTTGCAATTAACAACACCCATCGCCGAAACTCCTACCGATATCATTACAATGGGGTTTGGTCAAACTTTAGATGAAGCTTTAGAATTTGCTGTAAAAAATATGATTAATTTTCTGGAACGCTTTGCAAATTTGTCGCCAGAAGATGCTTATGTATTGTGTAGTATATCTGTGAATTTCCGGATTACTCAAGTTGTGAACAGTCCCCAGAAAGGCGTTCACGGAATGCTACCAAAGTCAATATTTACAAAGCAAATTAGTTTATAATTAACAATTTACCAACGTTTTTTATGTCTAACATAATCATTCAAATGCTGCTGATTGGTTTAGTCGCTGGCGTTGCTGGCGGTATGTTTGGTATCGGTGGCGGTGCAATTATGGTGCCTGCAATGGTCTTACTAATTGGTATGGATCAGAAGTTTGCCACTGGCACTTCAGTTGCTGCTCAAATATTGCCAATCGGCATTTTAGCAGCAATTGTTTATTATCGCAACGGTAACGTCAATATTAAGTATGCTGTATTTATTGCAGCTGGTCTAATAGTTGGTAATTTATTTGGAGCGCTATTTGCCAATCAGCCGTTTATTAGCAGTGAATTGATGAAGAAGCTATACGGTATCTTTTTATTAGCGATTGGTTGTAGATATTTGTTTTTCCGATAAGTGGTATTATTACCACTTTTTTTGTAGGTAAGGTTATTTACTTTACCTACATTTTTTGAGTTGTTAGCTAGGCGATCGCTTATTTTGTAGTATAAATGTAATTTGCAAAACTTCGTATCGCAATATAACCAAAATTTAGTATAATCGAAATCATTATTCTTCCTTCTTTTTAAGTAAGTTGCCGATCGCAGCAAACAAGCAAAATCAGGCAAATAGATGATTGTATATTTCTGTTGCTACTACCAATAAAAAATCTTTTTCAATATGGATCGTCGTAACTTTCTCAAGTATGCCACTTTATCAGGGGCTGGCTTTACCTTTGCTGGCTGTACCGCGAGAAAATCCAATCAACAAAGTGAAGTGTCTGCTACAGCCTCGCCTTTAGCAGCAAATGAACCTCTCAAGGTAGGATTTATATATGTTGGACCTGTAAACGATTTTGGCTGGACTTATGCCCATGATTTAGGTCGTAGAGAATTGCAGGCTAATTTACAGGAGAAAGTGAAAACTACCTTTGTAGAAAATGTCAGCGAAGGTGCTGATGCTGAAAGGGTAATTCGTCAACTAGCTTTAGACGGCAACAAGTTGATTTTTACAACTTCTTTTGGCTTCATGAACCCGACAATCAAAGTCGCAAAAGACTTTCCGAAAGTTTTCTTTGAACATTGTACTGGATACAAACGCGCTGTTAATGTCGGCACTTATTTAGGACGTTTTGAAGAACCACGATATTTAACTGGAATGATTGCCGGCAAGATGACAAAATCTAATATCATCGGTTTTGTCGGTGCATATCCAATTCCCGAAGTAATTCGTGGGATTGGTGCTTTCACTCAGGGAGTGCGGGCAACAAATCCCAAAGCACAAGTTAGAGTAATTTGGGTACAAAGTTGGTTTGAACCGACGAAAGAAAGAGAAGCAGCGCAAGCTTTGGTAAATTTGGGTGCGGATGTTTTGTCACAGCATACTGACTCGGCTGCTGCAATTCAATTAGCAGAAGAAAAGGGTATTTTTGCTTTTGGTTACAATACTGATATGAGTAAGTTTGGAACTAAAGCGCATTTAACGTCAGCAATTAATAAGTGGGGCAAGTTTTATACTGATAAAGCTTTGTCTGTGATTAATGGAACTTGGAAATCTCAAGATGTTTGGGATGGTATTAGTCAAGAAATGGTAGATATTTCGCCGATGAATCAAGTGATTCCTTTCGATGTTCAGCAATTGGTGAATGCAAAGCGCGATGAGTTTATTAAAGGTGCGGCACATCCTTTTGATGGTCCGGTGAAAGACCAACAAGGTGTGGTGCGAGTTCCACAGGGTAAGGTGTTGGATGATAAGGGACAATTGGCTATGGATTGGTATGTTGAAGGTGTTGAGGGGACGCTGACGAAGCAGAAGTCTTAATATCATTTTGGATGCTCTTAACCAATAATTAAAATGATAGTCTCAAATTACGAGAATATTTTTGTTGTGTGGAAGAACAAATACGATGCTTTGTAATTAGCCGCAAAATTCTGCGGCAATTTTGTGAAGCACACGCAGATGCTTGTGATGCGCTTTACGATTGGTATAAAGTCGCTACTAAAGCAGAATGGAAAAATCTTGTTGATCAACTAGCAATTTACATAAAAGCTGAAGCGGTTGGCAACTTCACTGTTTTTAATATAAAAGGAAACCACTACCGTTTAATTGTCGATATTGTTTACTCAAGCCAGAGAATCTATATCAAATACGTTCTGACTCATGCTGAATACGATAAGGATAAATGGAAAGATGACCCGTACTTTTAATCCTGAATTTTATGGTCAATTACTAGCCAAGTATCAGCCCAAAACAATTACCACAGAAGAAGAGAACGAGCAAGCGATCGCTCTCGCTCAAGATTTAGAACATCGTCCTAATCGAACCCCGGAAGAGGAAACGCTTTTAGAACTTTTGGTAACACTAATCGAAAAGTTTGAAGAAACTCATTACCCAATCCCTCAAGGTACACCCCATTCGATGCTACTACACTTGATGGAAGCGCGGGATATTGATCCAAAAGCATTAGTTGGGGTAATTGGCTCATTGGAAACTGTTTTTGAAATCATTAATGGCGAAAAAAATATTAGTAAATCTCAAGCAAAAGCGCTTGCTGAATTATTTAAAGTCAATGAAAATTTGTTTATATAGCTAAATAAAACTACCCAAATGTCCAAACAGTCAAGATACGCACAATTTTGTGCTTATGTATTATTTTTTGAAAAAATAAATGAATGAGTTGGTTCCTAAGTTACAAGTAATAAATGTTAGTAAGTCCTATGCTAATTATTTGGCAAATAATCGAGTAAAAATGACGATTCAGCGGGGTGAAATTCATGCTTTGTTGGGACAAAATGGAGCGGGTAAAAGTACTTTGATGAAGATGATTTACGGGTTGGTGCGTCCGGATGCTGGAGAGATTTTTTGGGAGGGGGAAAAAGTTAATTTTAATAGTCCAGCACAGGCAAGAATGCTTGGTGTGGGTATGGTGTTTCAGCACTTTTCTTTGTTTGAAAGTTTGACTGTTACGGAAAATATTGCTTTGGCACTTCCGAAGGGTGATTTCTGAAGATTTGGATGAGTTGTTTGTTTTATGCGATCGCCTGGGTGTAATCTACAAAGGACAGCTTTCTCCCCTAAAGTCCATACAAGAGACTAACCGAGATGAAATCGGGCAATTAATGGGGGGAATTGGCGCATGATACCTTGAGAAAGTAATTCCCATAAAGATGATATTTTATCCTTCAGGTGTCCATTTTCGACTACATTTTAATAAATCGCCTTCGACTTTGTAATCACATTTTTCCAAAAAGGTTTGTCCTAAAAGACCTGTTGTTCTTTCTGGTGCGATCGCTACCAATACATTATCCACTTTTGCCCCACCAACTTCTACCGAATTAACAAAACCGACACCCCATTCTACTGTTTGGTTATTTGCCACTGTGAATGGTATTTTATCTATTACTTGCACTTTCAATGCATTTGCCATCTTTTGGGTAATAACGGTAGCGCCAGCGCCGGTATCCAAAATCATCGGTGCGAATCAAGTCGCTACCGGTTTAGCCCTGACTATTTTTGCTTCGGGACTCAGTGCTTTTGTCGGTGCTGACTATGTAGGCAAAACAATCACCGGACTGCAACAAATGAACAAATCAATACCTCTATTGAACCAGGATATTGTAGTATATTTATCAATCATCTTGGTGATTTTAGTATCATGGTTTTTGCGAAAAACACGGTCAGGGTTGGTGCTGCGAAGTGTGGGTGAATCTCCAGAAGCAGCGGATGCTTTGGGTTTGCCTGTTGTCAGAGTGCGCTATTTTGCGGTAATGTTTGGTGGAGCGATGGCTTTCTTTAGCGCATTTGTTATCTCTCGCTTGCGTATACGCCGCTGTGGGCGGAAAATATGACAGCAGGACGAGGATGGATTGCGATCGCTCTCGTAGTTTTTGCCACCTGGAAACCGATTAAAATTCTCTTGGGTGCTTACTTATTTGGCGGCGTAAGTGCGATACAGTTGATTGTGCAAGGACTGGGATTTGATATTTCTCCTTATCTTTTATCTGCGTTGCCCTACTTAGCTACTATCGTGGTATTGGTGATTATCTCACGCGATGCCACGCGCATTCAACTAGTAGCACCCGCATCTTTGGGTGAACCTTTTCACTCTAGATAAATCGTTTTGACTAACTCTTTAAATAGTAGCTTTGCAGCTTTGGCGCTAATACGCGATCGCACTAATCGAATCGGACGCCCCGCCGCTTTTTCAGCATCCAACTGAGAACCCAGCGCTGCACCAATCTCATTATCAAGACGGCAGCGCTTAACCTCGATGCGGGTGAAAACCCATTGCCAGAAAGCAATACGGCACAAATCAGAACCACCGACAATTTTAATTTTACTTTTGTCACCGCTTGCTTCTAGGGACGGTGCAAGCCCTAGAGACTTCTGAAATCGGCGTAACGAAAGGTAGCGTTTAGTTGGCTTTCCAGACTTTCGACCCTTGCTAATTCTTACCTCTGGCTTACCGTCAGCACCAAAGTAATTTTCCAAGGGGTAAATTTGACTGAGGATAATTGCCTCTAATCGCAACCCGAAACCAAAGGTTTTAAATACCTGGCGATAAGCCGTAAATTTCGGAGCGGTCAAAAGCTGCTGTAGTTCGACCTCAATACTGTGTTCTTCTCGCTGTAAGTCACATAAACGTCTTGCGTGATGCCGAACTGTTTCAGTAATGTCCAATCCAGCAGAGCGATCTAATATCGCGTCGTATCGTTTGATGAATGCGTTCCCCACACAACCACCCCCACAATAAGGGCACGTCACCATCAATTGCCCGTCGAGAATTTACGTGTGCGACTTCTGGGAATTGCCAAGCTAAGTCTTGACGCAAACGATTGATAATTGGCGATTGCACCCGGTTGAGGTGAGCAAGTCGCAACACCAATTCTCTAATGCGGGTTGTGGTGAAATCGCGAATTTGTACAAAGCGCCTGGGGGAATCGAAATAGTCAAAGTAGTAACAGGCGAGTGCTAGTGCGTCGGCATCGTCATCTTTGTCGGGCAGACTTAATTGGTGTTCCCGGTAATTTCTCAACTCTTTGTGTCCCACAAGTCTGACCTCGACCCCGGTACGAGCCAAGTGTGTTCCCCAAAGTTTTGAGTAATTTACACCAGTCGGCTCCATGAGTGCAATATCAGGATGCAGCGCCAGCAGTGCTTTTATTCCCTCGCTGTTGGCGCTAAACGACATGAACGGACATTCATAGTAAAATTGACGAGGATCGCTTGGCTTGCTTTCGAGCAAGCACGCTCTAACTGAGGACTTGCTAATATCAAGCCCCAAAATTCTTTTATTCTCTTGCATTGGGTGTGGTTGTTGGTTATTAACCCCGTATAAAAAGCCTGCGAATCACCCAAAAGCACGTAGCCTAACTCACTCTTAAGGCTGCGTCAAAACGGGAACCTTGACGCTACGAGGCAAGCTGTAGAAAGTGCAGTAACCGAGCTTGTGAAAAGGTAAAAGCAGTAATGCTTGATTCGTCCTGAAAGCCCTAAATTACTGCACTACTTACAGGCGAATGATTTGGACTCGATCCGCGACTCCCAATATGGGAGTTTCGCCAGTTTTTTAGTCCGGCTCGTCAGGCGGTTTACCTAAATTGCTCGTGAAGTATCGCCTCGGCATCTCTTACAAAGCCTTGCGCTTTTTGATAAAGTTCTGAGTTTGGGAACTCTTCTAAACTTACAATTTCTAAAGCCTTATCAATTAAAGCTTTGGAATGCTGACAAGAGTGCCAAATAAGATAAAAATCCCAACGCGGGATCTGAGTGTAGATCGTCATTCATAGCTGTTGGCTAATTTGTGCATAGGCGTTAATCATGTCTTCACGTTGTTTTGGAGTCATTTGTTTAAATTGTTCATCTGCTCTATCAGATAAATACTGCATCCAATAATCTAGAGTTTGACTGCTGTTATGTGCGATTAATTGACAGGCAATTCCGGTGAGCAAGGAATTAGTCAGAAACTCTTCCTTGTCCATTACGATTTCATCGTTTTCTATTCGCATTAAAATCCCTCTGGAACGTCATCATCTTTGATTACGGGCGGGTAAAGTTGCGCCCAGACAAAGGCTTTCAGTTCCTCTCCAGCCAGGTGAGGGTCTTCCCCTTCGCTAATAATGGCGATCGCTTCAAAAGTTTCGCTCTGATAATTCCCCAGGTTTTTTACTCGCTTGTAAGTGATAGTTTCGATTTTCATGGTGGTGATAAAATACACTTGTCTGAATTGTCAAAGGCGATCGCACTCTCACACAAGGGCGCGATCGCACTTAAATTACCATCCCTGTTTTTCTCCTTCCTGCAACAGCTGTTGCAATACCTGTTTACCCCTCTCCCAGTTCCTTCCTCCCAGTCCTAAAACCGACTCAATAATGTAAGTCTCGGACTTCCCAACTTCCATCAAACTTTTCACAGCAATATATAGCTGTTTTTGGGAAGTGTCAGTGGAAGTTTCAACCGGATGCTCGGCTGATGGCTCTTGCACCAAGTGTTCTAGGGATTTTTCTAGTTCCTGCCTAACTTCCGGGCTGTAAGTGGGCGTAACTAAGTACATTTCTTTTAATGCCTGCTCTTGCGAGTAAGCCTGCAACGACAAATCAACTACCTCCATCTCCTGATTCATTGCAGCCATTGCACCGCGACGCGCTTCTTGCAACACCAATTGACGACTATAACGCACTGACTCAATTGATGTTGCAATTGCCACAACATGAGCCACACCTTTACCAAACTTTCCTATTGGGGCAAGTGCAACCAGCCAAGCAACGGCGGCAGTGGCAAGTAAACTATTTGCTCTTATCCAAGTAACCATTGCAATACCCCTCCAGTTATCAAGGCTATTTTGATGGCGATTAACAATCCGTAATAGTCCTGTTGTTTGAGTTTGAGGTAGCCAGCAATGGCATCGTCAGCTAACCAAGCCATTGCTGTTAAGGCAAATAAAACAATTTGGATTGCAATTGAGGAATAGCGCAATGCAGGATGCAATGAACCAACCCACACGATCGCGCTCTCAGTGATGCACCCCAACAAAAACCAGCAAGCCAGATGCATCACCTTGACCATTAGTAGCGCTCCTTCGCCTTAGCTTTGAGTTCTTCAATGCGCTGTTGCGCTCCTGCATCAGCGCGGTCTAGCCCGTTGTTCATGCGAACGTATTCGGGGCGTTGCGCGTGCAACTTCTTACCCAATCGGGTGTTTGAGCGTAGCTTGGTTAATTCGCTCTCTGCCACGTTGCCCTGATACTTTCGGTGAGCGACATGCACCGTTGCATCGGCTTTTTCAATCTTGCCTAAAGATTTGTAAGCGCGTTGCGATTGCCTTGCACCTTCAGTTTTCTCTGTTGCAAGTCTTTTCAGGGCATCGGCTTCAGGTTTATTGAAGTATCTTGGTTTTTCAACAATCGGCGCGGTGCGAATGCTTTCCCAAGTGCCGGGGTTAGTGGGGTTGATAACTTCGGGGTTGGTTGGTTGTAGCACCACATCTTTATTAATGGCATGACCCCCAGTAGTGAGCGTACTACTGCTACTAGATTTATTCCCCTTTATCCGGTCGGTGATTCTTGCTAAAATTCCCATAGGTTCCGTCTCCTAATTGCACAAGGTTTTTTTGACTTCTGAAAGCTGTTTGGCTTGGGCTTTGAGATGTTCAATCTGGGTGAATTCTGTTGATTGATGCACGCTGATTCCCCCAATTGCCAAGCCAGCAACGAACAGCAACACCGCTATGGTCAGTAGTGGTGTTGTTTGTTTTGGGGGTTCAACTTCAGGTGGTAACTGAGGATGCAAGTACCCAGTAAAGGGAACTACAACCCGCGATTGGTGATCTTTAGCTTTCTCCATCTGGCAGCCTCATATAGTTTGGGAGTAGCGAGAAAGTACCAATAGATAAGGCGTTTTGAGTGCTTTGCTCAATTAGGGTTTTCTCCGCTTCAGTCGGATTGGTTCGCATTTGCTGGATGCGTCGAACTACACGAGTTGGTAACTCTTGCCAAAAGCGCTGTGCATAGTAGCTAGCAGCATCGTCGAGCAAGGTTTCGATTAATGTGTCGGCTTCGGGTGAAGCGTCTTCGGTTGCACTGATTGGGCGGGTTTTTAGAAACTCTACACCAGTAGAAGTCCAGAGCTTGCGACCGTCTGGTTCGATGACGAAGTGTAGGTTTTCAATAAACTTGCCAGGGTGACGGCTCATCCAGCTACGAATAGTCCCTTCTGGGATGCCTGTAACTTCAGCCGCTTCTGGGGTGGTGTATTTTTTATCGGGTTGTTTGGCTGGCATTTTCTACGCTGGGGTTGTTTTGATTTATCTCATCTGCCCAAATAATTAGCCCCCGTCTATCAAGTTCTTTCAAGCTTCTATCGTTAATTTCTTCAACAATAAAATCAGGCAGGATGCGAATAATTAAGCGAGTAAGGTGTTGGAGGATTTCCATAATTAGTTTTCAACTTTGGCTTACAAGGTTCTCCGTCTTCGTCTACTGCTTCAGCAAAGTAATAAGGGTCTACATCCTCTGAGTGGACTTGACCAACCTCGCAGTTATATACAAACTCTCCTGTCGTCAAAGTGTCGTAAACGTTGATAGACTGCTCTGGATGCCACTTTTCCAGAGCATCTTCCAAATATTCGCCTCTTATTTTCATTCGTATATTCTCCTTTTTACGTGTTGGTGAGCAGATTTTGGGCTTGTTCGGGGGCAATTGGAACTAACTGAAAGTGCTTTAAAGCTAATTCGAGTTGGACACTTTCGACGCTGGGGCGCAAATCTCACTCGCTTAACTGCTGGCAGGTCTTTAAAAAGCACTACGGGCTAGCAGGCTGCCATCTCTGCTTGGTTTGCGGTTGGGGAGCAATTTAGTTTTGTCTTTACGAATCTAATGTTAGTATAATGCAAAGACATAACCTGTCAACAGTTTTGTATATACAAAAAAATTTTGTAAAGATAAAATGGGGCTATAGTTCAGTGAAAACGAAGAATGGCACGACCCAAGACGCTAGCGGACGACGCAAAAACAGTAAACGTAAGAATGAGCCAGTACGACTGGGAGAATATGGACAAAATAGCCCAAATGAGGGGACTGAGCAGGTCGGAAATGCTGCGCTTGATAGCACAGGAGAAGATACCGCTTGGTCAGATAGCCACAGAAAAGCTAATCCTGGGAAAATCCTTGAGCGTCTCGAGCTGATAGAAAAAACTTTTTTATCTTATGTGCAGGGACATCAGCAGCGTCTTGAGACGCGACTAGACGAAAGCAAGACCATAGAAACTATTTTCAAAGACGAAGTCGCGGCGCTCAAACAAGAAATTTATCATTTAACTTCGGACATTCCCGAAGACCATACAGAATAAAGCCGTCCCCGCCTTGCGGTAGGACGGCTTTTTGATGGGTGCGATCGCCATCGAGGAGTGCGATCGCGTCCAATAACTAATACCCATTTAACCAAAACCTATGAAACAAACCAGAAGAAGCGCACTTCATGAGGCTGCCCGGTTAAGCCCACTTTTCCAAGCAACAGAAATAGCGGGAGTCGAACTAACTAAACTTATCGACTTTATCGAATATCACAACCCGGACATAGACAGAGCCACTGCCACATTGACCGCCGCATTCGTCTTGTCCGAACTACCCACTTTTCTTCTGCACAGCCCAAAAAATATGCAGCGGTTAAGCGCGATCGCACTCTGGTTTTCTCAAAGATAAAAAATTAAAAAGCCCCCCAGAACTTTAGCAAAGACGGGCGGCTTTTATTAAGTTGATTGAACTATAGGTACTTACGTATCTGCTTAATCCGCTCACAAACCGCTTTCAATCACGCTCTTAATCGCTTTTATAAGAAGAATGCAAACTTCTGCAATCACGCACTTACTTTGTACAATCACGCACTTACTTTGTACAATCACGCACTTACTTTGTACAATCATGCACTTACAATTATGCCACAAAATCAATTAGTTTCTTTCCCCAATCGTGAAAATAAAGTTTCAGTAAAGTACAACAAACCTCATTGCATTATCCCCGTATCAGACATTACATGGATAACGCAACAAGTAAAAGCAGTTCAGACATTGTGGAATGAATGTTGGGTATCAGACCCATTTGGCAGTCGATGGGAGAAGCTATCAACCAACCTCACAGAAACAGCATTTAGGTTAGCTAGAAAGATTTTATACGCAGCTGGGCTATTTGAATTTAAGCGCGATACCTGCATACATGACAGTCGAAAAACAGCGGGCTGGTTGGTAATTAATCTTCATGGCGCTAGAAGAATTAAAGACTTTTGGTGCAGCGAAGAAACTGAAACGACATCCGACATAAACACGGCGACATCCGACATAAACACGGCGACATCCGACATAAACACGGCGACATCCGACATAAACACGGCGACATCCGACATAAACACGGCGATATCCGACACAAAATCAACGGTGGAAATTGTTGAAACCCCTGAATTTTCAAGCGTTTCAGA
>JAESGF010000275.1_pt1 | contig 21863 bp, 22 predicted proteins | sample 9269621 | NCBI WGS metagenome assembly JAESGF01 (sample SAMN14515066, study PRJNA621663) | algae metagenome | isolation source: Tolypothrix carrinoi HA7290-LM1 and co-occurring heterotrophs from dry rock... | place: USA: Makauwahi cave, Kauai, Hawaii | collected 2011-01-06
TCTCGCGGTGTGACATATCTAGTCATAAATGCCTGGTTAATTACTTTTTTATAGTACCACGCACCTGAAGATAATTCCGGCTATTTCTATAAATTAGTACTTAATCTGTGTTCTAGTTGTAGCGGTAGGGTTTTTGATGGTAGCTGACTTTTACCATGTAAACCACTACCTCTAAACCAAAAAAAGCACCAGCCAAGGAGAGCGAAGAACCCCATTGTCCTGCACCAGTTTCAGTGGTTAGGCGTTTGACTCCGGCAATTTTATTGTAATAAGCTTGAGGAATAGCGGTGTTTGGTTTATGGCTGCCAGCAGGACTTACTCCCTCATATTTGTAGTAAATCTTGGCAGGAGTATCAAGAGCTTTTTCTAGGCGTCTGGCACGGTAGAGTGGAGTTGGTCGCCACTGACGGTAGATTGATTGCACTTGGTCAGGAATCTCAATCCAACGTTGTTGGCTTACCTCCTGCTCAATTAGCTGTGTTGGAAAAAGGGGTTCTAAGTCTTTTGCTGTAATCGGTTGACCTGTACCAGGGTGTAGCACTGGCGGCATGGGGACGGGCAAATCTGCCTGGATATTATACCAGGAGTCAGGCATCTGGTCTTCTCTAAGCGTGTACTTGATAGTGTCCATCTGTCAAAAGCTACTGCTATCTTACTCTGGTTGCCTTGCTCACCTTGTTGGTCAGGAAAAATACTATGGCAAGTGTATTCTCATTTTTAACAATTGTCTTAGTATTAAACAATGATTTTTTTTTGGAAACAACAGTCAAAACAACAAAAATGAATGAGATATGTCTCAACCAATAGATTTTGACAACAATCCACCTATTTCTGCCGATGAATACGATCAAGGTGCTCAGTTAGCGCTACCTGGGTATGAAGTCATGCATACAATGGTTCTGGCGTGTTTGCAGGCTTATTTACCCGAAACTGCCGACTTACTTGTGGTAGGATCGGGTACGGGAATGGAACTAGCACGCTTAGGTAACGCTTGTCCGCAGTGGCATTTTCTGGGAATTGACCCCTCAGAAAAGATGCAAGCGATCGCAAAACAAAAAATGTCTGATCATCAACTTTCTCAGCGAGTGAAGTTGATCCAGGGCTACACACAGGATTTACCTACAGATATCCTGTATAATGCTGCAACCAGCATTCTAGTAATGCATTTTATTCCACCATCAGATAAATTACAATTTTTGCAAAGCATTGCTCAACGTCTTCATCCTTCTGCCCCGTTTGTACTTGTGGATGTATTCGGGGAAAAGCAAGGAAAGGAATTGAAACAATTAATGCCCATACTACATGCCTATTGGAATGCAATGGGATTGCCACCGCAAAAGCAGCAAGAACTTTTAGCAGGATATCACCAAGGGGTATATCCCTTAGCGGAAACCAGCATTTTGAATTTACTTGAGCAAGCTGGTTTTGAGAAAACGATGCGTTTTTATACAGGACTTTGGGTTGGTGGTTGGCTAGCCTTCAAAAGATAAAATTATAAACAATGGTGCGATCGCACCCGCTCAAGCTTTTTTTGTTGACTTTTCAGTAATTATATGCTTATTCAGCAGAAGTCCGCAGTCGAGACGCGATATTCCTCGCGTCTGTAGCGATATTCCTCGCGTCTGTAGCGATATTCCTCGCGTCTGTAGCGATGTTGGTCGCGTCTGTAGCGATGTTGGTCGCGTCTGTAGCGATGTTGGTCGCGTCTGTAGCGATGTTGGTCGCGTCTGTAGCGATGTTGGTCGCGTCTGTACAGGAGTCAGAAGGAAAATGGCTTTGTATGTAGCTTTTAGATATGGCTGCTGTATTTCCGCAACGTTGCAAACTGCTGTAAATCAATGCTAACTACTCTGCGGTTTCCGTTCTTGGGGAACTCATCTAAATATAGTTCAGTTGCTTCTTTGCTCATAGTGCGATCGCTTCTTCTATCGTCTCTCCTTGACTAGCAGTTCCCACCTCTGGACATTCAGCTACGTAAACATCTTCTTCCCAGTGCAGAATTGCTGTAAAGGTTTGAGTTTTTTTGTCTTGAGCCTGTTTTAATGAACTCATAGAGTGTTTATCTAGCTATATTTCATTAGACTTCTTGCATAAATCAAAACGAAGAACCCCACCCCGCCTTTGACTTACGTCAAAGTCTCCCCTCCCCGCCTGCGGGGAGGGGTTGGGGGTGGGGTTTTGGAGGACTTTTGCAAGAGGTCTATTACTTTATTGTTGCTTAATCCCCTAGAACCAACAACATCCGCGCCTCAATTCCTTCCCAAGTTTTGGGTGACACCCGCACCGCTGCTTGTTTGCACTGGATAATCAGGTAATTTGCATAGAGATAATTGTCCAGTGCCTTTGCTTCTTCCTCAGATAAATCGACCATTTCTGAGGTAAGCTTGAAAGCATTGAGCCAAGTCTGTATAATGCGGTCAGTAAATGCCCAATGTACTTGCTGAGGTTGTTTATCATCAGGAATTTGGGCTTTGAGTTCTTTGAGTCGGGCAATTAGCACTGTAAAGTTTACAGATTGGAAAATTTTTATTTCATCCAATTCTGTAGCTAGGTTGATAAACTTGTCGATGGCGTTGGCGTTGGCGTTGGCGTTGGCTATGGCGTTGGCTATGGTGTCGGCTATGGCGTTGGCTATGGCTATGGCGTTGGCGTTGGCGTTGGCTATGGCTATGGCGTTGGCTATGGCGTTGGCGTCGGCTATGGCGTTGGCTATGGCGTTGGCTATGGCTATGGCTATGGCTATGGCTATGGCTATGGCTATGGCTATGGCTATGGCGATCGCAATTGCACGTTTATCCACGGGTTTATAATTACCTTCAGATCCATCTGTTACCTGTTCTGCCCAGCGCAGTAAGGTTTGTAATTTAGAAGTGCGGAATAGATTTGGGAATTTACGGGTTTTAATATACTTTTGTGCTTCCTTTTCCATCAATAACAGCAAGTTATCTGCACCACCGCGCATTAATCCAGCCACTAGCAAAAATACTTCTTTCCAGCGTTTATCAGTAAGGTGTTCTGCAACCAACTTTTCGATTAGTTGATGGTCGTCAATATATTGTGCTGTTAAATATTCCTGTAGCGTCAAATGGGAGAATGAATAAATATCCCGTTTTCGTTCTACTAAAATCCCCTGCTGAATAGCTATAGCATTCAAAACCGCCTCAGCCTCTAAATGCTTCGGTGCATTGTCATTACTTGCGAGGAACTCTTTTATTTGTCTCACTACTTCTTGGTGAGAAAAGAATAGTTTATCTGCTTCAAAGCCTAGATAAGCAATTTCCGAAAGCATGATTTTCTCTAAATCAACGCCGATTGTCTGATCGATACGGTCTTCTTGAATCCGTTTTTCGGCTCGCCATCTTCTCAGTAATATATCTAACGCATCACTGTATAGCGTAGACCGATTTTTTGGCAAGTCCTGAGATTCGTCATATACTAAACAGATAAAAGTTAGTAACAGAGGAGTTTGGGCAAGTTCCTTAGTTGCTCTATATTCTGGTTGATTCAATAAGCGCCAGAACTTTTCAGCAGTTTCTACTTTCTTATCAACCTCTGAGGAAAACCAATTTTTAATAAACTGCTTAATTTGAGTATCATTAAATTCGGCAATAGTAACTTTGGTAAAGTTATTAAAGTTACGACGATAGGCAGCGATACGGCAAGAGATAATAAACCGATTTTTCTGCCATTTCTCAACAAAACTTTGAATTTGACTAATTGCCAAATCCATATTATCTGTTGGTACTTCATCCAAGCCATCGAGCACAATCAACAACTTGCCTTGCTCTAATGCTTTGGTTGTAAAATCTTCAGCAATTGGCAATTGACAATCACAAAATTCATTGAAAATCGTTTTTTTAATATGAATTTCTCTATCAGCAAATTGTTTCAAGTCAATAAAAACCGGAATACATTTATGCTGATATTCACTTTGATAATCCTTAAGTGCTTCAAGTCCTATTTTTCGTAAGAATGTAGACTTTCCCGCGCCAGGAGCGCCGAGTACCATCAAATATTGCTGCTGATTTGCTACTTTAATACCATCTTGTGTATTAGGCTTTTCATCTATAAATCCGCGTCTTCCTGCTTGGCGGTAAAGTTCCTGCAAGCCTTCGCCTGACTCAAATTTAGAAATATATGAATACTGTAAACATTGCACTGCTGTATAGATTGAATCCAAATCTACAGGTTTCTGCATTCCCAATATTTGCAGTTTATTGTGGCGTTTGTGGTAGTTAATAATGTATTGCTGAGATGCCCGATAAATTAATTTTTTTGTTTTCTCATCTAAAGGACGGTCAAGTATATTTATATAAAGGTCAGCGAAATGTTTAACTGCTTCATCTGGTGCAACTTCCGGCAGTGCAATCAGCTGATCTAGGCTGACATGATTAACTCCAGGCAATTCTAAAGAGCGTAAAATTGCATTCGCCGAACCTTCGACAACCACAACGCGGCTGAGTGTCCCTCCAATAGGTTTTAAAGAGAGATTTTGCAGTGCTTGGACAGTATCACCGACTGCCTCAGCAAGTTGATTTTTTCGCCGATCAATTAATGCCTGTCGATAAGCTTCATAAGATGAAAATTGGTTCGGTTCAAGCGGTGGATTGCTGGCATCTTTTTTGATTTTATTATCAGAACCCAAAGTGATAATTGCACGAATCTCTTCATTCCCCCGCGCATGTGTCAGAACTTCTTCTAGCAAAGGGTCGATTTTGGCAATCTGGCTTTCGTTAAGATTCATATAGCAATCCGAATTGAATCGTGAGAAAATACGTAGGTTGGATATTAAATATAAACGTAAAATTTTATTCAGCCCTGGCGATTAGAAATCGCGGCTACACAGACAAAACCCGCCTGCGCGGGTTATTTTATTAAGTCCACGTAGGTGGACTTTGTTTGTGTAGTAGCGAATTCTATTCGCCCAATTGCTTTTCACTCTTATTTAGGACTGGTATAGTGCCGCTGTCACCTGAATTAAACCTTGACCTTGGCGGTTCCGGTCGTGTCCCAAATCTAGACAAGTCGAAAGCAGTGCGTCAAACAAACGCCCTACCGTAATTTGTTTGTTGTACTTCTCTAATATTAAAGCTGCTACACCAGAAACGATTGGGGTAGCCATCGAAGTTCCATCCCAAGCTTCGTAACCGCCACCTTGAACAGATGAATAAACTCCTTCACCAGGAGCAACTAAATAGGGTACGTTATAAAGATGATTATTGATAGATATCGTGCCACTGCCACTAAAATAGGCAACTTGACCGCCAAAGTTTGTAGCACCTACCGAAACCGCGCCTTTACAATTTGCTGGCGCATCAGTTCTGTTAAATCCATCATTGCCAATAGCGCAAACCGGCAATATTCCTACTGCCAGCAAAGTATCAATTAAATCGCTAATTCCATCATAATATTGAGGAATGCCAGCGGAAATATTCACAATATTCACATCTACGCGAGTTCCCAGCCAGTCAAGCCATAAAAACAAGTCTGATAATTTGCCTGTACCGCGAGGAATGAGAACGCCATTGATCAGTTTGGTTTCTGGTGCTACCCCAATCTGTTGACCGCAAATCAATCCCGCAACGTGAGTACCATGACCATCGGTATCTTGGCAAGGTGTTGACTGGATTTGCTGTGTTCTGTCATTAAAACTATAAGATTCAGTTACTTTGCCTTGCAATTGGGAGTGGCTGTTGTCGATACCCGTGTCCAGAACAGCAACGGTGATGTTTCTGCCTGTGCCTTCAAATCCCTGTTGACGTGCTATGTTAAGGGCGATCGCATCCAAATGCCATAAATCTGCTGCTGTGATTTTATCTTTACTAGCTGTTACATTGCGTTCTGGCTGAATCAACTCAATCGGCTGGTCGCGTAATATCAAAGCGTTGGGCAACTCGCGACGCATTTTTACAGCTTCTTCATCCGACATTTCTACAATAGCGGCTCCAGTAATTCCTGAGTAAGTAGGATGCTTTGAGACGTTTTCTGCATCTTCTAACCAGTGTTCAATTTCTCTGTGAACTGGATCTTCTTCCCAAAAACTAACCACTTCCGCAACTTGCCCTGGACGACTTTCTGAGGTGAATTTTCGGGATTGCAGTTTTAGCGATCGCGCTATTGATGTCGCCTTTGGTCGAATAATATAAATACTCATCAAATACTCTGACCAACTTTTATCTAATAAATTTATGGGGTAGGCGACATACCTACCCCACAAATAGAGCATACCAGGTTCTTTTTAAACCACCGCTGCTGTAGCTTTCAATTCAAAAATCTTCTCAATCACATCTTCTACCACCTTATCGGGTGTAGAAGCACCAGAGGTAATTCCTACAACAATTTCATTATCTGGCAACCAGTTTTCTGTTATCTTCAACTCACCATTTAATAGTCGATGCTCAATCGCATTTCCTGATTTAATTCGCTCTACACAATCGATATGATAAGAAGGAATTTTCTGCTCCACGGCAATTTGTTGTAATTGAGTAGTATTCGAGGAATTAAATCCACCAATTACCACCATTAAATTCAGCTTTTGTTCAACTAAACCCAACATCGCGTCTTGCCGTTCTTGGGTAGCATCGCAAATAGTATTAAAGCTTTGAAAGTGCTGATTTAAATCAATGGGACCATACTTTTTCAACATGGTACGCTCAAACAGTTTACCAAGTTGCTCGGTTTCGCCTTTGAGCATCGTTGTTTGATTGGCGATACCAACTCTTTCTAAATCTTTATCGGGGTCAAATCCGGCGCTAACTGCTTTGCTAAATTTTGCGAGAAATTCTTGACGATTCCCACCATTAAGAATGTAGTCAGCAACATATTCAGCTTCTTGCATATTCAGCACAATTAGATATTTACCAGCAAAGGAACTAGTAGCAATCGTTTCTTCGTGCTTATATTTGCCGTGAATAATTGAAGTGTAATCGCCTTTTTTATGTTTTTCAACTGTGTTCCAAACTTTCGACACCCAAGGACAAGTAGTATCAACAATTTTGCAGCCTTTATCGTTAAGAATCTGCATTTCTTGGACGCTTGCGCCAAAAGCAGGTAATATAACTACATCACCAGTTTCTACCACAGAAAAGTCTTTTTTACCAGCATCAAAAGGGATAAATCCTACTTGCATTTCCAGCATTCGCTGATTTACAGAAGGATTGTGAATAATTTCATTAGTAATCCAAATTCTTTCTCTAGGGAAATGCTTGCGGGTTTCATACGCCATTGCCACAGCACGTTCGACACCCCAACAAAAGCCAAAAGCTTGCGCTAGTTGAATGGTTGTATTACCGCGTTTTAAAGTGTAATTGTTATCGCGGATTTGTTGAATTAAATTGCTTTGATATTCGGATTGCAACTGGGTGGCAACTTCGGCTTGATGACCAAACCCTTTGCGATGATAGTTTTCTGAATGTTGGAGCGATCGCTTAAAAGCTTTTGTATCCATCGTTTTTTCTTTAGAGACTCCTCTGTCTTATTGTAGGAGCGCAAAGACACCATTTAAGCGGGAGAGTGGGGAGTGGGAGAGTGGGGGAGGGGGAAGACAAGGGAGACAAGGGAGAGGGGGGAGACAAGGAAGACAAGGAGGCAAACTCCCCGTGCAAGAAAGCAAGAGTGCCCCTTGTCCCCTTGTCCCCTTGTCACCTTGTCACCTTGTCCCCCTTGTCCCCCTTGTCCCCCTTGTCACCTTGTCACCTTGTCCCCCTTGTCCCCCTTGTCCCCCTTGTCCCCCTTGTCCCCCTTGTCCCCCTTATCCCCCTTATCCAGTTCTATCTGAGTGTACATTTGCAAAGCGGAACGCCAGACAAGATAGCCTTGGGGACTTAGGTGTAAGCCATTTAAGCGGGAGAGTGGGGAGTGGGGGAGACAAGGGAGACAAGGGAGAGGGGGGAGACAAGGGAGAGGGGGGAGACAAGGAAGACGAGGAGGCAAACTCCCCCTGCAAGAAAGCAAGAGTGCCCCTTGTCCCCTTGTCCCCTTGTCACCTTGTCCCCCTTGTCCCCCTTGTCCCCCTTGTCCCCCTTGTCCCCCTTGTCCCCCTTGTCCCCCTTATCCCCCTTATCCAATTCAATCTGAGTGTACATTTGCAAAGCGGAACGCCAGACAAGATAGCCTTGGGGACTTAGGTGTAAGCCATCGGTAGAGAATTCGGGACGAAGATTACCTTGCTTGTTGGTAAACAAAGGATGCAAGTTGAGATATTTGACATTTGCTTTTGTGGCTATATCTTGCAGCTGCTGATTCAGCTTGCGAATGCGACTGTTAGGAATAGCCAAGAGTTTCTCTCGTCTTTCCCAAGTTGCTTCTTCTCCTCCATGCGGCAAAATCGATTCAACAACAATTTGCGCTTTTGGATGCACCTTTCTCAGGTAAGTGATAATTTGTTGCTGATTCTCTAAAATTGTCTCATCGCTTGCACCCCGAATCAGGTCATTAATGCCAATCATCACAAAAATCGTATGAGGCTGGGTGCGGTCAAATAAATTTAATCTTTTTAATAGTCCCTCGCTAGTTTCTCCAGAAATTCCCTGATTTAGCCAATTTCTGTCTTCAGGTAATAACTCTGTAGGAAACCACAATGAGAGAGAATCTCCCGCGAGGATATTTAAATTTTGGGGAGGTTTCTCAGCTTTGGCTTTGGCTTCTTTTTTGAGGACATCTACCCACTGCGGATAACTGAATTTATGGCGAGGTCCTAGTAATGGTGTAATTTTAGCAGGTGTGACTTGGGGTTGACTGTTGTGCTTGACTGGTGTCGCAGAATGTGCAGACCAAAAAAAAGCGGTCAAACCTTGCTGTCGTAAAAGTAGCAAGGCGATCGCTAACATCAGTATCCCGTTGGTTACTACGGAGAAAAATGCCCAGGTAGGAAAAATTTTTGCTGGAGTAGACACAAGGCGCGATATTTACTAATTCTTTGAATCAGATTTTAGATGATTTAAATCGAATTAGAGCAATACGAGCGCAGATTTATGAAAATATCGAGCTTCATATCCCTGACAAGTTTTACGAAGTCGGGGATATTGTATGAACACGCTCTTGTAAACGGACTGCTCAAGATATCGTCAGCAGTCAGAAATCGCATTACCTATTAGTAACACTAATGCGCTCTCCGAATTCTTCGTTGTATCCTTCTTCGCCATGTTCGTTGATATCCATGCCTTGCAGTTCGGCTTCTTCTTTGATTCGCAACCCGACTGTGACATCTAGAATCTTCAAAATAATCCAGGTGCCGACAGCAGCAATGATATAGGCAACGACAATGGCGATAATTTGCGTTACCAGTTGACCGGGATTGCCAAATAACAAGCCATTTTTCCCTGCTGAGTTGACTGTAGTGGTGGCAAAGATTCCTGTGAGAATCGCTCCGATTGTCCCACCGACACCATGCACGGGAAAGGTATCTAAAGCATCGTCAATATTGACTTTGTGCTTGAAGCTGACGGCATAAAAGCAAGCAAACGCTGTAATACCGCCAATTAATATCGCAGCTAGAGGTGTGACAAATCCGGCGGCTGGGGTGATACCAACTAATCCGGCAACTGCACCTGTGGCTGCACCAACTGCTGTTGGTTTACCGCGCAAGACTTTTTCCAGGATTAGCCACATTAAAGCTGCCGAAGCTGCACCTGTGTTGGTGGCGACAAATGCCGCTGTTGCCAAACCGCCAGAAGCTAAGGCACTACCTGCGTTGAAGCCGAACCAGCCAAACCACAGCAAGCCAGCACCCAACAAGATGAAGGGAACGTTGTGCGGAGGGCTAAGACGGTCGGGATAGGTTTTCCGGGGTCCGAGGTACATGGCGGCGACGAGGGCAGAAACACCGGAACTAATATGCACGACTGTGCCCCCTGCAAAGTCTAGGGCGCCCAATCCACCAGCCAAGCCCAAAAATCCGCCTTTAGCCCATACCATGTGCGCTAGGGGAGAGTAAATAAACGTAGACCACAGCAGCACAAATAATGAGTAAGCGGTGAAGTTCATCCGCTCGGCGATCGCACCACTAATCAACGCTGGGGTGATAATGGCAAACATTGCCTGATAAATCATGAATGCCTGGTGGGGAATTGTCGGCGCATAGGAAACTATTTCCGCCGGGTTTGTTCCTTTGAGATAATCGGTTGTCTCTAAGCCGACATTGTTCAACCCAAACCACTGTAATCCGCCGATGAAGGGATTACCTGGTGCAAAAGCGAGGCTGTAGCCCCACAAAATCCAGGTGACTCCAACAATCGCCATCAGCACGAAGCTCATCATCAATGTATTTAGGACGTTGCGCGATCGCACAAATCCACCATAGAAAAACGCTAGTCCAGGTGTCATCAACAATACGAGTGCTGCACAAATCAGCATAAATGCTGTATCGGCAGCCGTTTGAGCATTAGTAATTGCTGCGTTTACATCTGTGGGTGCTGCGAAGGCATTACCCATCAACGGTCCACCTAGAAGCAATGAGGCGATCGCCCCTATTATCACAACTTTTTTCAACACTTCTTTTTTGTTCATGAGTACCAACAATTTTCTGTTTTTACCTGAATTTGAGTACTTTTTGATACTCATTTTTATCTTGGAAGTTACTCAAATTTCGTTCTAGGGAATCTACCTGAAATATACTCCTTTTTCTAGTTGCAAAATTTTAAATCAATGTGCATTTTAGGAGGATTTGGCAGCTTTTTTTGACAGCAATATTTAACCATACAATTTTTAAAATTTCTTTGCATTTTTTCGAGAAAATGTTAATTTTTGTGTTGATGAAGTTTATAGTCAACTGTTTTTAACTCAAGGACAAAGAGCTTATCCCTTAGTTGTTGAAGTTAATAACAAGAGTGCTACCTCTCTAGATATTACGGATTTTCATCATAATTCATTATTATGTATTTTATATAACAGTCAAGTCTCCTTCATTGACTCTTTAAAAATTATTCTTTCAAAACATAATTTTCTCAAAGGGTAACTGAGCATAAACGATAAGATGTCCGTAATTTTATCTAGCCATTTTCAATTTTCAATGCTTCATTGGTCATATATTCTCAGAAAGATACGCTCTTATAAGGGCAATCAATTTCTGCAATACACTTTAACTATCGATTTCGGAAAAATTACCTTTTTTAATATCAACACCTGAAATGCAACAATGCACAAACGCCTCTAAACAGAATTCATGAGCATGATTTCACAAGAAAACTTTTGGTGAATCCACGAATAAAGTAGATTGATTTTCTATTACGCCAATCAGGAATTCTGTAGCCTTAAATACTATTTTTGGGTTTTTGTCTTTACCTGCACGTACCCAAAACGGTAAATAAAGTAACTGTATCCGTTACAGTGTCAGTATTTCCAGACATCGGGATATAAAAGTCAAGATATTATTAAATTTCGCTAAAAAAGTTTAATAAATTTTTACATACAGATAATAGGTAATTGGGCATGGGGAATGGTGAGTCCAGCGCTGCGGGAGGGTTTCCCTCCGCAGGCGACTGGCGAACCCGAAGGGGGCATGGGGCAATGGGCACGCTCGATTGGGGGCACGCTCGATTGGGGGCTGGGAATGAGAGATTTTTTCCATGCCCCATTCCCTATGCCCAATGCCCCATGCCCATGCCCCATGACGGCAGGTGCTACAACGGAGGGGACCTCCGCAACGCACTGCCTCCCCCATGCCACCTCTTTTTCACATCTGTGACAAATATTGCTGATAGCCTAGTTGTTCTAACTTGGATTGCTTTGCCATTACCGATTCGCAGAGATTTTGGCGATATTTTTTGACTTTTTCGAGTAATTCGGGTTGCTGGGTAGCGAGAATTTGTACTGCCAAAAGACCTGCGTTTTTTGCATTACCTATTGCCACGGTCGCAACTGGGATACCCGCAGGCATCTGTACAATAGAATACAGTGAATCAAGCCCTTGTAAGTGACGGGTGGGGACGGGAACACCGATAACCGGAAGTGGAGTTAAAGATGCAACCATTCCGGGAAGATGAGCAGCACCGCCAGCACCGGCGATAATCACTTTTATGCCGCGTTGGTGTGCAAGTTGTGCGTATTCAACCATGCGTTCTGGGGTACGATGGGCGCTAACAATGGCAACTTCGGTTTGAATGCCAAATTCTTCACAAATAGCGATCGCATCCTGCATGATGGGTAAATCGGAATCGCTGCCCATGATAATACCGATAAGGGGGGTCATAAAAATGGGGAATCGGGAATCGGGAATCGGGAATCGGGAATGGGGAATCGGGAATCGGGAATCGGGAATCGGGAATCGGGAATAATTACCAATTACCAATTACCCCTTCGGGGTTCGCCAGGTGCTTCAAGTCGGGAGACCCGCCCAACGCACTGGCGAACCAATTACCAATTACCAATTACCAATCTATCGTGATGAGCAAAGCAACACCCATAGATATTATCAACGCAAGAGTGCCCGGTTACAAAGATTTGCAGATGCTCTTTGTTCGTGAGGGTATAATTGAGCGAATTTTACCAATGACTACAGTTTTCAAGCGCGTTGCACCTCAGGAAGTGGAATTGCTCGATCTTCGTGGTGATTGGGTTTCTTTGGGTGGTATTGATTTGCAGATTAACGGTGCTTTGGGGTTGGCATTTCCGGAATTAAAAGCGGAAAATTTGGACTTTCTCCAGAAAATCTGTGAATATCTTTGGGATGTGGGGGTAGATGGATTTTTACCGACGCTGGTGACAACTTCGGTGGATAATATTCAGCGATCGCTTGCTATCATCGCTGATTTTATTTCTCGTCAAAAAACAGGTTCGCAAATTCTCGGCATCCATCTAGAGGGACCATTTTTAAATTACCAAAAGCGCGGCGCACATCCAGCAGAATATCTGTTACCTTTGACAATTGAACAAGTAAAGCGAGTTTTAGGCGATTATGCCCAGATTGTCAAAGTCATTACTCTAGCACCAGAGTTAGATCCTACTGGTGATGTCATTCCCTACTTACGCTCCAAGGGCATTACCGTTAGTTTAGGACATTCTCAAGCCACCGCATTGCAAGCCGAAGATGCCTTTAAACTGGGTGCAACGATGGTGACTCATGCTTTTAACGCCATGCCATTATTACATCATCGCGAACCGGGATTATTAGGCGCAGCAATTCTTAATCCTGATGTCATGTGTGGTTTTATTGCCGACGGTGAACATGTTTCCCCGATTATGCTACAAATTCTTTTACGCGCTAGTTCTCAAAAAGGACTTTTTTTAGTCAGCGATGCCTTATCACCTCTGGGACTTCCTGATGGGGTGTATCCTTGGGATACTCGACAAATTGAAGTTAAAAACGGCACTGCAAGACTGCCAGATGGAACTTTATCCGGGACGACTTTACCTTTATTAGTAGGAGTGCAAAACTTGGTAAAGTGGGGTTGTGATATAGAAACTGCAATAATTATCGCAACCGAAGCACCAAGAAAGGCGATGCCGAGTACGGCAACCTTGCGGAACGCTTTAACCGGAATTTCCCCAAATCAACCCGCAAACTTATTACGCTGGCATTTCGACGAACCGACAAAAGAACTAACTTGGCAGCGCTTAAACATCTTGCAAAAATCCTCATCTTAAACTCTTTCTTTGCGTCTTTGCGACTTAGCGTGAGAAAAAATCCATATTTTCTGCATTAAATGATAACTTTAACGATTGGGAACCCTTAAAAATTCAACATGAACGCAACCGACGATAAAACAATTGTTAAAAATTATTTCAATTCCACAGGCTTCGACCGCTGGAGACGTATTTATGGTGATGGCGAAGTCAACAAAGTTCAGCTAGACATCCGCAATGGACATCAGCAAACCGTCGATACAGTCCTTAGCTGGTTAAAAGCTGATAACAATTTAGCAGAAATATCAATCTGCGATGCTGGATGTGGTGTGGGTAGTCTTAGCATCCCCCTAGCGGCAGATAATGCGAAAGTTTATGCCAGCGATATTTCTGACAAAATGGTGCAGGAAGCAAAGGATAGAGCTTTAGAAACTTTAGGACAAACAGAAAATCCGACTTTCGCCGTCCAAGATTTAGAAGCGTTGAGTGGTAGTTATCATACCGTCATTTGCTTGGATGTTCTCATCCACTATCCCCAAGAAAAAGCAGACGAGATGATTTCTCATCTATCTTCTTTAGCACAGTCGCGAGTAATTCTCAGCTTTGCACCGAAAACCTTCGCTCTGAGTATACTGAAAAAAATCGGCAGTTTTTTCCCAGGACCGAGTAAAGCAACTCGCGCTTACTTGCATCGGGAAGCTGATGTGGTGAAAATATTGGAAAAAAACGGTTTTAGTGTAGAAAGACAATCAATGACTCGGACTCGCTTTTACTTTTCGCGAATACTGGAAGCTACACGTAAGTGAGGTTAAGATCGCGGCAATATAGCTTTTATATTTTGCAGCGATTATGAAATTCCTCACCAAAGTAACTGCCGGGTTCTTGCTTATGAGCGGATTTATATGTTTGATGATGAGTGCTTCTGCCTTATTGCAGTTAGCAGATAAAGACCAGACTACCATAGAACAGCAAGAGGCGACAGATACTTTTTTTGCAGGAATAGCCTTGGGTGTGCCATTAGCAGCAGGGGGAGGATACATGCTTTGGGGGTTGCGTAGAAGACATCAAAAATTGTTACGCGATCGCCTAGATTCTACTTTTTATCAAATGCTCAAAGCCGATAATGGTAGAATTACCGTCTTGCAGTTGGCGATGGAGACACAGATATCTGGGGAACAAGCTAAACAATATCTGGATCAAAAAGCTAAAGAATTCAACGCTACTTTTGAAGCCAGTGATAAAGGCAACATTAGTTACCTGTTTCATCTTTAAAATCTGATTTCCTATGCCCTTAAAAACCCCTCCTTAACAGATATGGTATAGGAAACTTCTCCCAAACTCCCCAAAGCTGCTGTGCTATGTTTGAAAACAGAATAATCTGCTGATGCCATAACTAAGTATTAACATGACAAAAGTCGAAGCAACTCAGGCACAAGAAAAGTTTTCAGAACTTCTCGCTCTTGTGGAAGAAGGACAGGAACGTATTGTCATTGAATCACAAGGACAGGTTATTGCAGCAGTTATCAGCTATGCGGACTTAAAGCGCTTGGAAGCATTGGAAGATGCAATAGATGTGGCAGATTTTCGACGTGCAGTAACTGAAAGTAACGCTCTCGTCTTATTCAGTAGAAGAAGTGATTGCTGACTACAACAAACTTCATAACACTGATTTTACAGTAGAAAATATTTTGAATGACTGAATCCGGTCCGCTTGCTCTACGTATTACCAAATCTGCTGTAAAGATTTAATAGATTTGCACCCCAAATTTTTTAAGCAGGTCATGACTAAAATTTTGCTGCTACCATCCGATCCTAGACCTCAAGATTATAAGCAACTCAAAGGATATTCAGGTGTTTATCGAGTCGATAGTGGTGAGTATCGCATTCTTTACACAATTTCAGAGGATGCAATCGAAGTTTTTCGAGTAGGCAAGCGCAACGATGACGAGGTGTATGAAAATCTCTAACGTCATACAGTAGTACAAAGACTTAGTGGAAGCTTTTGGCAAGTGAGGCTAGAATCACAAACAAAGCTCATTCTTTGAAGTGGAACTATGAAGACAGCTGGAAAATTAGCTTCTGGGTGGCTGCTTACACTCGGATTTATGTTTATGACGCTATCAGTTTCAGCGCTATTTAACAAAATAGCTATAGAGAACGCATCTCGGCGATTACCCGTAGATTTTGAGCAAGAATTTGATGCTCCAAATGCTACCTATCCTGATGATAATACTGTTGTAGGCGGTTTAGTTTTTGGCGTTCCTACTTTAGTACTGGGGGGATGGCTAGCATTTGGATTGTACCGTGACAGTCAGCAAGAGAAAAAAATGATTAATCAACAGGTGAGCGATCGCTTGCAATCTCTTTTTTATCAAATGCTGACTGAAAACAATGGACGTGTCACCGTTTTAAGCTTTGCAATGCAGTCACAGCTACCAGCTGCCGTCGCCAGAGAATATTTAGATGAAAAAGCGCAAGAATTTCATGCTAACTTTAAAGTAAGCGAGGATGGGGCAATCTCTTATCATTTTGATGTCTAAACCCTAAGAACAGCGAAAATGGGATAACTCCATGACGCAAATTTTTTTGAGTATAGGTGCTATTTTCGGCGGTTTGTCGGTTGCGGGTGGTGCGTTTGCTTCCCATGCATTGCGCGATAAAATTAGCGATCGCTCGCTAGAAATTTTTGAAACCGCTGCTCGTTACCAAATGTACCACGCTCTGGCATTATTGTTAGTAGCACTACTATTGAGCATCTACCAACAATCTCCGCCACCGACTTTATTAGCAAGTGGGTGGCTGTTCATCATTGGGATTGCTTTGTTCTCAGGTAGCTTGTATGCTCTGTCGTTAACAAATGTAAAAATATTGGGAGCGATCGCACCACTCGGAGGTGCTGCTTTTATTGCCGGTTGGGGTGCTTTGGCTTTTGCCGCTTGGAGTTTAAAGTACTGAATAAAGTTAGGAGTTAAAAGTTAGGAGTTAGGAGGCACGCTAGAGACGTTCCAATGGAACGTCTGTACGAGGAGTTAGGAATTAAGAGTTACTAAATTCTAACTCTTAACTTATCACTCATAACTCCTAATTATCATAACTCCTAACTCTCAAACGTATAAGTAAATCATCCAAAGCTGCTTTACCCGAAGGTGCTTCAGGTAGTGTACTTGCTTGAGATGCAACTTCCAATTGCTCTGGCAAGCGATTATATTCTTGCTGATAAAAAGAAAAATCAGCATTTGGCAAAACTGATTTTTCTGCACCTGCAAGCTTCGCTGCGATTAAATCAGGAATATAAGGTAAATTAAAAACTTCATTCAGCTTAACTAAATTCGCTTCTACAATTCCAGTTTGCATTAAGTAAATACCAGTCAACAGCACTCGATAAACATAAAGCAACGGTTTGACTCGACGCGGTTGTTCTTTCTCAAACAATTTCCATTGCGTTGCGGCAAAACCAAAATAATGGTAGCAGTGATGACGAGTAATGCAACCGTCAGCAATAACCTTTAATTCTTCATATTCCGGTGTAGTTTTTAAGATTAAAGGTGAATATAATTGCTCTAGCACATAACCATTCTTTTTGAGAAGTAGCAAAAAGAACTTTTTGACATCATGAGTTACCAAATCAATCTCTAAAGACTCGCGAATTTCCGACAACTCAATAGTTTCCTGTCCAGTATTTAATCCGACAACTTCGCGCACTGGTAAAATGTGAACACCGCGCAAATCATAATCAGAATCAGGTGAGGGAAAACCATATAAATGGGAACCGCTAATAGTAGCGAATAAAAGCGGGTAAGGCTGTTGATAAATAATTGTATTAATTGAATTTGGAATATTCATGTAATAAGCGCTGACTATAAACCTTAATTTATTAAGCTAAAATTAGTAAATACTTTCTGCTTTACAATATATCTTCTTGGGCGCTTCAATAAAGTATTTAAATAATGCCGGACATAGCCATCCTTCCATATTTGTTAGAGTCCAACAATACCAATGTCCATTATATTCTTCTTTTAACCAAGTCAATTCTGCTTGATAACCAGGAAAAGGATTTGCAGAAAATAAAAGCTTAAACCCTTCATCAACATTGGGAATGTCTTGCACCAAAATGTCAATCATTTCCGGTACACCACTGACAAAGGGTTCGTGAACTAATCCGACTCGTTCATCGTCAAACACCCATGTCGAATTATGTCGATAGGGAAAAATCACCATCATTGAATTAGTCATAACCTCACCATTACAGACAATAATTAATTTAAAAAAATGTTAACTTATGCAAAGAAATAGTAAGTAATTTCAGGAGAGCGATCGCATAGCACAAATAAATCAAATATTCATTTAACTCTCAGTTACATAACTCAATTAAAGCAAATACTTAAATTATGTGCCGATTACTTGGCTACCTTGGTTCACCTGTTTCTCTAGAACATCTATTATACAAACCAGAACACTCGCTGATAGTCCAGAGTTACCAACCCCGCGAAATGATTTCAGGGGTAGTCAACGCTGATGGCTTTGGTGTTGGCTGGTATCATCCGGAAAAAAATACTGAACCCTTTACCTACAAAAATACACTGCCGATTTGGAACGATATTAATCTACCGAGTCTCAGCCGTTTTGTTGAGTCTAAATGTGTAGTGGCTTACGATCGCAGTGCTACACAAGGTCAAGCATTGGATTTTGCTAATTGCCAACCGTTCAACTATCAAAATTTGCTATTCATTCACAATGGCAGAATAGAGAATTTCCGCAAAACATTACACAGAAAAATTCGTAGTATTCTAACACCTGAATTTTACGAACTAATCAATGGGAGTACTGATTCTGAGCATATTTTTGCGCTAATGCTTTCTCTGTGGCAAGAAAATCAACATCTAACTTTAGAATCTGCTTTACGCAAGACATTATTAACGCTTTTGGATTTAGCCCAACGTGATGAAGTAGATGTTTCCGCAAATGTGATAATTAGCGATGGACATCGGTTAATTGCTTCACGCTTTGCTTCAAGTTCACCTGCTCCGTCTCTTTACTGGTTGCGGGACGATCCCATTTTCCCTAACTCGGTAATTATTGCATCTGAACCGCTATTTGCGAGTAATTGGACTGCTTTCCCGGAAAATAGCATTATGACTGTGGAAGAAGACTGTGATATCCAAATTGAGAAAATCTAACTTACAACAAGCAATTTCTCTTGCTTTCTATCAATGTCGCGCTAACACTCTGGCTTTGTTCGCGGATATGGACGAAGCCACATTTCGCTGTCAGGTTCATCCCGATTTTAGCCCTGTAGGGTGGCACTTGGGACATATTGCCTACACCGAGTCTTTATGGCTACTAGAACGCAGTGCAGGTAATGCTTGTTTATTTCCGCAATACCGCAAATTTTTTGCCGCTGATGGTTTACCCAAATCACAGCGAGTCCAATTACCAAACCTGGAAGAAATTTATTATTACTTAGACACAGTTAGAAAACAAGTCTTAGATTACCTAGAAGTAGCTGATTTACATCAGCAAGAGCGTCTTTGGCGCTTTTTGCTTCAGCACGAAAGCCAACATTGCGAAACGATCGCCTTTTTGTTGGAATTAGCCAAGAGGAATGAACAAGGAGGACAAGGGGACAAGGGGACAAGGGGACAAGGAGGACAAGGAAGACAAGGAGGACAAGGAGGAATTTCTTCTTCATCTCCCCCATCCCCCTTATCTCCCCTATCCCCCTTGTCTCCCTCATCCCCATCTCTCATCAAAATCCCAGCGGGTGAGTTTGAAATTGGTAGCAATTCGATTGATGCTCTTGATAACGAGCGTCCTGCACATAACGTATATTTAGACACTTATTATATTGACCGCTACCCTGTGACTTGCGGGCAGTATCGCGTATTTATGGAAGCGGGAGGCTACGAAAATCCGGGTTTTTGGTCGAAGGCTGGCTGGGAATGGTTGCAAATAGAGCAGGTAGGGGAACCGCTTTATTGGCACGATGTTTTATCTGCGGATAATCACCCAGTTTGTGGTGTCAGTTGGTACGAAGCAGAAGCTTATTGCCGATTTGTCGGTAAGAGATTACCCACAGAAGCGGAGTGGGAAAAAGCAGTTAGTTGGGATGCAGACATGAATTGTCGCCGCATCTATCCTTGGGGTGATGAAGAACCAACATCGCAACATTGTAATTGCGTTGATGTAGCATCTCCACATAAGAATCGCCTAACTATAAACACAACACCAGTAGATGCTTACCCAGAAGGGCAAAGTGCTTATGGTTTGTATGATACTTTGGGTAACGTCTGGGAATGGACTGCATCTTGGTTTGATGGCTACGACGGTTTTGAGATGTATCCTTATATAGGTTACTCGCAAGTTTATTTTGACCAACAACACCGAGTTTTAAAAGGTGGTAGTTGGGCAACTAGTCCTTTTGCACTGCGTTCTAGTTTTCGCAACTGGTATCACCCCAGTGTGCGCCAGATTTTTGCGGGGTTTCGATGCGTTTTGGTAATGGGGAATGGGTAATGGGGAATAGGGAATAGGGAATGGGTAATGGGTAATGGGTAATGGGTAATGGGAAAAAACGCACATCACTATTACCAATTCGCAATTCGCAATTCGCAATTACCTATTACCAATTCGCGATTCGCAATTCGCAATCCTGGCAAATTTAATGTAAAAACCACAAAACATAGCCTTCATGCTTCTGTAATCTAGCTCAAGCGTGATTTACTTTGATGTCGCTTCGTGTTTCACTAGCTTTGGTTGGAGGTTTGCACAAAAGACAATGCAACTCATCATACCAAGTCATCGGAGGTTTAATGTCAATATCTAATGCTCTCGGCAGTAAGGTTACTTCCCAAAATACTATTGAAAAACGCTTAGAAATACAGCGTTTGCTAGAACCAACCTTGGTTGTTTCCTCTAGCGCTGGGAGTGATGTAGTTAAGGGGTTAACTCAAACACTCAAATCCCTACCCCCTCGTTACTTCTACGACGATCGCGGATCTGAGTTATTTGAGCAAATCTGCGAGTTACCAGAATATTACGTTACGCGAACAGAAACGGCAATTTTACAAAAGTGTGCGGGTGAAATTGCCAAAATTACAGGGGATTGCGAACTGGTGGAACTTGGCAGCGGTAGCTCAACCAAAACCCGTATTATACTCGATGCGTACAAGCAGTTAGGCTATCCTTTGCGTTATCTGCCGATTGACGTGAGTGCAGGTATGTTAGAAACTAGTGCCAAGCAGCTATTAACAGATTATCCCTCATTGCAAGTTCATGCGATCGCCGGAACTTATGAAATGGCACTAGCGCAACTGATACCAAAGCAATTACCCAGCAGAATGATTTGTTTCATCGGTAGCACGTTGGGTAATCTCAATCCTCAAGAGTGTGATGTGTTTTTATCGGAAATTAAAGATGCTTTGCAAGTGGGAGAGTATTTTTTATTAGGGGTAGACTTGCAAAAACCGAAACACATCTTAGAAGCAGCTTATGACGATAGCCAAGGTGTAACGGCAGCGTTTAACCTGAATATGTTGGATCATTTAAATCGACGGTTTGAGGGCAATTTTGACACAACGCAGTTTGAACATTTAGCGTTTTATAATGAAACTGAAAATCAGATTGAGATGCATTTGAAAAGTATGTGCGAGCAAACTGTGGAATTACGCGCTCTCAATCTCAATGTTCATTTTCAGCAAAATGAAACAATCCTCACGGAAATTTCCCGTAAATTCGACATCAATATTATTAAGCAGCAACTTGCAGCAAAAGGTTTGATACCGCTTGATGTGTGGAAAGATGCAAATCAGTGGTTTGGTTTGTTACTTTGCCAATTGCAAGCATAGATAACAGCTGAGGAGAGTAGAGACGTTACATGTAACGTCTCTTTGTAATAGCATTAAATTAAGTGCAAATTTCATGCATAATAACTTCTATGCTAAACATAAGTCGAGATATCCATTCACTCCGCTCAACGCCAGGTCGCCCAAGTCGGGAGACCCGACGGCAGGTGCTACAACGGGGGGAACCCCAACGCCAGATGCCTCAACGGAACGGCAGTCGCTACAACGCGGGGAACCCGCGCAACGCGCTGCCTCGGGAACCTCCGCACGGCACTGGCTCCGCAACGCACTGCCTCCCCAAGCGACTGGCTCAACTTTTCGCAAAATCCAAAATGGTATTAACCCAAGTTGCGGGTTATCGATTGATACGGCTTGTGATCACTCAATTCATGCGATCGCGTACAACAAAGTGGCGTTGGTGCGTAGCGCCAACGTGCCGATGCCGTTGTTACCAGTATTCAG
>JAESGF010000276.1_pt1 | contig 21814 bp, 12 predicted proteins | sample 9269621 | NCBI WGS metagenome assembly JAESGF01 (sample SAMN14515066, study PRJNA621663) | algae metagenome | isolation source: Tolypothrix carrinoi HA7290-LM1 and co-occurring heterotrophs from dry rock... | place: USA: Makauwahi cave, Kauai, Hawaii | collected 2011-01-06
ATTCAGGTGCGATCGCTCAAGGTTTGCCTATGTCGATTGAGAATTATTTGAAGGAAGTGCGATCGCCTATCTTGTTTGGTGCGATCGCGCTCTTGTGTTATCCTCAAACCCATCACTAATTTTTCGCCTACAGTTGGGAAATATTCAGGTGCGATCGCTCAAGGTTTGCTTATGTCGATTGAGAATTATTTGAAGGAAGTGCGATCGCCTATCTTGTCTGGTGCGATCGCGCTCTTGTGTTATCCTCAAACCCATCACTGATTTCTCACCTACAGTTGGGAAATATTCAGGTGCGATCGCTCAAGGTTTGCCTATGTCGATTGAGAATTATTTGAAGGAAGTGCGATCGCCTATTTTGTTTGGTGCGATCGCACTTCGGTTTTCACAAATGGCCAAGTTATTAGTTCATAAAAAACAGGCAAATGATCCGACTGGGGCGTATTTCCTGTAAATCCATGATTTTCATCTGTTATCCCCGGCATTGAGACTATTTGAGATAGATTCGATACCATATAATCCAGTTCACTTGTTGGTCCTAGCTTAGCGTTGTGAGTAGGTCCGTCTGGTGGGACAATCGTTACTCTTAAATCAGATTCATTTAGCGTCGTCTGAAGGCTATTTGGTTCTGTGTTATAATCACCAGCTATTAACCACGGTCTAAAGTTTAAGAGCGGGTCTCGCTCTATCGCTGCTATTAGACTAGGAACATCATCGCCGGCTTGATTCCTGCCAGATTTAGCATGTAAACAATAGTAGTAGGCTAAACCAATATTTATACCTATTAAAGGACGCCAAGTACCAGAAAGATATAAATTTTTCGAGGGTGCAACACGTGAAATAATAGCCAGGTTAACACGCCCCCTGTTATCAGTACCATCTCCACGTCGTAACGCTTCCCATGGATAGTAGGTAACGTATAACATATGCACTCGGCGCAAAGTACCAACATTCCACAAGAAATGCTTAAAGCCGTTTATATCATCAATTGTCTCCTCTGACAAACGGTTGTCAGGTTCTCTACCAACCTCCTGCATACAACAAATATCAAGTTTGAAATTACGATTATTAATAGTTACTCCTTCAGTAAACCATCTACTTACAAATGTCCATGGACTTGTGGCTGGATCCTCCCAGTTAGCACCTTGCAGATTCCAAGTACATAAATTTATAGGTTTCTGTTCTTCTTCGTCTGTTTGAGTTATGGTATCTGTAACGTCAGCCATCTTTCTTGCGTCTTCTGCCGTTTGAGGTGATTGTGACGTCTGTAGGACTCCTCTAACTACTCCCTCACCTGCTCCAAGTACTTTCCCAAAGAATCCCAGGACGATTTCTCCTTCTCCTGCTCCTTCTACTGCTCCTTCTACTCCGCCTAGTGGTCCTCCTACAAATGTGCCTGCTGTTCCTCCTATAACTGCGCCTCCTACTTGGCCTATTTTCGCGCCTATTTCCGCGCCTATTTCTGCGTCATGTTGTACTATGTGCCAGAACGCACTAGGTCCATACCACCCTGTCTCATTAACAGACTTACCTCTTTTCTGAAGCTGATTTGTGTTACTGAGGGTATCCGTTATCGTTTTATACGGGTCTTTAGACGGAACCGTGTTGCATTCACAATGGAATCCCACGCCTTCAGGCACTGTCATCGTCATCTTCCAATCGCCTGGCTTGGGGTCTTTGACAACAAGACATCGAACTGAAGAACCGGACATAATCACCAGTTGGTTTTCTTCTTGAATATTGCGATCGTATTTAGTTCCATCAGGGTCTTCAATTGTCAGTACTGCACCATCTGGGAAGTCAACAGTGTCATCGTCTTTAGTGAGAACTGCATAGAAATAAGGCGCTCCCTCTTCGATATTCATCGTATGGCTGGAGTTATGCTCTTGTTTGTTATCAGCAGTGCTATTACATGCACAATAACAATATGAATTTTCACCTACCAATACAGTCCAAGGAGTAGCGACGGAGAATTCAATGTAATCAGCTAAGTCATAGGCATTTTCTTTTTCGTCTTTGAATAGAGCTAACGTGTAGATAGCACCTGGTGTAAATTTGTAATCATAGCTAACTGTCCCTTTCTTACCTTCGTCCTTGATATCATATTTAATTGGCGGCTTTTCCTTATTTTCCTTGGGAACCCAATCCCAGTATTCTTTGTTTTTATTGAGATCATCCCAATATGGCATTACGCCGCGATAGAGAACCCACCATTGGTTATCAGGTGTGGCAGAAATCTGGTAATCAAATGTGATAGTATTCTCCGAAGTCTTAAGGTTAGAGAGGGTATTGTCATCTGGCGGAACGCGAAATGTATAGTAATCAGCCAAGTCATAGGCATTTTCTGTTTCGTCTTTGAATAGAGCTAACGTGTAGATGGCACCTGGTTTAAAGTCGTAATCGGAGCTAATTGTCCCTTTCTCACCAGTCTCGTTACTGGAAACCCACTTCCAGTCTTCTTGATTTTGATTGAGATTATCATTTGGCATTACGCCGCGATAGAGAACCCACCGTTGCCAACTAGGCTTGTCGGCAGAAATCTGGTAGTCAAATGTGATAGTTTTTTTCTCTTCCGAAATTTTAAGGTTAGAGAGGGTATCAGAGTGGTTACTGTATTCTAGCGGAACGTGAATTTCAAGGTAATGAGCCAAGTCATGGGCATTTTCTGTTTCGTCTTTGAATAGAGCTAACGTGTAGATGGCACCTGGTGTAAATTTGTAATCGTTAAACTCAACTGTACCTTTCTTACCTTTGTCCTTGATATCATACCTAACTGGCCCTTCCTTATTTTCCTTGGGAACCCAATCCCAGTATTCTTTCTTTTTATTGGGCTGCTTTTCTTTCTTGTCCTTGAGATCGCTCCCATCTGGGAGCACGCCGCGATAGAGAACCCACCATTGCCAATTAGGTTCGGCAGAAATTTCGTAACTAAATGTAAGATTATTATCCGCAATATTACGGAGTGATAGCCAATCTGTTTTAGAAAACTGTGTCTTCTTCGTTAACCGATCAATATCCATGTTTTTTCCTCCAAAATCGTTTGTACATAATTGTCGAAGTCGCGTGTCCAACCGCCAGTCATGACGGCGTGACTTGAAGGCTTGGTAAAAAATGGAGTGTAGTCTGCACTTGGTACAGGTACTCTCTCCTCTAATTCTTAATTGGTAGCAGTGAGATAAGTTTATTCACTGTGGGTAATCAGAGGTTTTTAGCTGAACCTTCTGATTGTTAATTGGTAGCAGTGAGATAAGTTTATTCACTGGGGAAAATCAGAGGTTTTTAGCTGAACCTTCTAATTCTTAATTGGTAGCAGTGAGATAAGTTTATTCACGGCTGAAAATCAGAGGTTTTTAGCTGAAGCTTCTAATTCTGAATTGGTAGCAGTGAGATAAGTTTATTCACGGCTGAAAATCAGAGGTTTTTAGCTGAGCCTTCTAATTCTGAATTGGTAGCAGTGAGATAAGTTTATTCACGGCTCTGGAGCAGCCGCGAGGACTCCGGATAGGCGCAAAGCAAGGCTGAGTCTTGATTAGCGCTTAAAATATACCGATTCAACTAAAACCGCAGGAGTCCCCCGCCATAAAACGAGCGTAGCAATGTTTTTGGCGGCGGCTCGGACAGTGCGGGTGAGAGAGGAGCTACACCCCGTCGCCGATTCCGACCAACGCTCCGGACGGGCGACGGGGTGTGCGACGAACAAACAAATACTATATCTGCACTTGTCATTATTGCTTTCACGCGATACGATAATATTACTATCTCGTGAAGAAAATGCAAGTTATTACCGCCAAGCTAAAATTAAACCCCACAGTAGAGCAAAAAGACGCTCTGCGTGGGGTTTCTTTGGCTTATCGGGATGCTTTGAATTACGCTTCACAAGTAGCTTTCGATAACGATAAAACCAGTAATGGTAACAAGTTACAGAAGGCTGTCTATAACGAGTTACGCAGTCGGTTCGGACTTGGAGCGCAAATGGCTTGTAATGTTCCAAGACAAGTGTCTGCTACATACAAGTCTCTGTGGACTAAGGTTAAACAGAATGTCGTGGCAATTAAAGCCGGACATACTAAGAAACGGTATAAGGGGCTAGACAAAGCCCCTAAGTATATTTCGCGGACTGTAACCTTAAATTACCAAAGAGATTATTCCTTTAAGTCCGAACAAAAAGTCAGCATTAATACTTTAAACGGTCGAGTAATTGTACCTTATGAGGGCTACAGTAAACATTTCCAATTTATAGCTAACAGTGCCAAGATTGGTGCTGCTAAAATCGTCTATCAGCGTTCTTCTAGAACCTACTACCTGATAGTGAGTTTGGAAATCCCTACTTTAGATATTGATCCAACAAAAATATCCAGGGTATCTGGGGTAGATGTCGGGCAGCAATATCTAGCAGTGGAAGTAGATACTCAGAACAAAGCTAAATTCTATTCAGGTAAAGCTGCTAGACACAAAGCTAATCGCTATTACAAAGCAAGAAAATCCTTACAGCGTAAAGGCACTCGGTCAGCGAAGCGAAGATTAATCGCCTTGTCTGGTAGAGAGAGACGGTTTATCGCTGATACCAACCACCAAATCGCCAAACAGATTGCTAAACCTAATAGCCTAATCGGACTGGAAAACTTAACCGGAGTACGGGAAAGAACTAAGTCTAAATCCGGTAAAAAGGCTAGTAGAAAACAGCGCAAGGCTAATAGAAATAAGGCTAAATGGTCATTTGCCGAACTGCATGGCTATATTGACTACAAAGCCAATTTAGTTGGGAGTGTGGCAACAAAAGTTCCCGCGCATTACACCTCGCAAAGCTGTCCTAAATGCGGTCATACGTCTAAGGCTAATCGACCAAACAAAGGCTTGCTATTTCACTGTGAATGTTGCGACTTTGAACTGCACGCCGATTTGGTGGGGAGTAGAAATATTGCGCTTAGAACGTTGCTTGTCCGACAAGATTGGATGAGTACGGGGATTTTGTCAGCATCCCCTGATGTATCGAGTGATGAAACTAAAGCCGAAATCCTACAAAGGTTTTCGGAATTGAGGTGGAGCTTAGATACAAGCCCCCACTGTATTTGTGAGCCTTCGGGCGAACAAATCAGTGGTGGGTAGTTGACTAACGGTTAGCTTAATATTTTTTAACCTAATTTCCACTCCAATATACTTGACAAAAATGCCTGCTTTGGATTAACAAAATGATTTTTTTGCAAGTCATACCAGTAGCTAAAAATTTGTTGATATCTTTGTTTGTGCATAAGTTGATTGTGCTGACACCTATATTTAATTGAGGATTCACTCGCTAAATTTCCTTTTTAATAGGAGAGTGCAATGTCTGGGGTATCTATGCGTTTGTACTGGTGGCATCTAGGAATTGCGATGGAGAGTGCGTTCTCAGCAGCCATGTCGCAGACATTCGCCTTATAGACAAATAGCTCAATTCGTCGCAAAGAACGCAAATATTGCCAAACAAATGAGTGATTAATTACCATGCGTAAGTCTTTAACTATGATTACGATAGCCGTAAGCAAGAACTGTACGTACCCTGTGAAGTCAATGAAATGGGTACTAACAATCGCTCTGATTTTGAGCAGCCTTACCTATTATCCAGCAAAGGTAACAGCCCAAACTCAACAACCAGCAACAACCAAGCAGCCTGTACAACCAACCAAAGGTGGGACTTCACCTCAACAACGTACCTCTCAACCAGTTTTTGTTTTCCCAAAAACACCCGCACGGTTAAGTCCTGTATCTGGGCGTAGAACTGGAATGGGTAGCCGGGATAATTGTCCTGCGGTGACAACTGCACTCACTGCTTTAGTACCGTTGCGAGAGGAACAGAGGGTTAGCAAACAGACAGACAAACCAATTTCGGGGATTGTGGGGGGACTAACCACTTCTGAACGACCAACGTTTTGGTTTTATGTTCCCTACACTCAGGATTTAACAGCTAGTGCAGAATTTATCTTACAAGATAGTGCGGAAAACGATATTTATAGAAATGCGCTTTCACTACCGACAAAGCCTGGTGTCATAGGTGTTTCTCTCCCATCCAATGCATCCTTGCAAGTAGGGAAAACATCTCGCTGGTATTTAAAAGTCCGTTGCAATCAACAACAAACAGCGAGTGTTCCTATTTATGTAGAAGGAGACATTCAAAGAGTGAATTTGGATTCTCGTGTGATGCAGCAGTTGGAAGCAGCAGTTGATCCCCGACAAAAGGTTGCAATCTATGCGGCTAATGGTATTTGGTTTGATTCTCTGACTATGCTCGCACAACTGCGCCAGAAGAATCCTAATGATGCATCTGTTGCTTCCGATTGGCAAAGTCTATTGAAATCTGTCAACTTGGATAATGTTACTACGGCTCCTCTGGTAAAATAACAGTAAACAGTTATTCAGTTAAAACTTGGTTTAAATGATAACTGTTTCTCTACAACCAATTACCAACTAACACGTAAGGTGCCCAGTAAAGAGGACGAGTGTATTCAGTACCAGACAGCAGCTTTAATTGAGCAGAGCGTAAAGCTTCAGCTATGGTTTTGCCAGTTGTTAACTGACGGTAGAATTTACTAATAAACAAAGCAGTGGAGTCATCCCCAATCTGCCATAGAGACGCTAAAGTACTCCGCGCCCCAGCTCGAATAGCAACACCTGCTAATCCTAATGCAGCACGGTTATCTCCTTGTGCTGTTTCGCAAGCACTCAGAACAAGTAATTCAACTGGCTCTGTTCGTTTTTGCTCTCTACTTTTAAGCAAGCTATCTAATTCATTTACGTAGATGCGTTTATCAGCTGCTAGGATAAAAGTGTCTTTTGCTTTAGAACTAAATTGCCCATGAGTTGCCAGGTGAACAACTTTAAAAGGTTGGGCGTTAATCGTTTTTCCTAAAGTTGTACTTTTGAAATTTTCATCTAATAATATCGTTGTCGATACGCCCGATTGCTGAATCAATTTCAGTTCAACCTTAACGTTGGGAAGCGGTGCAAACTTTTCGTTCTTGGGTGGTTGCGACAGTCCTCCAGCAAGAGCGTTTAATCTTTCCTGTGCTAAAGGTTTGGGAATAAACAGTTGCAATCCTGGGCTAATGGCTACAGCGTACTTCTGGACTAAATACTCTTTGCCATCATACAATGCAGACATCGGAATATTGCGTAGTGACCCGTCTGGGATAAAGACTAGAGTATTAATTCTACTATTTTTGAGGTCACTTTCAACTGGTTTAATTAACCAATCATAAAGCTGCTGGGAAACGACTTGAAGTTTCTTATTAGCTTCAGGTTCGACTATCGTCTCTCGCATTTGTGTGATAAACTGCTCTAGTTGCTGATGGTTCACCACAGAAGTTTTATGTATCAAAGGTTGGTTGGGAAGTTTGAGGATTATTTCTAATTGGTTATCTAGAATAATCGGGAAAAAAATGGCAGTATTGGGATGATCGCGGTCTACCACTTTGTCCAATACCACAAATTGGTTACTTAAGCAAGCTTCCCGAAAAAAATTGTCTAGTTCTGCTAGTTGCAAAGCTTCAATCCGCTTGCGGACTTTATCTAAATCAGGTTTTCCTTGTCCTTTCTGTTGTAAAAGCAGCTCTACTGACTGGCGATAAACAGGTTCTACGCTATCACGGAAATTAAACTGCACGTCTCGGTTTACTGTAACTAAATCGGTGCGGAGAGATTGAAGAGATGCAACTGCACTATCATAAGCAGCGATCGCTCCTTCAATATTTCCCTGTGCTTTGAGCAAGCGTCCCAACAGCCACTCCCAACGATAAGCTATATCTGAAGCATCGATTTTTTGAGCGAGAAACAATGCTTGCTGCGTCAATTTCTGTGCATCAAGCCATTGATTGTTTTGCTCGTAGACTTCTGCTAAACTGCCAAGTGCATAGGATTGAGCACGCTCGTCACCTATATTTTTAGCTTGTTGAACGCTGTTTGCCAGAATTTCTGCGATGTTTCTTTTGTCACCAATTTTGTTTATCGTGCGAGCAAAATTGATACGTGCATAAATACCAGGTTGATTTGTAGGCAAAGTTGCGAGTTGAGATTGGATTGTAGGTATTATTGTTTTCGCTTGTGCTGTTTGTTCATTCTCGACAAGCAAGCTGAGTTGATTGATTTGAGCTTGAACTTTGGTGAGTGGGTTAGATGCAACTAAAGCCGCATTTTCATAATGAGCGATCGCGTCTTTTATGTTACCTAAGACTCTAGCAGTATTACCAAGAGAAAATTCTGTTAGGCTAATTTCTAAAGGCAGTTGCAGACGTTGAGCAATTTCTAAGCTTTGTTGTAAATTTTCTTTTGATTGTTCTAAGTCACCCAATTGTTGCTGGGTATTTCCAAGGGAGCGTAAAGCAGTGACTTTTTCAGGTGAGTCAGGTTGGGTTTGTAACTGTTCGGAGACTGTATTCAATATATCTAAGCTACGCCGGTAAAAACCAGAAACTCGTAGAGCTTGTGCAGAATTGATACGGCTGCGCGTCACTCCAGCACTATATTGTTTACCTAAGCGCTTCCAGATTTGCTCTGCTTGCTGTGATGTTTTTAGAGATACATCTGCCTGTCCCTGTGACAGTTGCAGTCCACCTTGAATCTCTAGAGTTTGTGCTAGAACTTCTAGTAATTCTAACTTAGGATTGTTGACATTTAACTTTTGATTTCTATTGTCCCAGCCAAGTAGATTTAAGCTGGTATTAATAGCTTTTGACGCTTCTTTCCATGAGCCGAGTTGCTCAAACACTAGAGAGAGGTTCGTTAGTGCTGCGGCTTGCGCGAGGTTGTCGCCTTGGAGTTGATAGATGCGGGCAGCTTGTTGTAGAACAGTTACAGCTTCAGTAAAGCGTCCAGATTGATAAAGCGCTTCTCCTTGAGAGACAAGTTGCTGTGGTGTTGTGGTTGAGGTTTTGGTAGTTTGGGTGTATAATCCGGCGGGTGAATTTGTCTGGGGTTGTCTGGCGAATGTACTGGGGATAATAGTTAGGGAAAAAGCAAGAGTAAATAAGACTACATTCGTTAGCGTAAATCTAACGAGTCGCTTGGTCAGCGCAAATGGATGCATATTTCACACCTTAGCGAGATGCAGGACAAGAAGCAGGAGTTTGCCAAGAACTGTGAGGGGTGACACTAGGTGCTTGCGCCACAAGTTCTATGTTTCCATTGCGATCAACTACCCAACCAGTAGCTTCCACAATTGGAGTTGCCGTTGCAACTTTAGTGCTATTTGAGACTGTTGTTGGTTGTGGCGAAATTGTTGTTTTAGCATTTGCTGGTTTTGGTCTTAATCTCACCCACGCTGATAGAGTACTGGAATCTTGTAATGGTTCAGTGGGACTCATCGGTAGTCCTGAGCGTCCAGTGATGACAAATCGGTTTTGAGCATAATCTGGACTATAGCAGCCTTGAGCTACTTGGGTGTCAACTGGTATTGTTGGCAATTGCACTAAGCCATTGTTAGGGTCAATATCTAGCGTGTTAAGTTCTACAGTGCCTTGTGTACCAAATTCTGAACTAGCAGTGATGTCACTCAACACAGTTGGACTTTTACGGAACTCGATACCATAAATGCCATTGGCTTGAATATCCACTCTCCCACCACTGCCTGTAAAAGCATTGGCAGTGATGTCGCTATTTTCACTAGGTACAGCGAGGATGAAGCCATTAGGGGCATTGATAGTGATATTGCCACCATCACCACCAAACTGCTCAACGCCAGCAGTGCTGGTGATTTGACTGCGATCGCGTAATAATAATAACTCTTGCAGGTTAAGAGTGATATTACCACCAGTGTTACTGCGAGTTGCGGCGGAGATTGTGCCTCGATCTAGTGTGAGGAAGTCAGCAGCCAATTGGATATTACCGCCAATACCTTCTCCCTGACTATCAACGGCAATTACAGCACCATCTCGAATTGTCATGATTCTGGGGTCGATAATGATATTACCACCATTACCAATAGAACCTTCACTTGTATTGGCAAATAGACCAGTTTTTAAACCAGAGAGGCTAATGTTGTCTTTGACCTGGAATGTAATATTACCAGCGTGGGATTCACCAGAAGTAATGGTAGATACTTGACCACCATTGCTAGCTTCAAAAGTGTTAGCAAAAATGGTAACACTGCCTGCATCCCCTTTTCCAAGCGTACTGGCACTCAGTTGGGCACCATTGGTAACTGCTAATGAGCCAGTGGTAATCGATACACCTTTGGCGTTGCCCTCTGCTCCAGGGTAGACTCGGCTGTATGCCCCACTGTCAAATCCATCTTTGCCTTCACCATCAAATTTGATAGTATCTCTAGCATTAATGCTGACACGGCCTGCATTCCCTTTTCCAAGCGTACTGGCACTGACTTGGGCACCATTGGTCACTTCTAGTAAGCCAGTGTTAATCGATACATCTTTGGCATTGCCCTCTGCTCCAGGGTTGACTTCGCTATATGCTCCACTGTCAGATCCATTCTTATCTTCACCATCAAACTTGATAGTATCTCTAGCAGTAATGGTGACACTGTCTGCATTCCCTTTTCCAAGCGTACTGGCACTGACTTGGGCACCATTGGTTACTTCTAATGAGCCAGTGTGAATCGATACACCTCTAGCATTGCCCTCTGCTCCAGGGTAGACTCGGCTGTATGCCCCACTGTCAGATCCATCTTTGTTATCTTCACCATCAAACTTGATAGTATCTCTAGCAGTAATGCTGACACTGCCTGCATTCCCTTTTCCAAAGGTACTGGCACTCAGTACGGCACCATTGGTTACTTCTAGTGAGCCAGTGTTAATCGATACACCTCCAGCGTTGCCCTCTGCTCCAAAGATGACTCGGCTGTACGCCCCACTGTCAACTCCATCCTGACCTTTACCATCAAACTTGATAGTATCTCTAGCAGAAATGCTGACACTGCCTGCATTCCCTTTTCCAAAGGTACTGGCACTCAGTAGGGCACCATTGGTCACTGCTAATGAGCCAGTAGAAATTAATACATCTTTGGCGTTGCCCTCTGCTCCAGCGTAGACTCGGCTGTATGCCCCACTGTGAAATCCATCCTGACCTTCACCGTCAAACTTGATAGTATCTCTAGCAGTAATGGTGACACTGTTTGCATCCCCTTTTCCAACCGTACTGGCACTCAATACCGCACCATTGGTAACTGCTAATGAGCCTGTGATAATCGATACACCTCCGGCGTTTCCCTCTGCTCCAGGCTTGACTTCGCTGAATGCTCCACTGTCAAATTTATAGTTACTACCTTCACCATCAAATTTGATAGTATCAGCAGTAATGTTGACACTGCCTGCATCCCCTTTTCCAAACGTATCAGCACTCAGTAGGGCACCATTGGTCACTTCTAGTGAGCCTGTATGAATCGATACACCTTTGGCATTACCCTCTGCTCCAAAGATGACTCTGCTGTATGCACCACTGTTAAACCTATCCTTACTACCTTCACCATCAAACTTGATAGTATCAGCAGTAATGTTGACACTGCCTGCATTCCCTTTTCCAAATGTACTGGCACTTAGTATGGCACCATTGGTCACTTCTAGTGAGCCAGTAGAAATTAATACATCTTTGGCGTTGCCCTCTGCTCTGGGGTAGACTCGGCTGTATGCCCCACTGTCAAATCCATCCTTGCCTTCACCATCAAACTTGATAGTATCTCTAGCAGTAATAATGACACTGTTTGCATCCCCTTTTCCAACCGTACTGGCACTCAGTACCGCACCATTGGTAACTGCTAATGAGCCTGTGATAATCGATACACCTCCGGCGTTCCCCTCTGCTCCAGACTTGACTTCGCTGAATGCCCCACTGTCCAATTCAGAGTTACTACCTTCACCATCAAACTTGACAGCATCTCTAGCAAAAATATTGACACTGCCTGCATTCCCTTTTCCAAATGTATCGGCACTCAGTCGCGCACCATTAGTAACTTCTAGGGAGCCAGTGTTAATCAATACACCTTTGGCGTTGCCCTCTGCTCCAAAGATGACTCTGCTGTATGCACCACTGTTAAACCTATCCTTACTACCTTCACCATCAAACTTGATAGTATCAGCAGTAATGTTGACACTGCCTGCATTCCCTTTTCCAAATGTACTGGCACTTAGTATGGCACCATTGGTCACTTCTAGTGAGCCAGTAGAAATTAATACATCTTTGGCGTTGCCCTCTGCTCTGGGGTAGACTCGGCTGTATGCCCCACTGTCAAATCCATCCTTGCCTTCACCATCAAACTTGATAGTATCTCTAGCAGTAATAATGACACTGTTTGCATCCCCTTTTCCAACCGTACTGGCACTCAGTACCGCACCATTGGTAACTGCTAATGAGCCTGTGATAATCGATACACCTCCGGCGTTCCCCTCTGCTCCAGACTTGACTTCGCTGAATGCCCCACTGTCCAATTCAGAGTTACTACCTTCACCATCAAACTTGACAGCATCTCTAGCAGTAATGTTGACACTGCCTGCATTCCCTTTTCCATGCGTACTGGCACTCAGTGCGGCACCATTGGTAACTGCTAATGAGCCAGTGATAATCGATACACTCCCGGCGTTGCCCTGCCCGTTTTCTTCTACTCTGCTATTAACTAAACTGTTATCCAAGGAGACAGTATCGCTAGCATTAATTTTAATATCTCCTGCTGTAGCCGTTACTGTACCCAAACCTGACTTAATCCCAGCAACAAGGTAACTTTGTTGTTTTAAATCTAAATTTCGAGCATTGACTGTAATTGAGCCTCCCCCACCAGCGCGCACATCCACGACTGCGCCATTACTCAAAGAGATATCGGCTCTTGGTACATCATTAGGGATGCTCAAACTCAGGTCTTGACTATCAATATTTAATCCCACAGTCCCCTTACCAGAGACTCCTGCCAATTCCACTAGCCCACCTAAAGCATTCAAGGAGCCACCATTAAGGACGATATCTCCACCCACTAACAACAAACTTCGCCCATCTGGGACTCTCAGTCCTTTGAGATTATTTCCCGCATCGCTGGTTGACCTGTTTTCAATTCTGGCAGCTTGCAGTTGATTGAAAAATAGTGCAGAAGGATTGATTGCTAGTAACTCAGAGGGAGGTTGAGGATTGGTGGCGCTGAAGGTGCTACCATCGCTCCATTTGAAACTGCTGGCTGTGGTTGCTAAAAATGAACCACCAATATCTAATCGTGCATTCGCTCCAAAAATAATGCCATTGGGATTAAGCAGAAATAGGTTAGCTGTGCCGTTGGCTCGGATTAAGCCATCAATATTAGAAATTGAACCACCTGTGACTCTAGTAATGATATTTTGAATATTTCCTGCATTATTAAAAGAAGCAGTGCCATTAGTAGGCACAGAAAACTCTCTAAAGCTGTGAAACAAATTACTTCCTGCTTGCGTTCCTCCAGTGATATTAAAAGTGTTTCTATCCCTTGCAACGCTAGAGTTCTTAGGTAAGGTGTTATCTGGAGTAATTTGGGCAAAAACTCTATTCTGTAAGGAAGCAATTAAAACACTTCCTACCACCAAACTACTATACCAACACCGCCAATTTTGAGTTATCCCTGACATAGCACCCCTCATAAATCAGTAACTGCATCGTGTGATTAGTGTTATTAAAGCAGAATTCAGGAGTCAGGACTCACGGTTCGCTCATTTTTTTCAGGAGTTAAAAGAAAGGCTACTCAGGAGTCAAAGACTGACCACCAAGTTGAGTATAAATAGTGGAGGGAAAGCCAAGTAGAACAAGAATACGCTGCTGTAAAGGTGAAAAAGCGGTCAAATGAGCATAAACTTCGTTTTTCACCTCAATCAATAGCAGAGTAATTTCTTTAAATGCAGCCAGAAGTATTTCAGCAGTAGGACGTGCAGTTTCTCGCGCTTGGATTACCAACATGGGGAAGAACTGGCGAAGCTGTTACTAAGTACAAACTAAACTGTTTAGTTTAAAAACCAAGTAAAACCATAAACGTTTCTCTTTCTTCTTCCGCTCTTCGTTGGGATATTATCAATAAACGCAAGCTTTGGGGTGATTGCCTGACTAAAAAGGTAATAGTTATCCTAAATAAGAGAAGACATAACAAGAGTTGCATGGTTGGACATTCGTGTTTACGCAACAGTCTCAATGTGCAAACGTTCGTTCATATCTAATTTGAAAGTACCGTAAGGATTGATATGCAACCAAATCAAGGGTGAAAGCGCCCGCAAGTCTTCTTTTTTCATTAACTTCATCCATTGCGGTTGCGACAACACCTGCTGAATCATCAATGTATTAATATACACTAAGGAAATTTGCAGCAGATGTAAGGCTAAAATAGCCAATTCCTGATCTTCTAAACGATTAGTAGCAACTTCTCCACCCTTACCATAAAAAATAAAACTGTTATGTTAGCACTATTCCAATTTTCAACGACATTTAACCCATCAGTAGTCTGATGATACAGCAAAATTGAATAGGGCGCTGATGATCGCTTGGTGACGATTATGAGTGGTGTACTTTAAATCATTTAAACTCTAGAGATAATAATCATGTCACTGCTACCAATTAAAAATCAGGAAGGTTAGCGAGCCGGAATCAGAAGCTTCTACAATTTGATTGGTTGGTTATTTTTGTTTTATTCACGTCAAGAGTGAGAAACAGGGGAAAATGAAGGGCGACTTTGAATAAATATAACTACAACACCACTTGCAACCACAGCAAAAACTGAGGGAATAAATGGCAACCATACCCCTTGCTTTAAAACAGCGATGCTCCCAAAAGGAGCCGCGCAGAGCGCTATCGCACAAACTCCATATAAAACAACAACTATCGCAAATATGGCGCATCCCTTATCGAGTAGCGAACCACGCACGCACCAAACAATCAAACTAGACACACTCGACCATACCCATATCCAGAGAATATCGCCCCAGAAAGGCAAAACCCCAAGAATTGGTCGTTCGTCTAAAACTGCACTCAGAATTTGGCTGACCATTTGCGCTTGTATAAATAAGCCTGGTGTTTCCTGGTAAGGTTGCTGTGCAGCAGAGTAGGGAGTTGACCAAGTATCGCTGATAGTGCTAGCTGTCACTCCTATGAGAACAACCTTATTTTTGAACAAATCAAGGTTAACTTTATCACTCAATACATCTTCAAGAGAAACTCTTTGGTAATCTGCATCACGGTAATTGACAAGTATTTGAATTCCGCCTAAATCAACTCCTTGTTGATAGCCACCACTGCGACCAGGCTTTAAGCGTTTAAATACTTTAGAGCCAAATTGTACATAATCTTCATTTAAATCAGGTTGAATATTTTGGTAAGATAAATAACGAGCAGCTAATTGCAACGAAAGTGAGTAAGGCGTTGTACAAGCAGACGAAGGCTCTTGTGCCATCATCATAATTTGGCGACGCACGATACCATCTGGATCTTGGATTGCATCGGTAAAACCCTGACGTTCTTCAGGTACTTCTAGAGGAGGTTTAACACCTTGGGGGTCGTGTTTACGATCTCTGCCTTTACAGACAACTACCACATTTTCTTTGCTCAGTTCAGTGGGGAGTTGTATCGACTTTGATTCATTTGGGGGGTCAGCAAAATCTCTATAAATATCTAGTCCAATGACTCGCGGTTGATACTTTTGTAATTTGTTGAGTAATTGAGCTAACGTACTATCCGAAATAGATTTCACTCCTGTGGTCGTCTCTTGTCGGGATTGAATATCTTTTTCAGTAACTTCAACAACGAGCAACCTTGGATCTAAATCTTCCTTTGGTCGCAGGAGTAGCATTTGGTCAAAGATTTGCAGTTCGAGTTTCTCAAAAACCCCCAAGTATCTCAGACCTATCGTTGAAAGAGTCACAATAGTAGTACTCAGCAGTACAGTCCAAAGTTTACACTTTGGAGTCGCAATTGTGCTTTTGGTCTTTGGGGTTGCAGTTGTGCTTTTCGTCGAAACTTCTTTTCGAGTCTCGGTGTCACCCGAACCACCGCGCAGTTCTTGCCAAGTTATCGGAACAGTTGTAGGATTTTGGCAGATGACTGGTAACCAACTAGCACAAGGGAAGTCATTCTCCAACCCCTCAAGTCTTTCCCGCGCTTCTCGCACAGCCAGATAAAATGGCTTATTAAGAGCAAAAGCGACAAGAAAGTTTTTCAAGAACTCCTGTGCGACTAAATCTGGTACCCCTTCCCGCATCACAATCATTTGGGGAATGTTCAAATCAGCCAAATTTCGCGCTAAACCAATACCATCACAGGAGTTGAAAATTGCCAGTTTTAAACCGCGTGTAATTGCTGTCTTAAGTGCATTCTTAAATTGGGGAATTGTTAAACTCTCTGTTTGATTAATATAAATTTCCCCTATTTCTCCATCTGCAATACTAGCGCTATGTCCGGCAAAAAACAGAATATCCCAATTCTGATTCCACAGTTGCTCGTCAAGTTCTTTCCGTGTAGGTTCGACAAGAAACGTAGTTTGAGTATCTGTTAAACCTTGCAACCAAGAACGGTCTTTATCAACATCAATACCAAAACTGTTACCGATAATTGCTAAAATCTTGACTGCAACTGTGGAAGATTTTCGCACTACCTGAACAGATGCATACTCATGATTGCTCAAAGCTAATTCTGCTTTAGGGTAATCCTCAAAAAAATCCCACAGATGCCAAGGTAGCCGATGCAGTAAAGTTATATTTGTTTCAATAATAACTCTAATTTCATCATCTCGACTGAGTAGAGTCCGTAACTGCCGCTCAATATTTTGGAATGATTCAGATTTCAACCAAGCATTGATATGTGTTTGTAACTGATGACACACTTCATCAAAGTCATTCACAGAAATATTAGTAATATCTTGTGAATGCACTTTTATACGTTGATTACTGCCCAAACGTTGATGCACAGCTTCATAGAGTAACTTCCATCTTCTGTAAAGTTCGGAAAGTTCTGGTACTGGTGGCAGACTCCCTGTGATTTTAAATAATTGGTTATTGTGCCAAAGTTGAGCCGTGACAACAGGAAATCCTTGATTTAAGTCTCCTCCTAACAAGCTGAAGACGACTAGCTTACTCATTTGTTGTTTGGTAGTTGTGAGTTGTTAGTTGTCATTTGTCCAACAGCCATTTGTCATTAACGTTCTAACTAATTACTAATATCAAGTTCGTTTGATTATTTACAATAAAAAGACCTCACTCCCATTCCCTCTCCTTATTAAGGAGAGCGATGCCCAAAGGGCGGGGTGAGGTTCTTCGTTTTTTATAAGTGTTCATCCCAACATAATATAATGACTAATGACTAAATAACGAAATTTTCTGTTATCTGGCAATTATCAAAAGCAACTTGGATGCTAAAACATTCTCCTACTTCTCCATCAAAGCGTTTTAATTGTATGTAGTTATCTTGTTCTCTTGCTAGCACTTCCTGAATAATTTCCCCTGATTCTAAAAGCAAAGCTAACTTCATATTAACAGGTAAGTAAGATTTTCCTCCCGTCGGATGAAGTTGCACGCGAATACTAACTTGTTGACTATCCTTTGGTATGAAAGCAACTAATAGCATCACTTTTTGAGACTCTATTTCGATTCCCAAGTCAATAAGCTTGCCTCGTTTAATACTACCAAAACCAAACTCAGAGCTACTCCTAAAATTAAAAGCTAGACTGTTGGAATTGAAAAACAAAAATGTCTCTATTGCTTCCCAAGCATTATCATATATTCCTTCTAACCAACGACTGAGATTCACTCGCACTTGGGAAGATTGTGGCTGCTGCCGTTGTTGGTACAAGCGCTGCCGCCACTGCTCATTTTCTAGTAGCGCTCCCCAAGTTATAAATGGTACTGCCAATCTAGAGAAACGAAAAGAGGCATTGCCTAACCGTTGCACAAGATTTTCTGCTTGCTCGGTGGATAATCGTGGTAATGGAGCTATAGCAGCTTTCATCTCTTCTCCTCTACAAAATTGGTAGCTCAAAGAGAAAGCATTGAGGTCTTTTGTCAAATGCCGTGCATCTATACAATAAGTCCTATCCACTGAGTCATAGTGAGCCAGAGATTTTAGTTCTTTATGGGTTGTGTAACCCCAAATTCGTATCCACTCGCCATCCGGTTTGACTTGCACTGCTAAATAGTAGTCTGCTGCCCAACTAGGAATATCTACCCATTCCTGAGAGACTTCTAACTCGCTATCATCAATTGCCTCACTGGGGATCAACACGACTCGCCTCCCCTCTAACAAAATTGCTGTGCCATTGATAAATTCCCAAAAAGCTGGCATACCAGGGAAACTGTACCAAACACTCGCTCTTTGAAAATCTTCACTTGAGATCCAATCCAAGAAGGCATGGAGACAAATTTGATTTATGTAAGCGCACCAGCGACTACTAGGCGTGGCATAAACCTGGCTTTGCTGCCAGGATTGCGCCTGAATTGTTGGTGATATTTCTAACAACCATTCTCTTGGATCTGCAAACGCGCAAGTCATTTTTACTACCTTGTGAAAACTAAGGATTTATGTTGTACTCACCATACTGGTTTCTCAACCATTCTTCCAAAGCAAGACTCATATCTTTAATTTGGTTGGAATTAACAGAAATATTCAAATCCTGGCTCCACTTAATTAATGCTGCAAGCATTGATTCTCTACCTTTAACCAGTCTGCGAGACACCGTAGGCTGACTCATCTGCAACTGTTGCATAATCTGCTGCTGAGTGAGTCCCTGTTGGTAGTAAAGCTTAAGTACTTCTTGGGTTTGTACATCCAGGCTCTGTAAAGCTTTTAACAATACAGCAGACATCTGAGATATTTGGTTTTGTCGATTTTGGACATCCTCTTCGGCTATCATATCAGCCATTGGTGAGTCAGAGGATGGGTCTGGCAAATCAAACGTTACTGTCGTGTCATCATTTTGCTTGAAAGCATTTAGAGATTTCACAGGTGGAAACAGATAAGCACGCACGTAGAGAGCTGTTTGGGTTAACCACTGTTCAATTGTCTGTGCGTTGCATTGCCCAGTAGGTTGAGTGAGTTGGCTTTGGCGTTGGTGGTTGTAGAGGTTGGCAATAGCTTCCCAAAGTTGACGATTCGGTTCTGGTAACTTACTGGTACCTCCTGATTGGTTCTGGACATACAATTCTTTGAAACAAGTCCAGGCTAAACGATATTGGGCAATTGCGCTTTGTGATAATCCAGCTTGATCAAGAGCTTTTAGGAGCAGCTTTTTGCTCACTTTGCGTAACAATGCCCAGTTGGTGCAAATATCAGCTTCCTTGCGTTGGCGTAAAATATCTTTCAGCCGACTGGGAATTGCCATAATGGCGTAGGCTTTTAAGCTAGAAGATTTTTCTGGGTTGAAGTCTTTGAGAATTATTTCGAGTTCAGCGATCGCCATTTGGAAGTAATCAGCTATACCATATTGGCTGAGAGTAAATTTGGCAACTGTTTTTGAAGCCGTCCAATAACATGGTTCTTGTAAATAAGCGGACAAATGCATTCTTGCAAGGTGATTGGATTGTTTCCGCCAGTGCTTGTGCCAGTAAAGTGCCCAAAAGTTTTCTAAGTTAGGTACTTCTGGTGAAAACTTCAAGCAATTTTGGATACTTCGACGTAGTGTGGTGTCAGTCAACCATTTGCTAAATTTGTCTCTTTCCAACTGCGCGAATGTAGAGAACATATCCGTAATTTCTTGGCGAGGACGCATAGGCAATTAAAAATTTAAATTGATCCGAACTTAAGCAACTATCACAGGTGCAGACACTTCTAAAGGCTGATCGCAAGACACTACTTTCCTAAGCATCCGGGAATTGAATAAATTGGTCAGCCGTCACTCCCCAGATCCGCACTCGCCTTCGAGTTATTCCAATACACGGCTGACCAATTCCTGCTTTGCACAACCCCCAAGGGAGCAATCGAATAGCGCATATAAGTATTGTTCTTTGATGTTTGTTGAAGATACCCCTACTCATATTCTCTTGAAACTGGGTAATTTGGTGATATTCAAGGTAAATTGGTGTGGGTTGGTTCTGATGCTTTGTCATTGGATCAGATTTATCCCTTTTACAGATTAAGAGCGAAGGTGGAACTGTCTAGCCAGCAATTGTTGGTTTCAGGATGTTTATCTCGTTACAGTCAGGGATGGGGGTAAGTACGAATATTAAAATACACGCTCGCACGGTAATGTCAATATTTACAGGAACCTATCCCACTAATGTCCAAATATGGTAATCTGCTCTTGTACAATTCGGTGTATCTGTTTATGGCTGGGCGTTTTGAAGGATTAAGTGACCTTGAATGGAAGCTTTTTAATGATGTATTCCCTCAAGAACCATCCAAGCGCGGAAAAGGAATGCCTCACGCTCCGTATCGCCATGTATTAAATAGTCTATTGTACATACTAATCACCGGATGTCGATGGTGTGATTTACCAAGAGGGGATATATGGACATCCAAAAGCTCGTCTCATCGATGGTTAAAGCGATGGCGCTCAGACGGAACGTTTGAACATTTAAAAGCACGTTAAAGAGCGATCGCAGACGAGAAAGGCTTGATAAATTGGAATTTCGGAGCCGTTGACGGCTCTTTTTCCCCCTGGGAAAGGAGGAGGTGAGGATGTTGCTTACGGTGGGAAGGGTAAAGGTGTTTTAATTCATACACTTACTGAGGGTAATGGAATGCCTTTAGCGAACTGCACAACTCCAGCGAATGGAAACGAGAGGGAACAAGTATTACCACTGTTAGACAAAGTAAAACTCAAAACTTTAAAGCCAGGTAGACCACGTAAAAGACTGAAAGTCTTAGCGGCTGATAAAGGTTACGATTGCAAAGATAAACGTGTTGCTTTACGCAAACGAGGAATTAGACCCCAAATACCAAAAAGAGTCTGGAAAACCAAGAAAAATCGGGGCAGACCAATTAAAATTTCAGTCCCAAGGTTCCAACAGGAACGTTGTTTTGCGTGGTATCAACGTAAATATCGCCGCCTAAGTGTTCGATGGGAACGCCAAAAAGTATATTTTGATTCCTTTCTTGACCTTGCAACTATCCACATATGGATTCAAAGGATTTTATTAGTGGGATAGGTTCAGATATGTTTAGTTCGAGCGTCGAAAGCTTGAAGAACGTCCGGTAGGATTCATCCGTGAGAGGTTAAGGTAATTGCACTTTTGTCAATCAGTCAAAATACTTAAAAAAGTGCTAATGAAAATGATAATTGTGCGCGGGGGAGGGGGAAGGATGGGTGAGAAATGCTAAAGGCGAGGTTGTACTCACAGCGAATGCACCCACTGCTACGCCTCATAGTTCCTGGCAAACCCCAGCTTTTTGTCATGGTTCTTAAATTTCCTCATAGTTTTGCAGCGTCCTGGTTGCAGGTGAGTTTATTTATCTTACTCAGCAGCCTGACAACTAGACCGTTGAGGGCGCAAACTGTGGATGCAGTACAACTACCGTCTGGTAATTCTCCCACACGCCTAGAAATCCCACCGCCGCAGGATATCCAGCCACCCTCAGCGCCACCATCGCCACCACCACAACCACCAGCGCCACTTCCCCCACCATCCGACTTATTTCGACCCTCTAACCCAGTGACCACACCTAATGAACAAATCCCAAGCGTTTCTGAAACCTTGACTGTTAAACGGTTTGAAGTTCTTGGCAGCACTGTATTTAGCCGCGAAGAGTTAGCTAAAGTACTTGCACCTTTCACCAACAAACCGATCGCATTTGCACAACTGTTACAAGCTCGTGACGCAATTAGCGAATTATACATCAAAAAAGGTTACATTACTTCTGGAGCCTATATTCCACCTCAAACCCTCACCAGCGGTGTAGTCAAAATCCAGGTGGTCGAAGG
>JAESGF010000277.1_pt1 | contig 21593 bp, 20 predicted proteins | sample 9269621 | NCBI WGS metagenome assembly JAESGF01 (sample SAMN14515066, study PRJNA621663) | algae metagenome | isolation source: Tolypothrix carrinoi HA7290-LM1 and co-occurring heterotrophs from dry rock... | place: USA: Makauwahi cave, Kauai, Hawaii | collected 2011-01-06
AGCATCTTTACGCTCAACTCTATAGCGTAATAATAGCACAAAAAGCACCACTGTGGGGTAAACCCCACGACGTGGTTTTCATCCCCGGCATGAATGCGCGGGGCTTTCAACCTACCTTTTTGTAACACCGGATAGAAGTATCTACTGTAGTGATAAGAAAGTCAAAAGCCATGCTGAAGGGAACGCTTGGATTAAGACTTGTGGTTTCTCTGGGAAAGCTGAACTCCGGAATACTCGACCTGATCAAGCATTAAGTTGTCCTCCTCGTTAACAGGTTAAGGTTAGTGCGATCGCCTGATATTGTAGCGTGAGTTACACTTCGTTAACCCGCCATCGGTATCATTATCATTAAATTGGGTGGGTTACGCTGTCGCTAACCCACCCAACGTTTTATTGCGATTACGGATCTTGTAATGCGATCGCTTTTTGTTTGATTTATTTACGGGAGAGCGATCGCTTATCTTTAGTCAGAAAGTGCGATCGCCTTTGATTTACGGGAGTGCATAGGTGTAGCCCATCGTAGGCGATCGCACTAGATTTGCTAAACTAGAAAAACATATACTTATTATCATGTATTCAACCAGTCAACACGAACAAATTCTAGAAGCGATCGCTAAACTTAGCGAACAACAAATCCAAATAGTCTTACAATTTATTCAAACTCTCCAATCCAAGCAAATCTCTAATTCACTCTCTACTCCATTCGATCCACTGGCTAACTTTGTTGGAGCCACCAATCAGGGTAATCTTGCCCAAGAGATTGATGCAACGCTCTATAAGTAATGTAATATTTATTGATACATGGGGCTGGCTCACCCTAAATGATGCAGGTGAACGTAGACATAAAGATGTTGTCCGCTTGTATCAGACCTTAATATCTGAGAAAACACTCATTTATACCACCACATTTATTTTAGATGAGACATTCACATTATTTTTCAAACGACTCAACTCTTTCCAAGCCCAGCAAGCAATGCTTCAACTAACTGCTGCATTTTTTACGGAACAATTTCAACTAATCCAAATTGATGAATCTCGCTTTACTCAAACCCAAATGTTGCGGTTGAAGTATCTTGATAAGCCCCAAATCTCTTTTACTGACTTAACATCAATATTAATTATGCAAGAATTTAATATCTATAGAATCCTAACAGAAGACGCTCATTTTACTCAAGTTGGCTTGGGATTTCAACTTGAACCTGCTATTTCTTAACTTCAAGTGATCGCTTTTTGGAATTTGTCAGGACGATCACTTTTTTTATGGGAGTGCGATCGCTTTGGGAATGTGGGAAGTGCGATCGCTTTCATGATGGGAGATTAGGGAGTGCGATCGCTTTGGGAATGTGGGAAGTGCGATCGCTTTTTTTATAAGAGATTGGGGAGAGCGATCGCTTTGAGGATTTGGGAAAGGCGATCGCTTTTTTGTCGGGAGAAGGGCGATCGCCTTTATTTACAGGAGTGCGATCGCTTATCTTTAGTCAGAAAGTGCGATCGCCTTTGATTTACGGGAGTGCGATCGCTTTGAGGATGTGGGGACTGCGATCGCCTAAATAAAAGTGGCGATCGCTCATCAATTTTCATCCCTTAGTTGACCACTTGTAGAAAGGAGAATTTTCAACATGATAAAAATACCATATCGCTTGATTCGTAAACTAACATGTGTGTTGGCTCTTGCTGCTGTACTTGTCACCAGCTTTGTCTCACCATCTTATGCGGACAACTGTCACACTTTTACCATGTCGGCTGTCTCTGAAACAGCATCATAAACAGACAAATTTACAGCACCAGATGGATGTAAGGCAGTAACTAAAAATGGCACTAATCAGCATACCATGATTGACGCAGCTGTCTCTCAGGGTGGAACAAAGTTTAGACGAGCAAACACATGGACAGCAAATATTCCACTTAGCGAACTGGGGATCACACCAGAGTGTTATAAGGGCTATTTCAAGTTTAATGAATACCAAGTGGACGGCACTACCTTGAGAGAGTGGTGGCAATCTAATTTCGTGCTAGGAACATTCAAGTATTTTTACAAAAGTAATCTGCGTGAGAATACAAGCCCCAATGCTAAATACTTGTGGTTTGCCGGAGATGAAATTCAATGGCAGAAAGGAGATGGCAAAAATTGCACCTAAAACAAAGGTTGTAGTTTAATTACTCAGTATTAAACTACAACCTTTGTTTTAGCAATAAGCTAGGACTTACGCATTGACAGAAAAATCATGGTGAGGGGTATGGTTTTCTGCCCTTCTTTGTTGATTTTTCTATTCTGCACGGTTGCGATCGCAACCAATAAAAGATGGTTGATAAAAGCTTGAAACAACGTATTTCCGTTGATACACAAGATGATTCGTTTGTACAATGCGTAAGTTCTATTCTATAAAAGCCCACACCTATGCAAGTTACCTTTGATCTACCTGATGATGTTTTCGCCCAACTTCACCCCCTTGAAGACAAACTCCCTCAAATCTTAGAATTAGGGTTGCGAGAACTTAACGCTATCACCCAAGTTGGATTTTCAGGGGTAGCTGAAGTTCTGGAATTTCTGGCTAGTCTCCCCACTCCGGAAGATATTATTGCTCTGCGACCCTCTGAAACTCTACAAGCTCAACTCACTAACCTACTAGAGAAAAATCGCACGGTGGGCTTGACCTCAAACGAAGAACAGCTATGGCAAGGGTATCAATATCTAGAGCATATTGTCAGAATGGCAAAGGCTAGAGCATTCTTAAAACTCAAGGAAGCTCACAGGGAATGAGTATGACATATATTCCCGTAGCCCTGCGAAGACAGGTTTACGAACGAGCAAAAGGCTGTTGTGAGTATTGTCTGATTCCTGATTTAGCCGCTTTCTCTGCTCACGAGATTGACCACATCATTGCCGAAAAACATGGTGGCTTGACTGAAGCCGAAAACTTAGCTCTTTCCTGTACCTTATGCAACAAGCATAAAGGAAGCGATCTCACGTCTATCGACCCACAGACAAGCCAGATTGTAACACTTTACCATCCTCGCCAAGACCTCTGGCATGAGCATTTTCAACTCAAAGAGGCTGAATTTGTCCCCTTATCAGCACAAGGTCGGGGACAATTCGACTATTGCAGTTGAATCGTCGTGACAGAGTTGAGGAACGTCAACTTTTGCTACAGGCTGGAATGCTCAAAGCGTAAGTGATTAACCGGACATGATATGAGCGATCGCCTTTTATTTAGGGGAGATGAGCGATCGCCTTTATTTACAGGAGTGCGATCGCTTTTTATTTATTGGAGTGCGATCGCTTTGAGGATGTGGGGAGAGCGATCGCTTTTTTATAGGAGATTGGGGAGTGCGATCGCTTTGGGGATGTAGGGAGAAGTGCGATCGCTTTTTTTGTGGGAGAGCGATCGCTTTGAGGATGTAGGGAGTGCGATCGCTTTGATTATGGGAGATTGGGGAGTGCGATCGCTTTGAGGATGTGGGGAGAGCGATCGCTTTTTTATAGGAGATTGGGGAGAGCGATCGCTTTTGTGTAGGCAGAAGTGCGATCGCCTTTGATTTACGGGAGTGCGATCGCTTTGAGGATTTGGGGAATTTGGAAGTGCGATCGCTTTTTTTATAGGAGATTGGGGAGAGCGATCGCTTTGGGGAATTTGGAAGTGCGATCGCTTTTTTTATGGGAGATTAGGGAGTGCGATCGCTTTGGGGATGTAGAAAGGGCGATCGCTTTTTTTATGGGAGATTAGGGAGTGCGATCGCTTTGGGGATGTGGGGAGTGCGATCGCTCTTTTTATGGGAGTGCGATCGCTTTGGGGATGTAGGAAGTGCGTAGGCGAGCTTTTCGTAGACATCGCTTTGATGATGGGAAATTGGGGAGTGCGATCGCATTGGGTGGATATAGGGAGAGCGATCGCTTTGATGATAAGAGATTGGGGAGTGCGATCGCCTTAATAAATCTTCCCAGTCACCTTCAACGGGAAAAATTAGCCCAAAGTGCCTGGGATAGATACCGCGTTGGGATGTTAGAGGTTCTTTGGTCATGTGCGCTACCAATTGATGACCGTAAAGATTGAGAATCAGCGCGTGCTTATTTTCGCGACCGGCAACGCAGCCAAGCCCATCGACATAATATACCTTGGTTTGGGCAATGTCAGTAACCGGGAAAGCGAGATGAAATAAAGTTTGGCTCATAGATGGGGTTGATACTATTTACAATTTATTGTGCCTTCTTCATCCAAGGCTTCGCTGCTTTTCCCATCAAACAAAATCAGGAATGAGCGCAAAAACCCGAAAATTAGGTTAAACAACAGATGCACAAAATTGGTAATTGTGTTAACGTTTGTTTTGCCAAAACTACAGGTGATGCATTTAATGCTTTCTTTTATTTCTTCTTTAAATCCGTGGCTGGTGGGAATAGGATTGAACACAGTTTTATTGGGTGTAGCTTTTATTGCTCCCAAAAAGCTGCTTACCCCAGCTGGTTTATTGCACGCTTGGTTTCTAGGTGTCCTACTTTGGGGAACCCTCGGCTGGCAAGGATATGTAGTAGTAATGTTCTACTTTCTTGTTGGTTCTGCGGTTACACGCATTGGTATGAAGCAAAAAGAAGCTGAAGGAATTGCCGAAAAGCGTTCTGGGGCAAGAGGTCCAGAAAACGTTTGGGGTTCAGCTTTGACGGGGGCGCTGTGTGCTTTGGCAATCGGGATAATAAATTCGGGATTTTTTCCCACTCCCCACTTTCTACTCCCCACTCCCCACTCCCTACTCCTATTAGGTTTTGTTGCCAGTTTCAGCACCAAACTTTCTGATACCTGTGCAAGTGAAGTTGGTAAAGCTTATGGTAAAAGCACCTTTTTGATTACTACACTGCAACCAGTGCCACGAGGGACAGAAGGAGCGGTAAGCTTAGAAGGAACTTTGGCTGGAATGCTTGCTTCAGCTGCGATCGCACTTTTTGCTTGGGGAGTCGGTCTGATAAATATACTCGGTGTAGTTTGGTGTATTCTGGCAGCCTTTATTGCTACTAACATAGAAAGTCTGATTGGCGCAACTTTGCAATCTAAATATACATGGTTAACTAACGAAGTAGTCAATATAGTAAATACATTAATCGGTGCGATCGCTGCAATGCTACTCGCCTTAATATGGGCAATCTAGACACAATTGCCGCTCAAACAAGCTTTTAAGCCGGAAAACTCTTTGAAGTGATTAATTTTAGGCTTCATTTTTATTTTATAGTTAGCTTCTTCAAAGTCAGCGCGATCGCCGTTTATAAGGAAATTGCCTGTTGTCAAACCTTTAATTTCAGTTCTTTGCTCAATTCCCGCTTCGCGCCTGTCTTTCAATGATGAACAGCCATCCAAATTGCTTGAAGATGGCTGTTTTATCGTCTGCAAGAAAAAAATTGCCATCAAGCTGCGAATTTCTTGCTCAATATTTAGCTTTCCGGAAATACCTTGCCCCTGAGGTTACACTAAAATTGGCAGTTAATCAAGTTCAAAATATGCCAGATTGATTGACAATTATAAGTATACTTTTATAGTCGATTTTACGTAACCCCTTCATGGAAAATTCATCATTTTTGCTAGTAAATGACCAGACAATTTCTATCCAGCAAGCAGTAAAATATTTGCAAGCCTCCGGAAAACTGGGACAGTTTATGAGCGATATTCTCCGCCAGTATGTAATTGAGCAAGAAATTCGCACGCGAGAAGATATTGACATCAGTCCGGCTTTAACCGAACAGACAATCATTGATTTTCGGCTGAAAAACAAACTCACAGACCCCCAAAGTTTCCAAGAATGGCTAAAAAATAACGGTACAGATTACGCTACCTTTTACTCATCAGTAGCTTTAGGCTTCAAATTAGAAAGACTTAAAGCCGTAGTTACACAAGCAAAACTCCCAGAATATTTTATTGAGCGCAAAATTTATTTAGATCGAGTAGTACTTTCTCGGATAATAGTTGATAATCGAGAACTCGGTGAAGAACTGCAAATCCAAATCGAAGAAGGAGCAAGTTTTGAGGAACTGGCAAGAGAATATTCTCTTGCAGATGACAAAATAGTAAGCGGCATGATGGGACCGGTAAGTAGGGGAACGATGCCGGATATACTAAGGGCGGCTGTTGATGTGGCAAAGCCCGGACAATTGGTAGGACCGATAGAACTAGAAGGACGCTATGGTTTGTTTCGAGTAGAACAATTTCTGACCGCGTCTTTAGAAGATACTCAACTAAAGCAAGCACTACAAAATGAGTTGTTTGAGAAATGGCTAGCAGAGAAAATTCAAAAGCTGACAGTGAAGCTGCAAGTGAGCTAAAACTTGGGGAAAATGAATCTTTAAAAATAAGCGTGCTAGCAACTTTACCTTGGAATCAACCTCCCCTAGGCTGGCTGACTCCCGAACAACAATCTCAATTGCAAAATCGGTCAGAAATCCGTCGGTACAAGCTTGGGGAAAAAATCTGGTCAAAGCAAGAAGGAATTTATCAGTTCTTTATTGTTTCTGGTAAAGTCCGCTTGCGTGAGGAAGGTATCGGTACGCCGTTAGCAACCCTAGAAGCGGGGGATTGGTTTGGTGAGTTGCACTCATCCTCTGTAGATTTTAAAGCAGTAGCTGCCAGTAAAGAAGTAGTAGTAGTTCGCTGGGATAAAGCACTGTGGGCAGAATTTTCCACACCACAAATGATCGCGTTCTTTTGCGGTGAAGAGGGGGAGACGGGGAGAGGGGGAGACGGGGAGAGGGGGAGACAAGGGGGACAAGGGGCGACGGGTGTGGGGGGACAAGGGGAGGACACTTCCGTGCGGGGGACAAAAAGCTCAGAACGTGTCCGTGGACGACAACCAGACAACCAGACAAGCAGACAAGAAGAATTTTCCGTCCTCTCGTCATCTCGCCATTCCTCCCAACCCCCCTCCGTGGGCACTCCAAAGCCCCCCATCCCCACGCCAGAAGTCTCTCCTTATGGAGACGTTGCAACAACGGAGGACACCTCCGCACAGCGCTGGCGATCCTCTCCCACTCCTCCACTCTCGTACTCCTCCACTGCTGTATCCGGTTATCCATTTGTTGCTAACTCAAACACAGCCGCTGCCTGTTTAACAATGGTGGCGCAAAAGTTAGACAATCCCTTGCAACTCGAATGGGTACAACGCCAACTCAGAGGACAACGCCCGAAAAATGTTGTGGAAGCCGCCGAAAAGCTAGGCTTTGTATTGCGGCGTTTGCAAGTAAGTTGGAGTGAATTACGTTCGTTATCTTTCCCGGCTTTGTTGCAGTGGGGTGGTGAGCAAGGGAAACAAGGAAATTGGGTGGTAGCATATGGCATGAGAGGCGATCGCCTCATTATCGCCAATCCCAAATCGCGCGATCGCACTTGTGAAGGCGTTTCGCAAGTCATAGCCGAAACAGCTTGGGATGGACAACTTTGGCAAGTAGAAGTCATCCAGCAGCAAGAAAAATTCAACCTCAGTTGGTTCATTCCCGCAGTTTCAAAATACAAGGGATTACTCGGCGAAGTCTTGCTGGCATCTTTTACTTTGCAACTTTTGGGATTAGCAACACCGCTAATTACCCAAGTCGTCATCGATAAAGTGATGGTGCAAGAAAGTTTGCCCACACTTGATGTGATGGCGATCGCTCTTTTGTCAGTCTCACTTTTTGAAGCAGCACTCGGCATCCTCCGGCTGTTTATCTTTACTCATACAGCTCGTCGTCTGGATCTGAGTTTATCAGCGCAGCTATTTCGCCACCTGATGCGGTTGCCTTTAGCTTATTTTGAAGCGCGACGCGTCGGCGACACAGTAGCACGAGTTCAAGAACTCGAACAAATCCGCCAGTTTCTCACAGGTACAGCATTAACTGTAATATTGGATAGCATCTTTGCCGTGGTTTACCTGGCATTGATGTTTTACTATAATGTTCAACTTACCGCAGTCGCCTTAGCAGTACTGCCGTTGTTTGCCATATTGACAATTGTCTCAACACCAATTTTGCGAGGTTGGCTGAACGAAACATTTAACCGCAGTGCTGACAGTCAATCGTTTCTGGTAGAGACGGTGACAGGAATTCACTCAGTCAAAGCACATGCAGCCGAACGAGTAGCACGCGATCGCTGGGAAGGCTTATTTGCTCGCTTCATCCGCACAGGTTTCAAAGCCTCCACCACCTCCAACATTAGCAGCAACATCGGTGACTTTCTCACCAACTTTTCCAGCCTGCTAATACTCTGGTTTGGCGCCAAATTAGTCATCGAACAAAAACTGACCATCGGGCAGTTAGTGGCATTTCAAATGCTTTCTGGAAGGGTAACAGGACCATTATTGCGCTTAGTCCAACTATGGCAAAATCTTCAACAAGTTCTACTTTCAGTAGACAGAATTGGTGATATTCTTAACGTTGCCCCAGAAGCTGAAGCCGGAACCGGTCTAGTTTTACCAACCCTCAAAGGAGAAGTCGCCTTTGAGCAAGTCTTTTTCCGCTACCGACAAAATACTGAACCGGTTCTGCGGGGAATCTCTTTTAACGTTCAACCAGGACAGTTTGTTGGCATTGTCGGACGGTCAGGGTCTGGTAAAAGTACTCTTTCCAAGCTGTTGCAGCGCCTTTATCAAATAGAATCAGGACGCATCCTCATCGATGGTTTTGATATCAAAAGTGCCGATCTCGCCTCATTGCGTCAACAAATTGGGGTAGTTCTCCAAGAAGACTTTTTATTCAACGGTACCATCTTGGAAAATATCACCCTCGGCAATCCCGACATCACCGCCGAACAAGTAGTAGAAGCTGCCAGACTAGCTGTTGCCCACGATTTTATCAGTCAATTACCCTACGGCTACGAAAACAATGTTGGCGAACGTGGTACAGCTTTATCTGGTGGACAACGGCAACGTATTGCTTTAGCTCGGTTATTTCTCTCCCAAGCGCCAATTTTAATTTTAGATGAAGCTACCAGCGCCTTGGATAGTGAAACTGAACAGCAGGTTCTGCAAAACTTGCAAAAAGTTTCTAGTAACCGCACCGTGTTTCTTATTGCCCACCGCTTTGCACCCCTCAAACGTGCCGATTTGATTTTGGTGATGGAACGTGGTGTAATTGCCGAACGTGGTACGCACTCACAACTGTTGCAAGAAAAAGGTTTGTATTGGTCACTATATCAACGGCAGCAGGCAAATATATAAACGAAAAATATTTACCATAAGTCTGAGCTGCACAAACTGTAGCTCAGACTTTCTCTTTATTTATCATATTTACCCTGTTAAGTAGCCATTATTAACTGTGCTTCTGTGAAGTCCGTAGGGTGCGCCATTCGTAGTAACGCACCCTACATCTATCAACTGTGCTTCTGTGAAGTCCGTAGGGTGCGTTAATGTAGTAACGCACCCTACATCTACTTAGCCACTTAGTTTTATTATTAACATAAAGATTAAGTAAAATTTTTATATTTTCTTTGTTAATTTAAGCACAAAATAATTTTTTTTTTACAAAAGAAAGCCATCATCTAATTTGATAAAATATATACCTCCAGTACCGGATCGAAAATATGCCAGTGGATTACGCAGGCAACAGTCTAGATAAAGCTAGAAAACTTGATATTAATAGCAATGCCCAAAGTTTTAGAGATAGAGTCGATAATCTCGACCTAAATGATTTTTACAGCTTCAACCTCAGCAGTCGTAGCAGTTTTCATCTTAACCTGGATAAGTTAAAAGCAGATGCTGATGTAGCGCTGATTGGGGATGCCAACAATAATGGTCAATTTGATCAAGGGGAGGTATTAAGTGCTTCCACTCGTAGTGGTAAGCAAGCAGAATCAATTAATGAAATCTTGGGTGCAGGCAGTTATTACATACGGGTTTACCCGGATGGTAATGCAAAAACGAACTATAAGTTGACTGTCTGGGCAACACCCCTTGATGATGCTATTAGCACCATAGTTTCTACTTCTGCTGATTTAGCAATAAATTCGACTTCTGTTAACACAGAGGTGAGTGTAGGGAGTGCGATCGCATCCGCATCTCCTACTAACAACACAAACATTGTAGCCGGAACTCTCAGGGCAGATACCTTTAATTTTCAATCTGGCTTCAACCGAACAATTTACTTTGGAAATGGTAACGTTGACTACAGTACTGGAGCGCGAGACCTGCTCAATTTATCGCAGATTGCTTCTACTTCAGTCACAACCAACTATGCAGATAACTTAAAAGGAGGTGTAGTTTACAACGCAGGCAATGGTAATCGTTTATATGATGCCATAACATTTAGCGACGGTAGCCAAATTTTGTTTCAGGGTATTGAAAGCATTCAATTTAAAGACAAAACCGTTAACTTATCTGTAACACCCAACGACCCTTTGTTTAATCAGCAGTGGGACTTGCAGATGACAAATGTTCACAATGCGTGGAATATTACTCAAGGTTCAGATAAAGTGGCAATTGGCATTGTAGATACAGGGTTGGCAGCCAATAGCAATGGTATTCACCCCGATCTACAACCCACCTCCACAGTGGCTGACAACTACTTCGATGAATCGGCAACTTACTCCCACGGTACTGAAGTTGCAGGAACCATTGCTGCTGCTAGTAACAATGGTGTGGGGATAGCTGGTATTAACTGGATATCTCCTGTTGAGATAATCGATGTCATCGGTGATAACCCAGGAGATTATGATTTAGTAAAAGCTACACAGACACTGATTGATTGGGCTGGAGATCGCAAGCTGGTTGTGAACCTCAGCTTGTCTGGTGGTAACTCACCTGCATTTGAGAAACTGGTTGCTGATAACAAAGATAAAGTCTTATTTGTAATTGCATCTGGTAATCAAAACCAAAAAACAATTGCCAGTCCCGCATCATTAGCACAAAATAACGAAAATGTCCTTGCAATAGGTTCTTCTTTTGGAACTCAAGACTCGTATGGCAATGCAAAAACACCAGGCGATCGCATCTCCTATGAAGGTTGGTGGGGTTCTAACTATGGAGAGGGTTTGACTTTAATGGCACCATCTGAGTTTATTGCTACATCTGCTACTCGTGCTGATGCATCTGCAAACTATGAGTTCGGCTACTATGACCGTTTTAATGGAACTTCAGCATCAGCAGCCGTTGTTACAGGGATAGCTTCTTTGGTGTTGAGTGCTAATCTAAATCTCACTGCTGGACAAGTCAAGACTATTCTCTCAGAAACAGCCTACGATTTGGGTGCAGCCGGCTATGACACGGTTTATGGCTACGGACTAGTTAATGCGGATGCTGCTGTACGACGAGCAGAAGCTCTTGACAGGGGTTTTGCTTAATCATGGTGAAATTAATGCGTATTTGTAGGGACAATTCATGAATTGTCCCTACACGAGCGCTCGCTCATGTATTGTACACAACTCTTAAGCGCTATATATGCTCTGCCTTAATCTTCAGTGGAGGCAGAGTTTTTTAGTAGTTCGAGGAGTGAATGGAGCGCGATCGCAACTCCTCATAGAATCAAAACTACCTGTCACTTCAATTCAGGTAATGCATGATTTTTGCGACATAAAAAACGTTACTCTTTTCTCCTCAGTGTTTTTCCCTCTGTGGAGAAGACTGCTTTGTTGAATCAAATAATTTTAGTATAATTTATAACTTAAATTTTATAAGTTTTCCGCTTTAGTCTCAGCAATTTATCGGAAAAATATCTAACTAATAGTATTTAAAAATACGTAAATTTATCCTAGCTGTTTTGGTAGATAAAGCAGCAGTATAGAACTACGCATATTCAACTTCATTTTGAGACGTAGCTATAAAAGCTTTACAAAACACAGAGTTCAGGGTGTGTTTTGTCAATTTATCTTGAGCATAGGACGCAGAAATATTTATGCCACTTGATTCTGTCGGCAATAGTTTAAGTACAGCAAATCAGCTAAAAATTACTTCAATTAACAGTAAAGTTACAGAATGGGTTGGCACAAGCGATCCAAACGATTATTACACCTTTAATCTCAGTGGTCGTAGTAGCTTTAATCTTGCCCTTAACGATCTATCAGCGAATGCAGATGTGCAGCTGTTAGACAAAAATGGAGCCGTAGTTACAGGTTCTTATAGTGGTAGTCGCAAGGCTGAATCTATCAGCAGAACTCTAGAAACAGGTAGTTACTACATCCGAGTCAACCGAGTAGGTGGTGCGAATACTAGCTACAAACTGAGCGTTTCTGGCAACGAAGCACCGCAATTATTACAATTTGGCACCGATAAAAGCAGCTATCAAGTAGGTGAAACTGTCAAACTTACTAACGCTACAGTATTTGATGGCAATGGTGTCAGTGACTTAGCGCAAGTAGATTTCCGATTGCAAAAAGATGGTGGAAGCTGGGACATCATCAGCAATGCAGACAAGTTCAGCGCTGACAGCAACAGTAACCGTGCTAGCTTTAACTACAGTTTAAGTAATCTAACTGCTGGTAAATATCAGTTATGGGCGAAAGCCTACGATAAATCCGGTGGTACTAGCAACACTTACCAAACAAGCTTTAGCATTTCTGCCAACGAAGCACCGCAATCATTACAATTTGGCACCGATAAAAGCAGCTATCAAGTAGGCGAAACTGTCAAACTTACCAACACTCAAATATTTGATGGTAATGGTGTCAGTGACTTAGCGCAAGTAGAGTTCCGATTGCAAAAAGATGGTGGAAGTTGGGACATCATCAGCAATGTGGATAAATTCAGCGCTCAAGGCAGCGATAACCGCAATGCTAGCTTTAACTATGCGATTAGCGGTCTAAGTAATGGTAAATATCAGTTGTGGGCACGAGGATACGATCAATCCGGTGCTACTAGTAACACTTGGCAAACAAGCTTTAGCATTTTGCAACCGACTCCTGTAGTTGCCGATCCTGGGGATTGGTTTGACCAGAATATTCAGGATAGTGGTATACGTGCAGCGACAAGGTTGCGTTTTGCTGATAACGTGTTAGACCGCAACGATATTATTAGCATCTTGCGTGAAGCTAAAGATAACAGTGTAGTTTATGCTACAGAAGTTAAAGACCTTCGCACTTTAGTTAGCAATGCCTCTTACTTAAAAATTCCCGAACATGTCCGCGTTTTGGCTAACAAAGTTGTTAACGGTGATGTTGCTAATCAAAAGTATCAAAGTAATACACTGGGTAACTTGGATGCTGGTAGTAGTGACGTGCAGTTGGAGAACTTAATTAGTAAGTGGTTTTATGGTGGCGATCGCCCAACAACTTCCTACACTTATCAATATGCTAGTGGTTCTCTGTTCCAAAATGGCATCAGTTATCAAGACATAAAACAAGGTGTGATTAATGACTGCTACTTATTAGCAGGTTTAGCAGAAACGGCTTTCCGTTCACCCAGCACAATTGAAAATATGTTTATTGATAACGGTGATAATACTTTCACCGTGCGTTTCTGGCAAAATGGGGTAGCTGACTATGTGACAGTAGACAGATATTTACCAACCACTGATACAGGGTATTTAGCTTATGCAAATAAGGGGAATTACTATAATAATTCTACGAATGAATTATGGGTAACTCTTGCCGAAAAAGCTTATGCCCAACTCAATGAATCTGGATGGATTTATCAAGATAATACCAATTCTTACAAGGGTATTAGTCATGGTGGATATATGAGTGATGCTTTTGCACAAATCACCGGACGTAATGTTTCTAGTTTTAACGTTCTTGACTTTAACTCAATAGTCAATGCGTTTAATTCCGGTCAATTAATTGGGTTAGCGACTTTAGGAACTGGAGTTGCATCAAATATCCTCACCGATCATGGTTATGCACTGGTTGATTACAATTCCTCTACTCAAAAGTTTACTCTTTTCAACCCTTGGGGAATCGATAACGGCTCCTCAAAACCGGGCATCCTAGAATTGGCTTGGAATGAAATTGCAAGCAACTTTAGTTATTGGGATTCTACAAAAACTATATCAACTTAGAATATCGTGGGGCGTTGCGCGTACAAAGCCTTCCAAAGCGCAGGCTTTTAGACATTACGGCGATTTTCAGTTGAGTAGACTACAAGAAAAAACCTAACCCCCTACCCCCTTCCCTACTAGGGAAGGGGGAAATTCAAAGCCTCTCCAGTAATAAAAGCTGCTCCTCTTCCCTCCCCTTGTAGGGGAGGGTTAGGGAGAGGTAGGAGAGAGGTTTACCAGAGAGGTCTGCGTGTAGTTTATTCATTTGAAAACTGCTGTAAGTCCTTGTCATGCGGACGAGCGTTTTTGTAGCCGCGACTTTATCGGGTAATGAGTTTTGTATCTATCTAATTTGTTAGTTATTAAATATACAAATAAAGACTTTATTAAAATATTTTTTTAATGACAATTGTTACTTGCATATTCTTGTTTGTAAGCAAATTGGCATTTTCACATTTCAATTCATAGTAATTATTGGCAAAGGGAAGTAATTTCTTTTTAAAACCTTGGCAGAAAGGTTTTAACAGCTTGTGCTGTCAAAAAAACTTGATACATATTAGGAAATAAGACTTATGAAAATTGATTCTCATAACAACAATTATTATTATGATAACAAGCTTAATTTCACTCCTATATCCTCAGTAGATTCCTTTAATCAAAAGGATGATTACAACTTTCGTTTTGGCAGTCACAGCAGCTTGAATACAGCGAAAAATGACGTGCAGATGCTCGATTCGTCTACTACTGCTTATAGTGAAAACTATAACTATACTGATGGCTATGGTTTAATTAATGCCGCAGATGCAGTGAGTAAAGCTGCTGGTAAGAAGACTTTTGCTGATGTTCCTAACCTTGGTGGCAATAATTGGGGTGCTGACCTTGTAAAAGCGCCGTCAGCGTGGGCGACGGGATACACTGGTAAGGGTGTTGTGGTTGCAGTGGTGGATACTGGGGTTGACCGCAACCATGACGACTTAAAAGATAATATCTGGACTAATAGTAAAGAAATTCCTAACAACGGCAAAGATGATGACGGCAATGGTTATGTTGATGATGTTTACGGTTGGAATTTTGACGGCAACGATAACAACACTTTAGATGTAGCCGGTCATGGCACTCATGTTTCTGGTACTATTGCTGGAGAGAACAACAACTTTGGTGTGACTGGCATTGCCTATGATGCTTATATTATGCCAGTCAAAGTTCTAGATGACTCTGGTAGTGGTTCTTATGATGCGATCGCACAGGGTATTCGTTATGCTGCGGACAATGGAGCCAATGTCATCAACTTAAGCTTAGGTGGCGATTATCCTGACAGCGGTCTAGAATCAGCTTTGAAATATGCTAGCAGCAAAGGAGCGATCGTTGTCATGGCAGCGGGTAATGAGAGTGGCTTCCAACCAGGATACCCTGCCCATTACGCAGACGAAACCGGAATTGCTGTTGGTGCTGTCGATAATAAAAATAATTTGGCTAGCTTCTCTAATCTAGCTGGATTTAACCCGCTCACCTACGTCACAGCTCCAGGAGTCGATGTCTACTCGACACTTCCGGGTAACAAATATGCTTTTTATAGTGGCACATCGATGGCAAGTCCTCACGTTGCTGGTGTAGTAGCCTTGATGTTAAGTGCTAACCCTAATTTAACAGATGCTCAAGTGCGTCAAATTCTCGAAGATACTTCTGGAAATAGTACACAAGCTGCAAATTCTAACTTCAGCTTAAATTCTGCAACTCAGAGCGATCGACTGGTTGCAAATATATCTACTACCTCATTTGAATCTTCCCCCGAAATTGCCGACGACTTTTTGCAAAGTTTTAGCAGTGGAATTGAAAGTAATTCTATAAATTTTTTCCCAAGTTACAAGCCGGCAACTTTCAGCTTCACCGATAGTTCTATTCAAGATAATGAAATGTTGATACCACAATTCGGGTTACAATCCCAATATTATCAGGATATTTTCAGCATCAATAGCTTTGACGATGCTGTTGTTGAAAACATATTAAAACAACCAAAAACACAAATCGAAGAGTATCGCGATTGGTTGTTTGATATCAATTCAGAAATAGTTTAGAAAAATGTCCAAAAATTAACAGTAATAAAAACATACCTACCGTCGTAGAGACGTTCCACACCGAACGTCTCTACAGTATATGTGATTTGCGCTCCCACGATATGAGAAGCTGCGCGTCTTTGCACCCCCAATTCTACCTCACAGAGAAAGCCTCACTAAACCTGCGTGTCACCGGCTCCATGATGAAAGTCAAAATCGACTTTTTACGAGTGACAATTTCACCATTAGCAGTCATCCCTGGTATGAATGCAACTTCTTTATCCCGCACCATTATAGAATGTTTATTCAGCTTAATTCTTGTGGGGAAAACTAAACCCAATTCTTTATCAACGATCGCATTCGGACTTACTTGCACAACCTCACCGTTAACTGTGCCAAATTCCTGAAAAGAAAAGGGTTGCATTTTCACTTTGGCTTTCATTCCCTCACGAATAAAGCCAATATCGCGATTTAATACTTTCACCTCTAGCAATAAATCCTCACCTTCTGGTAAAATAGATAGTAACTCTTCACCTGATTGCACGGGTCCTTTGGTTGCTTTGATTCTGTAGATAGTTCCGGCAACCGGAGCTTTGATAGTTTCGTCATCTTGTTGCTTTCTTGCCTGTTCTAACTGACCTTCAACGTTGGTCATTTCTTCTTTGCGCTTGTTGATTTCAGTTAAAATTTCACTTTGACGCTCTGATGCTACACGTTGCGCTTGATTGCGGGCACCTTGATAAGCTGCTTCGAGAGAGCGAGTTTCTTGCTTTTGCCCAGCGATATCTTTTTCTAAAGACGCTACTTTGTCTTGCTCTTCGTTAAGCTTGGTTTGAGCATTGACTATCTCATCTTTTGCTCTGGTAATTTGTGCATTTGCCTGGTTGTATGATTCTTGCGCTTGCAAGTATTGTAATTTCGCTACTCCACCGCTAGCAAGTAAAGATCCGAGTCTGTCTACCCTTTCTTGGGCAATCTTCAAGTTAGGTAATGTTTGGTCGCGGACTTGTTTGGCGTTTTCCAGATTATTTCTAATATTAGCAAGATTACTTCTGGCGTTGTCTAAATTATCTTCCAAACGGGTGAGGCGTACTTTTGATTGGTCTATTAACGCTTGTTGGCGGTTGGCATCGGCTTCAGCTGCTGCTTGACGTGCTTTGAAGTCTTGCAAACGAGAGTTTAAAAGTTCATTTTGTAGTTGCGTTCCGGCTATTGTACCACCAATACGTTCTGCATCCAAACGCCGCATGTCTTCTTGAATCAATTTTACAGATTTGCTGAGGCGGGCAACATCAGTTTTTTGCACATCCGGATCGCGTTGAAGCAAAACTTGGTCTTTAGCAACGCGATCGCCTTCTTTAACGTTGACTGCGACAATTGACCCACCACCCAACGATGTCACCGGTCGCACTTGTGCCGAAGGAATTAATTCTCCTGGTGCGATCGCTACTTCATCTATTTGCGAAAAATGCGCCCAGGCGATCGTTCCAAATATCACCGCACTAATTGTTCCTGCTAAAATTCTCGTGTATAGCGGCGGTAATTCCTGTACCGCTTTACCTAATTCATAAGATAATTGGTCTTCTGGTTTAGCAAATCTTTCTTTTGTCTGACGTGCTTGAGCAGCATTTGCAACTATGGAAGATTTCATATTTGGTTAATGGTTAGGTGTTAGTTGTTAGTTGTTAGTTGTTAGTTGTTAGTTGTTAGTTGTTAGTTGTTAGTTATTAGTTGTTAGTTGTTGTTTTAATAACCACGCTCCCACTATCTACTATCCACTATCAACTATCAACTATCAACTATCCACTAACAACTAACCAGTTAAACTGCTAAATAACGCTTAATGAAACTTTCTAAGGTTTCTAGCTTAAAATTGTAAATCGCCTCTAAATTGGCAATTTCCTCAGTTGTACAGAAAAATTCATTCGCTAGCAATGTACGAAAGGTTCCCAAAGCTTTTTGTCCTTCAAAATTAAACAAACCTAATGCACCCCGTAACCCATCAACTAGCAAAAGTGGTGCGTTAATCAATACTGGCTCTTTGTTGAAGATGCGACCAAAAATCCGAGGAATATCTCCTCGCAATAAAATGGACGGTCCGCCGACTGGTAAAATTTTGTTACGAGCTGCGGCAACTCTCACAGAATCTACTACCATTTTTGCTAAATCATCTGTACTGATAATTGAAGTACGGTTTTTCGGGTCGCCAATAAGCAAATAAAGTCCCGTTTCCCGAAACCGTTCTGCTAATGGCAGCAAATTTGATGCTAATCCAGCTGGGCGTAAAATAGTGTAATTTAAACCACTGGCTTGTAAATAGCGCTCTACTGCTCGTTTTGCTTTGAAAACCGGAGCATCTTCATACCCTCGGTCAACACCGAGTACGGAAATAAAGACAAAGTGCTGTACTTTATTGGCTTTTGCTTGATCGATTAATTCAATATTCGCTCGGTAGTCCAGGGATAAGGCATTGCTACCAGAACCGTGGGCGCTGATAATATACTGTACGCCCTGACAAGCTTTCTGGATATCTTTTTCTTCTTGCAAATCGCCGATGAAGATGTCAGATCCTCGGTGTTCTAACTCGCTGTAACGCGATGTCAAACGTACAAATGACCTCACGGACATCTCGTGTGTACGTAGTAGTCGCACGACTCTGCGACCAATATCTCCTGTTGCTCCAGTGACCAGAAACATATAAATTTCAATTATGTGTTGGGTGTTGGTGGTTGGGTGTTGGGTGTTGGGCAATGGGCAATGGGCAATGGGCAATGGGCAATGGGCAATGGGAATAAAGCCAAATTTCGATCAATGCCCACTTGGACGCTTGCCCCATGCCCCATGACGGCAGGTGCTACAACGGAGGGAACCTCCGCAACGCACTGCCTCCCCCATGCCCCATGACGGCAGGTGCTACAACGGAGGGAACCTCCGCAACGCACTGCCTCCCCCATGCCCCACTATCCACTAACCACATCCTAAAATTTAAAATTCAACAATGACGGGTGTATGGTCGCTGGGTTGAGGTAATTTTCTCGGTTCTATGTCAATGGTGCAGCTGACTGCACGCTCGTACAAGGGAGCCGTTAGATAATGATGATCGATTCGCCAACCTAAGTTACGGCGAAAAGCGGCAGCGCGATAGTCCCACCAGCTATAATGTCCGCCTTCTGTGGTAAATTTACGAAAGGCATCAGCAAATCCTAAGGCGAGAATGTTTCGTAAGGCTTGACGTTCCTGTGGAGATGACATGATATGATTTTCCGCAATTACGCCTTCATGAATATCTTCAGGCTCTAAGGCTATATTAAAGTCGCCACACATGCAGATTGTTGTTTGGGATGATAAGAGCAATCGCAAATACTCTAAGAGCAATTTTAACCATTCAAGCTTATATTCATATTTTTCGCTGCCTACGGCTGAACCATTGGGAACGTAAAGATTAACGATGCGAATGCCATTATTTACACCTGTAATCACCCGCTTGGACTCATCCCAAGTTGGCTCTATATCCGCCAAAATTGACTTAAAACCAGTACTTACATCTGTAAGCGGTTCGCGACTAATCAAAGCCACACCGTTGTAAGCTTTTTGCCCTGATGTATACAGATGATAGCCTAATTCCTCAAAAGGCGATCGCGGAAAGTTACTATCTACAACTTTGGTTTCTTGTAAGCACAGCACATCAACCAAATTTTCACTCAACCAATTAACAACGTGTTCTAAACGAGTACGAATTGAGTTGACATTCCAAGTAGCTATTTTCATTCTTTTAAATTATCAGTAAGTCAATTGTTATTTATCAAGATTTATTAAGTTAGTTTTAGTCAACAAAAATTTAGTAATTTTGGCTACAAAATATCTAGTTTAGGACTAACGCAGAAGAATGAAAAAACGAACCGCAGAGGGCACAGAGGACACAGAAGTTGAGAGGAGCGATCTTGGTTTTTGCGTAAGTCCTATAGTTAATATATGATCCCGAAGATAGATGAAAGTATTTAGGATTACCCTGTAGGATGAAATTGAGATTGCCTGATAGCTGTGTGGTAATAGTATTTAATTAGTTAATTGTATTTTCCAAGTACGGTTAACCGATATTTTGGTCTGGGGAGTAAATAAGGTTAATTTAAATTGCAAACGCTTAAGTAGAAATGCTCTACCGTCATAATATTTAAGTGTCTGATGTGAGGACTTTTTCCACAAAACAAGCAAAGCAAAGAAATGAAAATCGCTCAAGTAGCCCCCTTATGGGAACAAGTTCCACCTCCGAGTTATGGAGGAATTGAGTTGGTAGTGAGTCGATTGACTGATGAACTAGTGCGTCGAGGTCATGATGTAACTTTGTTCGCTTCTGGCGATTCACAAACGTTAGCTGATTTAAAAGCAGTTTATCCGCGTGCATTGCGCTTAGACCCGAATGTCAAAGATTATGGCGTGTATGAAACACTCGAACTCAGCCAAGTTTACCAAAATGCAGCGGAATTTGACATCATCCATTCCCATGTAGGGATTTCGGCGTTACCTTTAGCGAGTTTGGTATCAACACCTACAGTTCATACTTTGCATGGGAAATTTAATTCCGACAACCGTAATGTATTTTCTCACCATCAAAAGCAAGCATACGTCAGCATTAGTAACGCGCAGCGTCAAATCGATCTGAACTACGTCGGCACAGTATACAACGGAATTAATCCGGCAGATTATCCTTTTGTCGCCAAACCTGAAGAACCGCCATATTTAGCATTCTTAGGACGCTTTTCACCAGAAAAGGGACCGCAACATGCGATCGCCATTGCGAAAAAAACAGGTTGGCGTCTAAAAATGGCTGGAAAAGTCGATTTAGTAGACTCTCAGTTTTTTGAACAAGAAATAGCTACAGAAATCGATAATCAGCAAATTGAATACCTCGGTGAAATTAACCACGCTGAAAAAGCTGAACTTCTGGGCAATGCTACTATTACGCTTTTTCCCATTAGCTGGAGCGAACCTTTTGGTTTAGTAATGATTGAATCAATGGCTACTGGGACACCAGTAATTGCCATCAACTTAGGTTCAGTACCGGAAGTCATCGCCCAAGGTGTAACAGGTATGGTTTGCCAAAGTTATGATGAAATGGCGGCAATGATTAAATCTGCTTTAGAATTAAATCGTCAAACTTGCCGAGAATATGTAGAAAACAACTTTAGTGTTAGCCAAATGGTTAACGGCTACGAAGCGGTTTATGAAAAAATAATTCAAGACCGTATTCATTCTAACGGGCGCGTTCGTGTCGGCAATATCCGCTTTTAATTAACGCTTTTTTAGCACTTAAAACAAACAACGATTTTTTGTCAAGGAGGACATTCGTATGAGTATGAGAGCCAACACCTGTCCGTGTTGCGGTGCTTCCCTGCTACGTCATGTCCGTCAAGGTGAATTATACTGGTTTTGTCAATCTTGTCGCCAAGAAGTTCCACAGTTAACAGTTTCTCGCTCGACTAACAAAGAAACCAGAATCACAGGAGTGCTTACCGCTTCTAAATGTGTGGACAGAACTACCACTAGCTAGATAATTTGTCCATACCTCACTCCACGGTGTAAGTGAAAGCGTTCTTTCCTAGTGCTTACGCTTCCTCGGTTTCGAGGTTGGCTAG
>JAESGF010000278.1_pt1 | contig 21444 bp, 18 predicted proteins | sample 9269621 | NCBI WGS metagenome assembly JAESGF01 (sample SAMN14515066, study PRJNA621663) | algae metagenome | isolation source: Tolypothrix carrinoi HA7290-LM1 and co-occurring heterotrophs from dry rock... | place: USA: Makauwahi cave, Kauai, Hawaii | collected 2011-01-06
CTTGTCCCCCTTGTCCCCCTTGTCCCCCTTGTCCCCCTTGTCCCCCTTGTCCCCCTTGTCCCCCTTGTCCCCCTTGTCCCCCTTGTCCCCCTTGTCCCCCTTGTCCCCCTTGTCCCCCTTGTCCCCTTGTCCCCTTATCCCCTCCCAGCCGTTGTGCCAAAACCTCTATGGGATTAGCACCTGGGCGCAAAGTTCTAATTAGCCACTGTTCGCTGCTGGGGATTTGTTTACCTAGTTTCAGTTGGGGAATGACGCCGGCTTGGACAACTGAAGATTTACCGCTACCAGAAGCACCGACGACGGCAAGAAATGAGCGATCGCGCAATTGATGAATTAACTGCTGAGTTAAGCTTTCACGACCGTAAAAATATTGGGCATCTTCTTCCGAAAAAGCACTTAAACCCATGTAAGGACAGATACCTAAATCTAAGCCTGCCTTTTGTTCTCGCCCTTGCATATAAGTTTTTTCTCTTAAGATTTCGATGATACCTTGTGTACCGGAAAGCCAGACGTAGAAAGGAATATCGCTACCGGCTAATTGTAATTGCAATTGAGCGATCGCCCCAGCCGCAGATAATCCGTCTACTTCCGCTGCCGCTGTTAAAGTATCAAATAAAGTTTGGGCAAATTTTTCAGTTGCCGATGCTGGAGAAGCACAAGCAATTATACACTGTCCCTCTTGGGAGTCGATTTGCAAATCTTCTACCCAATCTTGTAGAGATGCAGAAGCAGGACAATCGAGGATGATGATTTGTTTAGCATTACAGTGACGTAGTTGTTGTTTTAACCACGATCGCTTGATGCGGATATCTTCTCCCAGCACCAAACCATCGATAGCTTCAGTTTCCTCGATGCGTCCGCGCAGATAAAGTAAAATAGTTTCTGATTCGGGTGAGTGTAAAAGACGAGCGATCGATGAACGCACATCCTCAGCAGCCTTTGTCGCTTGCAAATATTTCAAGTTAAAACCGCCAACACTATCCAAAAACTTGCTAATATCTAAAGTTATCGTACTTCCTGATAGTCCCTCTACAACTATCCCCAATCGACGATGCACATCATCATCAGCTTTTTCTTGCCTAACTCCTAAAATCAGTTCCCCAACTCCTTCGACAATTCGTTTAGGAGTTTGTAAAGGATATTCGCGCTCAAGCTGAGTATCTCCTTTGCCTCTTCTCTGCTGATTAATCAATCGTAATTGTTGATTAGTTTTATCAATATATTGCAACGTTTGATGATAAACATAACGATAAAGTCCATCAGCAGAAATTATCCCCTTTGAATCTGCCGCTTCACCATTTAACCCGCGCATTAAATAATAACTAAAAACTCCATGTCCTAATTCGGGAAATTCCCAAGATTGCTGATTATTATCGCAAGAAAGCAAAGCATAAAAACCTTTACTTTTTGCAGCAGTTCGCTGTAATACCTCTACTAATTGCGTTGTCGGGTTCAGCAGCGGTTCTCTGGTTGTACCTCTCAGCGTCATTCCACCGCTATGACAAGCATCCAGCCAAACTAACTGATTCTGCGCTGGACAATTATCTAACAATTGTAATAGTTCTTGTAATTTGAAACCTGTATTTTTTAAGTTTGATTTTTGCGTGTCTGCTAAACATAAAAATGCTTCCTGAGAATTTGGTTCTAACATTCCGTGCCCGGAGAAATAAAATAAAACCATATCCTGCGGTTTAGCAGCAGCGGTAATTTCTTGGAGACTAACGCGCACATTCTCCTTTGAAGGTGGTAAAGAAGCAAAATCGTGATGAATTTTCACCTCTTTTTGCGGAAACTGTCTGGTAGCAGCAGTCAAAGCATCCGCTAAACCCTGACAATCGACATATGAATAATTTAGCGTCGGGAGTCCTTTATCTTGATATTTATTGACTCCCACAAGCATTAACCACAGCTTTGCCGTATCTGTTTTTTTAACTTGATTTGAGCGACTAGTACCTACACCGATTGGACACATTTTAATTAAGTGTATTTAAATCTTAATATTTACTAAGTTGTGAATTGGGCATTGGGCATTGGGCATTGGGCATGGAAAGAATCTCTTATACAATCATGGCAAATCTCACGGGATAGAAATAACCTTTTACTCATGCCTAATTCCTAATTCCCAATGCCCATTGCCCCATGCCCATTACCCAATTCTAAAAATTTCTAAATATTTAACTTTAAGCCGAAACATGATTCTCATTAGTTGTAGTAAAGTTTGTGCAGGCGTGTTTTAACGCTTGCATTCCTTGCATAGGTCGAGATATTGTGTTTTATGCATCCAAGACAAAGTATTATTTCCATATTTTCAACTTTTGTGCAATTTAATGGCGATCGCTTTCACGGTTGGGCGACGGATAGTAAACTGCGCCGCAGTATGCAAAGTTGTGTAAACAAAACGCCACAAGAACAAGACGAAAATTTTTGGGTACTTTATTGGTACAATTATATCTCCCTTCCTCGGGTGGAGAAACTTGCCAAAGAACATCTGATTGCTTATTTACAAGAAGTCTGCTATTGGACATCGCAAAAAACATCTGCTAGTTTTAGCAGTACTCAATATAAGTTACCAGACTGTTTTCAAATGGCGATCGCTTCTGTTGATAAAGTCCTCAAAGGTTTCAATCCTAACCAAGGCTTTATCTTAAAAAACTACGCCAGCGTTATCTTTGGTAGCGTCATCCGTGAAACTTTGCGTCAACGCGGCGAAATTGATATCTGTACAGAATGGGGAATGTTGCGGAAAATTAGTCAAAAGCGTTTGGTAGAGTCTTTGCAAAATGCTGGCTTATCTCCTGAGACTGTTACGGCTTACGTCCTGGCTTGGAATTGTTTTAAAACGCTTTATGTCCCAAAGCAGCCTCAGGCAACGCGCCAACTTGCTCGACCAGACAATGATACATGGAGTGCGATCGCACAAGCTTATAATTCCCAAAGTAGTCAAAAAGTAACTTCGCAAATTTTGGAAACTTGGCTGCTCAGTTGTGCCAAACATGCGCGAAACTATCTTTATCCACCTTCGGCATCAATTAATGTTTCCCCCGCCGGTCAAGATACAAGCGAATGGATAGATAATCTCGCTGGAGAGGTAGATTCAGTACTTACCCAAATTATTACTCAACAAGAAGAACAAACCAGAATTTCTCAGCAATCCGAGATTAATAATGTTTTAGCCGCCGCAGTTGCCCAACTAGAACCAGAAGCACAACAAATTTTGCAACTATATTATAGTCAGGGGCTGACTCAGCAGCAAATTGCCAAAGAACTAGTTTTGCAGCAATATACTGTCTCGCGGCGACTCACAAAAGCTAGAGAAATTTTACTGCGAAATTTGGCTAAATGGAGTAGTGAGAAGCTGCATATTTCTGTCACCTCAGACCTACTCAAAAATATGAGTACCGTAATGGAGGAATGGCTGCAAGCTTACTACAGCGTATCTCCTTATTAAACCTCTTGGACTTATTTGGGAAAAATAAAAGGGGTAAGGGTTCACAAGGAAGTATCAAAATTTCTCTTCCCTAATCCAAGCGTCCAAGCGTCCCTAGTCCAAGCGTAAACCCCAAGCCAAAATTTCCGGAGTAATTTTCATGACTGCTAACGCCGCCTTGTTTACTTTTGCATCCCCGACAGATTTGATTTTAGAAATACCCGCCAACGTCCAAAATCAGGCGTATCTTCACAGTCAATCTTTTTCTCATCCTAGTTCTGGTTATCAAGCTTATTTAAATGAACTTTGCTTGAATGTTGTTTTGGCGTGGCTGCAAGCAGATTTTGCACCCCAGGCAAAAGTATCGCCGAATATCAATGCTTTAGCAAGTTTTTGGGAACTGGTGAATGGGACTGCAATTGTATCAGACGGCATTCGATTTATTTTGGTTCCTAGCGAGGCGATGGATTTAAGTGAATTGCGAGTACCGCAAGAATGGGTAGATATATCTAGTTTAGCTGGTGATTATTATTTAGCAGTGCAAGTAGAACCGGATGAAGCTTATGTGCGGGTTTGGGGTTACTGTAGTTATGAACAACTGAAAAATCAAGGAAGTTATGATGCAAGCGATCGCACTTATTCCCTTGATGCTGTTGATCTTATTAGCGACATCAACGTTTTAACTTTAGCGTTACAGCTTTGCCCGCAAGAAAGTACGCCTAAGGTTATCCCACAATTAGCAACATTACCACAACAACAAGCACAAAATTTAATTTCTCGTTTAGCAAAGAAAGAAATAATCACACCGAGACTAGCTATTCCTTTTCAACTTTGGGGTGCGCTAATTGAACATGGCGGTTGGCGACAAAGCTTATATCAACGCCGCTTGGGACTACCAGAACAGTGGTCAGTTATCCAATGGTTGCAAAGTGGTGTTTCTCAACTTGCAGAAAACATCGGTTGGGGAAACTTGATGCAAGTAAGCGCCGCCGGTGCGCGGAGTGTCGAAGAAACACAACCACAAACAATTCTTTCTCGGCAGTTGGCGATCGCCGGTCAAACCTACGAACTGCGTATTATACCACAAAACGAAGGAGAATCAACAATTTGGCGCTTTGAATTGCGTAACGCCGCCGTAGGTGCAGCCATTCCCGGTGGGTTTAAACTGAGACTACTCACCGAAGATTTACAAAGCTTCCCCAACAACGAAGATATAGCCATAACAGCCGTAGAGCAACTTTTTGTAGAAGTAGCGCTAGAATCAGGTGAAGGCATAGTTTGGGAAATAGAACCCAAAAGCGAAAACTACGACCGAGAAATATTAAGATTTTAAACAAGACTCCAGAAGAACTGACTCCAAACTCCGAATTCCCAACTCCTAACTCCTAACTCCAAACTCCCAACTTTTAACTCCAAACTCCCAACTCCCAACTCCTAACTCCTAACTCCTAACTCCAGAAGGACTGACTCCTTTCATATATGGTACGGTGGAGAATTATTCCGTAAATCCACCAAAAGAAAAAAGCCATGAGAGGAAAAACCAAGCAACAAATCCGTGTATGGGCGATGTTGTGTCATCTCTCAGCTTTATTAGCTTGGATACTATTGATTTTAGTAGTAATTATCGGCATTCCTTTGTATCTACCGTTGAATGTTTTAGCACCATTGATTATTTGGCGAGTAAAAAAAACACAATATACGTGGGTTGACTTTCAAGGCAAAGAATCTTTAAATTTTCAACTTTCACTGACATTTTATGTTTTAATCCTCGTAATTATATCCTTGCTGCTAGTGTTTACAGGATTTGGCATTGCGATGACCAGCAATGGCACAGCAAATTATATAGAGATAATTTTCCGCACATTATTAATTGGGTGTAGTGCGATCGTTGTATTCATGCTTTTATTACAATCATTTGTAGTCACTTGTGCTGCTATCAAAGCTTATAGAGGTGAGTATTATCGTTACCCGTTCACAATTAGATTTTTGATATAGCAAAGAAACTCGGTATATTGGGTAATAGGTAATCGGTAATCGGTAATGGGTAATTGGTAATGGGGAATGGGAAAAGGGGGAAAGGGTAATGGGGATTTGAAGAGGGGGAAAGGGAAAGGGGGAAGGGGGAAAGGTTAAGAAAAACCTCTTCCTTTACCCTTTACCCTTTACCCTTTTCCTCTCTTGATATGACCAATTACCGATTACCCATTACCCATCTAATTTTAGGTAAATCTATGGCTTCTGGATGGCAAATGAATCAGGGTGCGATCGGCGTTGCAGTTGTGGGTACAGGATTTGGGCAAAAAGTCCACATTCCTGGATTTCAAGCACATCCTCGTACCCAGGTAGTTGCAGTATATAACCAAGACTTAGAAAAAGCCAAAGCGATCGCCCAAACCCATCATATCCCCCACGCCTGCAACAAAATTGCAGATATTGTTGCCTTAAACGAAGTCCAAGCCGTCAGCATTTCCACACCGCCATTTATGCATTATGAAATGGCAAAAACAGTACTGCAAGCCGGGAAACATTTATTATTAGAAAAACCCGTCACCTTAAATGCAGCCGAAGCAAAAGAACTTTATCAGTTAGCGAACCAAAAAGGCGTAATTGCAACAGTAGATTTTGAATTTCGCTTCGTACCTGGGTGGCAATTATTATCTGAATTATTATCACAAGATTACGTCGGTGTCAAACGTTTAATTAGAATTGATTGGTTAGGCGCTTCCAGGGCTGATGCTTCGCGTCCTTGGAATTGGTACTCTCGTCAAGACCAAGGAGGTGGCGTTTTAGGGTCTTTAGGTTCCCATGCTTTCGATTACATTTACTGGCTATTTGGACCGATACGCAGATTAAACGCTCATTTAAGTACTGCCATTCCCACACGAGTTGACCCCGCTACCGGAGAATCAAAGTTAGTAGACAGCGATGACACCTGTATGCTAATGCTGGAATTGGCGGATGGAACACCTTGTCAAGTGTCCATCAGTGCAGTAGTTCATGCACCGCGTCCGCATTGGGTAGAAGTGTATGGCGATAAGGGTACATTAGTTTTGGGAAGCGAAAATCAAAAAGATTACGTACACGGATTTCGAGTTAAAGGTTCGCGACCCGGTTTACCGCTGACGGAAATAGAAATTCCCAATCGCTTGACTTTTCCGAAAAACTATGCTGATGGGCGAATCTCTGCGTTTATTCGCGTAATTGAGCAATGGGTGCAAGGAATTGATCTCGGCAAGGCGATTGTACCATCGTTGCGAGAAGGAGTTTATTCTCAGTTATTGATGGATTTATCTCATCAATCAAATGTGAGAAAAAGCTGGGTAGATGTACCTGATTTAGAAGCATTTTTAAGTTATAATACCAACTCTTTTTAATGTTTTCTTTAATTTCCAGAACAATCTCTAAGGACGATTGAAGGAATATAACCGTTTACCGGAGATGAAATTGGTACCCAACCATCTTTGCCACGATTTTTGATTATGACACGCTGACCACTTTCTAGAACTCCTAAAATCGGACTGTTAATTGAGGGTTGTTGCCGAACACGCAGAACACCTCCAACAAAAATTTTGCGACAGTTATCTGAAGAAGTTGCTGTTTCAAAGGGGGGTACTGGCTGTTCGCATGACTCGAGATGTCTAGCAGATACATAACCTGACTGAGGTGATGAAATCTTCACCCAGTCACCTGCGTAGTTTTCAATGATTACAAGGGTTTGATTGCGTAATGTGCCAATAATTGCGCCATCTGGACTATAGCGGACATTGAGATTGTCGCCCTGTTGAGTGGCAACTCGGCGGCAATTATCTGGAGTCTGCGCCAATTGATATTCATCGGATGCCGGCGATGATGCTTGTTTGATAATAGATAATTGGATGTCTTGACTTGTAAGTGTATTAACAGTAGTTGAGGCAGCAGGAAAAGCTGTTATCAGTGAAAAGATAGCAGCTGCGGCTAGAGATTTTTGGCAGTTTTTTAACGGTTTCATTAGCAAACCTCCTAAGATGAGAATTATTAAAGGCGGAACTTATAAATAGTGATTTAAGATATTAGACGTGGTAAAAAGAATTAAAGTTCTCATATGATGTCCGTTAGTTCCACTTATCATATCTGTAAAGGTCGGTAATAGAAAACGCGGTAATGGGAAAAATCGATGTTCCCTATTAGCAGCAAGACCAACCATATCGTAAGTAGTTAGCCGGACATAAAATTTAGATGCCCTTAACCTCACTTTCAAGCGGAGTTAAGGGCAATACGTTGAGTTAACTGAAAATTGCTGTGTTATCTTTGTGTACTAGCTGCGGGTTTATTTCGCTGCTGGTAAAAGCCAAGAACTTTTTGCACATAAGCAGCCGTAAAACCACTGTTGCAGCCTGTATAGTTGCCAGTCATCCACCAACAGGCAACACCACGCACAGCTGCCGTTTCGTTGTTCTTAGTCGCGGCAAACTGCTTGTTTAACTCCCGACGGGTGATGCAACTTACAATTTGACGTGCAGTTGCAGGGCTGTTTTCAAACTCCGCTGGTGTGAGTTCCTTTTTTAGGCATGTTCTTGACCAACCTTTGAGGGTTTCTGGTTTGACTTGCCATTCGCTATAAAGTCCATCATTGGCAGAACCGGTTTTCGGTGCAGCCTGTCGCAATGCTTCTACCATCGCCGTTATTTGGGCATCAGATACTGCCTGTTGTGCTTGTGCTGGCAATGATAACAGTCCCAAACTGATGATAACTCCAGTGAGTAGCGATCGCATGAATTTTCTCCTCATTACCTTAAACTTACTTCACACCCTAGTTTACTGTCGTTATTGTATGCGTGTGAAGAAAGCTTCTTCCTTCTCGGTGGGAATCCTACTAAGCATAGGTTTGCGCTGCATTACTTTTATCTATCGTTTTCAAAAATAATAATATTTGCTTTCAACTTTCAAGCCGCGTACATTAAATTTCATGCTTGTTAAACACAAATCCAAATAACCATCTCTAGGTGTAACATGAATCTAGCAAAAAAAGTATTATCAAACAGTGTTGATGCAGAAGTAAATCAAAAGCGATCGCTAGAAAAAACCTCCACTGAAAAATCAACTCTTGGACACCGGCTTGCCGATTCAATGGCAGCGGAAGTAGGTTCTTGGAGATTTCTTATCAGCCAAAGTGCGGTTTTGGCAAGTTGGGTTGGCTTGAATATGATGCCCGGAGTTCCCCATTGGGATGAGTCACCATTTATGATGCTTAATTTAGTGTTTTCATTTGCCTCAGCTTATACGGCTCCAATCGTTTTGATGAGTCAAAACCGCCAGTCTGATATTGATCGCAAAAATGACAAACTTGACCATCAAGTGAATTTAAGAGCCGGACAAAATATTGAGTTGCTTCATGAAAAGTTGGATAACTTGCATTCTCAACAGCTAAAAGAACTGACTCAAATTGTTAAACAGCAACAGCAAATTATCAATGAGCTTAAAGTAACTTTAGTCTCTAAATCAGACGATACTAAAGAAGTTAAAATGAATGTAGTGCCAGGACTGAATGTTCAACTTAACGGCAAATTCTCCAAAGAAAGTTCTAGTAACAAACCCTTCACTTTAGAGCAAGCGATTGGAGACAATGCCAAAGTTGTCGAAAAGCTAACTCATCGGTAATAAGATATGCCCAAAACTTGGGTAATGAAAATTTCAATTTTCACTCATCGACGGTGAAATTCAACTACTTTTTCGAGAATTCTCACATCGTAGCTGTCAAAAAAATCGTGACCTAATAATCCGATGCCGGCTTTTGGAGCGATCGCTACCTCAACATTATTGACGATAGCTCCACCAACTGCAATAGATTTAACCTGACTTGTAAGGAATTGTACCCTGCTACCATCAGCAATTTCTGCTTGCATCGTACCTGTAGCTTGAAGTTTAAGGTCACTTGCCATTCCCTGAGTAATAACAGTACCACTAGCACCAGTATCTAAAATCATCTCAAAAGTTTTGCTGCTATTAAACGTCACTTCAATTACAGGAGTTTTCCCCAAACGGCGTTTAATGGGAATCCGAAAAACTCCATTATCTGATGTTGTGATACCGCAGAGGCTACCCAAACTAACCGTTTTACCCGAAGAAGTCACCATAAAACAGCCTCCAGGATCGTCAGCCATTGTCCGACGCGGAAACACCAAAATTATCAGCATGGGAATAACCGCCATCAAAGCCAGCCAACTCCAAGCATTTTTCATATAATGTTGCTCTTGTACCTTGTTTAAATCTGTATATTATTAGATTGCCCAAATTGAGCCGAAAAATCTAAAAGTATCCAGCAGTTTGCATTTATTATGGATTAGTATCACGCTCCAGACGCAAAGAGTAAGACTTTGCGATACTGGGTTTGATATTTTTTTTCAGATAACTATACAATTTTATTATTAACTAATATTGAATTACACTTACTAAATACATATTACATCTAATAAATACTTAAGTAATTAAAGATTAAGTAAAGATACTTATGATATGCAGATGTATCACTTATCTAAATTTGGTTGAAATATATAGCGAAGCAACTTGGAGAGATTGGTGGCTGGCTTTTTGGAGCAGATTAATGGATTGCAGATGTTCACATAGTTTTGTATTGCGAAGTCAGTTGTAAACCTCTCTACGATGCCCGATCCGGTCGATGACAATTATTTATTCTTCACGATTAAATTCATAGATCACCCGGTAATCGCCAACTCTCAACTTGAAGAAGCCTGACAGATCAGCCGTTAAAGATTGCGGGTTAACTTGATCAAAATTCTCAGCCAGCCAATTAATCTTCTTAACAACTCGCTCACGGACAGCTTGAGTCAACTTTTCCAAATCAGCAAGAGCTTCTGGTTCATACTCAATTATGTAACTCATCTATGTAACTCATCATAAACCCAAACCAAGCCTATTCATAGCCTATGACGCTGAAATACCACGAGTTCCTGTTTTTCTACGTCTTTGAATTTCCAAAAGCTCTTGCTTTAACTCTTCTTTCACCGTCATGCCTTCATCTGGATCGGGTAAAAAGTCTTCTAGCACTTCTACAACTGTTTCTCGAATCAGGGTTTTTAATTCATCAGTTGTGAGGTCTTTGACTTGCATAGATATAGCTTCATAATAATGCCATTAACTCAAGTTTACCCTAAATATGGTTGGCGGTAATAGCAAATAGCGATCGCCCTGACGAATATTTCTCCTCTCTGCGCCTCAGCGACTTTGCGTGAGATTCTTCCTCCAAATCCAGGATAATGATGAAAAAGTTATCAAACTTACCACCCCAATTGTGCTTCACTCAGTAATAGTGGCTGTATAAAAAACTGGGGGTAGCACAATGTCAGGTTTGAGAAGTACTCATTGGGGCTGGTTCTTAGGAATTGCAATAACTAGTATCAGTTCTGCCAATTGTGCCATAGCCCAAATTACCCCAGATAGCAGCCTACCGAATAATTCTCGCGTCACAACACAGAACAACATCAGCAATATTGACAGAGGAACGCAAGCAGGGAGCAATTTGTTCCACAGTTTTTTACAATTCTCGCTGCCAAATTCTGCTGATGTAGCTAATTTCCAGACTATCCCCGCAATTAATAATGTAATTGTTCGCGTCACCGGCGTGGGAGCGCCTTTTATCTCCAACATCAACGGGACAATTCAAACTAGCAATCCTGCTAACTTCTTTCTACTCAACCCCAACGGCATTATATTTGGTCGAGGTGCAGCGCTAAATATTGGTGGTGCTTTTTTAGGAACTACGGCTAGCAGACTTAACTTTCAAGATGGAACGCAATTTAGGACAACAGATCCCACTCCTCTACTAACGATAACTGCACCCATTGGTTTGGGTTTGACCCCTGGCGCGGGGAATATTAATGTACAATCTTCACGTCTTGTTGCTGGACAAAGAACTAACAACTTTAGTGACTTTGCGCTGGTGGGGGGTAATGTATCCCTGGATAACACAACTTTACGGACTCCGGGAGGTCGCGTGGAGTTGGGAGGATTAGCAACAGCCGGGACGGTGGGGTTAAATGTTGTTGGTAATAATCTGAGTTTGAGTTTTCCCGATACAGTGGCACGAGCAGATGTGTCACTTAACAATAACACTGAAGTTAATGTTCTAGCTGGAGGTGGCGGTAGTATTGCAGTCAATGCCCGCAATTTAGATATTTTGGCAGGAAGTACCCTTTTGGCAGGTATAGGGCAAGGTTTAGGGACGGTTGACTCTGTTGGGGGGGACATTACGCTTAATGCCACAGGTGAAATAAAAGTTGTCGGGGAAAACAGCGGTGTCTTCAATGTTGTGTTACCGCAAGCATTGGGCAGTGGAGGGAATTTAATAATTAATACTCAGCAGTTGCTGGTGCGAGATGGGGCAGGAGTGAGTGCTGACACATTGGGTGCAGGCAATGGTGGAAATTTGACGCTTAACACCCGTGATTTAGAGGTGCGAGATGGGGCACAAGTGAGTGCAAGCACATTGGGTGCAGGCAATGGTGGAAATTTCACCCTCACTGCTAACAACGTGCAACTAATTGGTTTTAACAGCGGTTTGTTCACTCAAGCTGACGTAGACTCAACAGGAAATGCTGGCGACCTGACAATTAACATCGGTGAGTTAGAGGTGCGAGATGGGGCAGTGGTCAGTGCTGGCACATTTGGTGCGGGCAAGGGGGGAAATTTAATTCTCAATGCTAACAACGTGCAACTAATTGGTTCTGACAGCGGCTTGTTTGCTCAAGCTGACCCAGGCTCAACAGGGAATGCCGGCAACCTGACACTTAACACCCAACAGTTGCTAGTGCGAGATGGGGCACAGGTGAGTGCTGGAACATTTGGTGCAGGTAAGGGGGGAAATTTGACCCTGACGGCTCAAGGGGTGCAACTGATTGGTTCTGGCAGCGGCTTGTTTGCTCAAGCTAACCGAGGCTCAACAGGGAATGCTGGAGACCTGACGATTAACACCCAACAGTTGCTAGTGCGAGATGGGGCACAAGTGAGTGCTGGCACATTTGGAGTAGGTAAGGGGGGAAATTTGACCCTCACGGCTGAGGGGGTGCAACTGATTGGTGGCAGCGGCTTGTTAGTTCAAGCTAACCGAGGCTCAACAGGGAATGCTGGAGACCTGACGATTAACACCCAACAGTTCCTAGTGCGAGATGGGGCAGTGGTCAGTGCTGGCACATTTGGTGCAGGCACTGGTGGGAATTTGACGCTTAACACCCGTGATTTAGAGGTGCGAGATGGGGCACAAGTAAGTGCTAGCACATTTGCTGCTGGCAAAGGGGGAAATTTCACTCTCACGGCTGAGGGGGTGCAACTGATTGGTTCTGGCAGCGGCTTGTTTGCTCAAGCTAACCAAGGCTCAACAGGGAATGCTGGAGACCTGACGCTTAACACTCAACAGTTAGTGGTGCGAGATGGGGCACAGGTCAGTGCTGGCACAAGTGGTGCGGGCAAGGGGGGAAATTTCACCCTCAATGCTAACAACGTGCAACTAATTGGTTCTGGCAGTCGATTATTGACTGGATCTGTATCAACAGGAAATGCCGGCGACCTGACAATTAATACCCAACAGTTGCTAGTACAAGATAGGGCGGGAGTGTTTGTGAACAGTCGAGGAAGAGGGACAGCAGGCAATTTAACAGTAAATGCTCGCTCTATTCGTTTAGACAATAACGCCACCCTGACTGCTGACACCCGCAGCAACCGCATTGACCCAAATCAAGAACAGGCAACTATTACCTTACGTGCAAGAGATTTAATCTTAACTCGTGGCAGCAACATCACTACCAACGCCACAGGCAGCAATGTCATCGGTGGCAACATCAACATTAACACCGATGTTTTAGCCGCTGTCGAAAGTAGCAACATCAGGGCAAACTCTGCTAACTCTCGTGGAGGTCGCGTAAATATCACTACGCAAGGCTTTATTCTCTCACCCGATAGTACTATCACCGCAACTGGGGCAAATCCTGAGTTAAACGGCACTGTGGAAATCAACACACCTGATATAGACCCCACTCAAGGACTGATAAAACTGCCTGCATCTGTAGTTAGTACTCCAGTGCTAGTTTCCTCTAGCTGTGCTGCTTTTGCTGAGGAAGGAGGCAGTAAATTTACAGTCACCGGACGCGGTGGTTTACCCCCTAGCCCTGACGATTTCCTCAGCAGTGATGTGGTATGGTCAGATACTCGCCTTCTGGCTACCACAGCGCAGCAGCATCAACCCAAGACACCTGCTGCCAAACCATCATCTAAACCTAAGGCGATCGCAATCGTACCTGCAACTGGCTGGGTAATCAACGACAAGGGGGAAGTAACGCTGATTTCCTCTGTGTCTAATGCTACTAATTTTGTGTCTACTCCTGTTACCTGCCCTAATCGCTGAACATTTGTCGGGTGCGTTACGAACAATAACGCACCGTAAAGAAGAGCGCACTTTACATTTCTAGGGCGATCGCAGCACCTCTAAATGCCGAATCACTGGACATTTGTTGAAAATGCGTACATATATCCGTCGTTGCGGTGAATTGATTTGCAATATTTGTAACGAACTGGACTGATTTTGCCGTTGGGGGTTTTCATTTCAAAAACTCCACTTTTTCGCACCGTCAATCTACCAATATGGACACCCGCAAACTTCCCAGAGGGCAGGATTGCCCGCGCCATGTCGCCCGTCTGAAAGCCAAAAAACTTTTTGCAACGTGTTCTATGTTTGACAGGGAATCCATATTTATTGGGTATACACATTTGGCGGCTGCCCCACCCTTTCGCCACAACTAACAAAGGTTGTGAGGTAAGGATTTGCAGCCTTTCTACTGCTCCCACACAAGCCGCATCCAGCCAATGTGTTTTGGGAAGCTTAAGCCTAGTACGATTAAATTTGGTTCTCCCGCCCGTTCCCGTCTCTACTGGCAAGCCTGTTTCCTTGAGTGCGTTAAACAATGTCCATCGGGTTGAATTAACGGCGGCTGCATCTTTTAATGGCTGTTTTGCTTGCTTCAAAATGCGAGTCAATACTTCAGGCTTTTTGGCTAGAAAATCTTTAACATCTTTATTCCCTTTGGCTTGATTACAATCGTGACAGGCAATAGTTAAATTAGAAACGCGATCGCTTCCCCCTTTTGATTTTGGATGGATGTGTTCTACCTCAAAAGGTACGTTCTCTACGCCGCAGTAAGCGCACTCCTACCCCACTTTTCGAGCAAATACTCTCTGACTTCGTACCCAGCAAGCTCACCTCGCTGGTATTCCTTGCCGGATATCTCTCTTTTCTGCATCGCCTGAAGGTCAAACTTAACTAACTCTTGAGATAGCCCTGTAATTGGAACGTATCGAGTTATTCGCTCAACCCAGGTCATGATGTTTTTAACCCTAGAACTAAGGCTCGGTGGCAACCACCCAAGTTTTCTAGCACGGTTAAGGAATCGTGGTTTGCGGTAACGAGTTTTACGGTTACGGCGGTTACAACGAATGGCGCGGCGCGACTCCAGATCGTTTTTAATTTGTTGACCGCGATGGGTCAATTCTGCACCCCAGATAACTTTCTCGTCTTGCAAAATTGCTAATCCAGTGTTTTTTGAGCCTGGGTCTATTTTTAATCGATAGGCTTGCACTTGCGGATCTGAGACTGTGTATTTTAAGATGATTGTGAACGGATAACGACGATATACAGCCGCTTGTTTCAAGCTCAATAATCGCCTCGCTTGCCCTGGTGGAACTGGTTTTAACGGTTGTTTATTGGTGTCAAGTACAAATACAAAGTTAGACATTTTCGTCCTCTGATTACTCAGGTAATGTTTTCCTCGTCAATGCTAAAAAGGCTTGTTGGGACTAACTCACTTCCGAGTGCTAAATACAGATGTTTAAAGTTAATCGACAGAGCTAAAGACTGGAAAGCATCCTTAGGTGTCATGACCTCTTTAGCGTAGTCAACTAGTGACTTAGACTGGCTACCTTGTCCACTGTTGTCCAGTGGCTAGCGGATAGCTGCTATTAAATCTAAGTGAAAACATCATCTCTCTCACTATAAGTATTTCTTATGTTTTGTATAGAATATTCTGTATGAATCATCGTAGCTCGATTTTAACCTAATTGTTATATTTATTAACATAATCTCAGAAATCAATATCTCTTATTGAGATTTGAACTTCTCCTACAAACCTCGGTTCATCGCACCGAGGTTTTTTATTGCCAAGAAAAATCAAGGTTTGTATCAGACTAAATAAGACAAACCTTTACTCAATGCATAAAATGCTTATCTTTCTTACGACAGGTGTCAAATCTTATATAAATTGCCAAATTTATATAAGATACCTTTTTTTCCATCCATGCAACGAAAATTTTTTATATCAGTTGAAAAGAAAGAGGAATTATTTCACACAGAGCTAATCAAATGTGGCGTAGACTACCAAAAAGCTGCACAAGTTGCTCATATTTTAGCTCTGGAAAAACCAGATGAGCTTTTGACTGAAAAAGAGATAGAACTTACTAAAGAAGTTTGTCAAGAGTGGTTAACACATCATAAACGCTTGACTTCAATTTTTAGAGACTATTAATAGTTCTTAATTTTATTAACGTTGCCAGGGAAAAGAACTAAAAAAAAGTATTGTCAACTTAACCGAAAGCTGATATACCTGAAAAATACCAGCTTGACACGTACCGTGATTTAAATTTGTTCTCAATCATTTAACACGAGTGTTTGTTAAGTTGACAGTACCCACAATAAGCGCTCCCGTTAAACCTTTATTAATGCCATCATGACTCTCAAGAAAGCCCTGTAACCTTGATTTGTTCTTGGCTAATCTTCATCAATTCGTAGAGGTCGGAGGCATATAAATCTTCGTGACTTGGCTTGTCTGTTTGACTTGTTGCTACAATTGGATCGCCGTAAGCTTTGGTTCTGCCAATTAGTAAAAGTTTTTTGCCAGCACATTCGCCAATTAGTTGAAAATTGTAATCAGGGAAAAATTCTACATCTGTAAAGAAAGTACGATTTTTAATGGGCATTTATATCTCCTTTGTGAAACACGCTTGCAAAATGGCGATCGCCTTTTTCTCTAACCAAAGCGCTGCAAAACATTATCCGTGTTTTACCAGCTACAAATACGCTTTCTTGATGGATTTAGACTTTAATTTGATTAATCGTTCAATGCAAACTCTACCGAAATTCAGTGCTTCAGCTTCTGTGAGAAAAGAGAATGACTCCTCATACTGATTTTCTTCCGACTCAGTATAATCAACACTAACGCCGTTCAACTCTTTCTTCGATTCTACAATCGACTGCTTGTAATTAATCATCCTAGCCTCCGTATATTTGTGGCGGTTGGCGAGGTGGGTGAAAAAACAGAATACATCACTGCCAATAATAACAGTGATGCTAGTTAGAAGAGCAAAAAGACAAATGCTTACAGCAAGCTTATGTCAAAGGTACTCCTCCCAATGCCGACGGAGTTAGCTGACGGGCTAAGACTGGAAGGTGTCTTTCTCTAAAAAGAGATTCGCCCCAATTACTGGTTCCTCCGCTTCTAATCTAGCTTGGCTAGATTGAATTAGGCGATTTTACCCACTTATTTTATTAATAAAATATACTGAGATGTCCTAATAGTCAAGAGGGAATAAGCTCGGAAATTACTTAGGATTTACCATTGGATCGCGGTAGGGGATGAGGGGGCAGGAGGAGGAGGAAGACAAGGGAGATGGGGAAGACAAGGGAGAAATTTTTTCCAGGAGTCCCCCTTGTCCCCCTTGTCTCCCTTGTCCCCCTTGTCCCCCTTGTCTCCCCTACTTCCTTATCTTGCCATTCCACCTACAAGTGCAGCTTGGTTATCGCTTGTAACTATTTGCTGCTGTAAATCTTGCCAGCAAACGTTTTCCAAACTGGGTAAAACAACATGTGCTTTACCCACTCTTTCCACTAGACCTAGTCCAACAGTTCGCATTCCGGCAACCAGCGCACCTTCTACACCTGCGCTTGCGTCTTCCACCACCACACACTCGGAGGGTGAAAGTCCTAATTTTTCGGCAGCAAATAGAAATACATCTGGTGCTGGTTTCGGTTGGGAGACGCTGTAACCATCAGCTACAGCATCTAATTTATCAGCAATACCCAAGCGATCGATGACAGTTTGGGCATTTTTACTAGATGAACCTAAAGCGACTTTAACCCCAGCATCTCGCAATTCCTGTAATAAATTCGCTACTCCAGGCAGCAGATTATCTGGCTTGATACTGTGCATGAATTCGAGGTAGTAGCGGTTTTTACGTTCCATCATCTCCTGAATTTGTTCTTCAGTTGCCTCGCTGTCGCCTAATATATGCAGCAGCGATTCTCGACGCGGTAATCCTCGCATCGTTTCATTTGCCTCGCGGTCAAAAGGAATACCTTCTTCATCTGCCAGTCGCTTCCAACCTAAATAGTGAAACTCCGAAGTATCAGTTAAAACGCCATCTAAGTCAAAGATGACACCTTGAATTTGGGAGGGGGAGGAGGGGGGAGACAAGGGAGAGGGGGGAGACAAGGGAGAAATTTTTCCAAAAAGTCCTCCTTGTCCTCCTTGTCCCCCTTGTCCCCCTTGTCTCCTTGTCTCCAAAGAGTCCTGTTCACTGGCTGTCAAATCAAAGTCATACCACTCATTGCGCCATTGCAAGCGAAACTTGAGGCGTGTCCAATTAGGTGGTAAATTAGGACAAGCTACAGGACCAAATTGAGTCATGCGGATACCGCCAAACCCGAAAATCACTGCTTGCCAAACTCCACCAGCACTGGCTGCGTGAACTCCTTCACCTGCGTTACGTCGGACATCTTCCAAATCTACCAATGCTGCCCGCATAAAGTGGGTATACGCTTCGGTTGGTTGGTTGAGGTCGCAAGCTAAGATGGCGTTAATTGCAGGACCCAGAGAAGAACCATAAGTGTGGTCGGTGCGGGGGTTATAATAGTCCCAATTGCTAGCGAGGGTTTTGCAGTCATAGCGATCGCGTAGCAAATACAGTAACATCAACACATCAGGCTGTTTGAGAATTTGCTTTTCGCTAGTGGCTTCAATTCCCAGCAAACCTTGCATAGATTTGGTGCGAGGTTCGTAGTCTTCTAAATTGACATGTTCTAGCCCGAAAAAGCCTTCAAATTGCTCAATCAAACCAGTTTGGGCATCTTGATTCACAAATATATGCTCTCGTATATCAGCCCAGCGCTGCAATCTTTCGCTAACTAAATCGAGTTGTTGCGCCAGATGTGCCCAGGTATCGGGATAAGCTTGTTTTAGCCAGTTCCACATCTCCAAAGCTGATTGTAAGTGCCATTGCACCATCAAATTGGTGAAGGCATTATTATCGACGCGATCGTGATTTTCATCGGGTCCAATCACATCACGAATATCGTAACATTGGCGCTGTTGATTCCATTCAACCCGACTTTCCCAGAAAACAGCCGTATCTAAGATAATTTCCGCACCATAGTCGCGCATCCACTCATCATCGCCGGTAATCTGCCAGTATTGCCAAACTGCATAAGCTACATCAGCGGTGATATGCACTTCAATGTCACCGCACCAAATGCGAACTAAATTCCCATGAGGATCGGGAACCCACCGGGGAGTAACTTCATCCCCAGTTGTGGCACTTTCCCACGCATACATTGCCCCTTTGTATCCAGTTTCTTGAGCTTTGCGTCGCGCTCCTGGTAAACTGTGGTAGCGATAGGTAAGCAAGTTACGCGCTAAGGCGGGTTGAGTTAAAGTCAACAAGGGCAAGACAAAAATTTCTGTATCCCAAAAAATATGTCCGCGATAGGCGAAACCAGAGAGGGTTTTGGGAGGAATACTTACTCTATCGTCGTGACGCGGTGCAACTGCCAGCAATTGAAAGAGATTGTAACGGATGCTGAGTTGAGCCTCGCTGTCGCCTTCAATAATTATATCATTATCTTGCCAAACTTGATCCCAAGCGGTAATATGAGCCGCTAACAAAGTGCTGTAACAAGGTTCATCAGCTAACCGTTGCAGCGCAGCTTCCATCGGCTTTTCAGTTTCCCTGGAAGTAAACACGGTGACAATCTTTTCTACAGTCACCGTTTGCTTTGGCTGTAGTTGCAAACAGGTAGCGGAAGAGGGGGGGAGTGGGGGAGTGAGGGATGAGGGAGACAAGGGAGACAAGGAAGAGGGGGGAGACAAGGGAGATGAGGAAGAAATTCCCCCTTGTCCCCCTTGTCCCCCTTGTCCCCCTTGTCCTCCTTGTCCCCCTGTCCCCTTGTCTCCCTCTACCACCAACTTAGCAGCCATTCCCAGTTGAATTTCTGAGTGAAGAGTTTTTCCGTGTAGCCAGATAGTATTATCAGCGCTACCTTGGTTGAGAGTTTGCCAGTGTTTTACACCTTGGGTATCTTGTTCTGCGTTAAACTGAAATTCAACTTCGATATCACCTGCAAAATCTATTGATGTGATTTGACAACGGATTGCTAAAACATGTTGATCTGCTAAAGAAGCAAAACGCTCAAAGTGAAAATCTAAAGTATGACCGTTAGGCGATCGCCATCTCACATCACGGCTAACTATACCCAAACGCATATCCAGCCGACGTTCGTATTTGAGGATTTCACCACTATCCATACTAAAGCGATCGCCTGCGACTTTCACCACTAAAGGCAACCAGCTTGGGCAGTTGACAAGTTCCGTATAAGCAATGCTTGTATCATCATACACACCATGAATTAGTGTGGCTGGGCAATCTTGGGGATAACCTTCCTCGAAACTTCCCCGCGTTCCCAAGTAACCGTTACCAAGGGTGAAGACAGTTTCCTTGTGGTGTAACGCTTTCGGATCGAACTCTGTTTCAATAATGTGCCAAAAAGAGGCGTCAATTAGTTGTTTTTGTTGAGAATTATCAGCAGATACATTAAGCATGGCGTAAGAAGACCTATATTTGCGGCTAGCTGTGGGCAAGATGAAATAGAATTTTTAGGGGCAACAAAGCGTGATTAACTTCTTGCCTTTCTTGTGCGCGACTGTTTCGGCTGTGATTATAGCCCAAACAGCCACAAGTGACGTTGGGTTGATTAAAAACGTTCCCGTTTTCATCCCCCTATAGATAGGTTTAATGAATAGCTTAGGTTAATAATGATAATTGCTACAAAATATACGATTTTATACGTTTAGAGAAAAAATGTAGAAAAACTACATATTTTGCATTGTAACGATTGTGCATTTTTGTGCATTCTGGGATTTGGCTGTAGATGAGGCGATCGCTATTTTCCCCAAACACGTACACACAAGCAGTAGCATGTCTGCCAAATAACACATATTGTAGAGGCGTTCGGTCCGGAACGTCTCTATTGAATGACGCGATATTATATCAAATCCGCTTGATCTGAATAATTAAAAAACCGCAGAGACGCTGAGGACGCAGAGAAAGAGGAAAAAGAAATAATTCCGATACAAACAAATTTGATATTAGACAATATTTTGGGAATTTATCAGCACCTTACGTAAAAAGTCTCTTAAATTCTTATTCCTTTGCGACGGCAGTTGCGCGTCTGCCGGGAGACCCTTTCAGCAGTCGCTCATGGGGGAAACCCCCAAGACCGCGCTGCTTCACCAACGCACTGCCTTGACGAGTGCGTGAAATAATCATCCCAAAAAGTTATGGGGATGATTGCGAAATCACCCCCACATTCCTTTATTATTAGAATTTACTTGCAACAGCCTTATTGCAACTTATATTTACTCAGCAATATCAACTAAACTTTCAAGCTGAGAATCAGCCAATGTCGGGGAAGTAAAAATACGAGAGTAGAGACTTGATGGCTGTTGCTGGGCGAATACTGGCAAAACCTGACGCGCATGAGTTGCAACTTCCACTGCCTTAACCTCATAAGTCTGGGTTGCTAACTTAGTACATGTCACCGCAAAAAAGGGTCGGAAATAGAGGAGGATATTTTTTGTAGGGTGGCATAAAAATCAGACATGCAAGGACGTATCTCAAGTATCCGGGTTGAAATAACTGGTGAGCAGCAA
>JAESGF010000279.1_pt1 | contig 21355 bp, 21 predicted proteins | sample 9269621 | NCBI WGS metagenome assembly JAESGF01 (sample SAMN14515066, study PRJNA621663) | algae metagenome | isolation source: Tolypothrix carrinoi HA7290-LM1 and co-occurring heterotrophs from dry rock... | place: USA: Makauwahi cave, Kauai, Hawaii | collected 2011-01-06
TCAATTTGTATAGTGCGTAAGTCCTAACAGGAATCTGCTTTTGCCGTAAAACCCAACGTCTTCTGCAACAATGGGTTTGCCAACCTTTCAAATGTTAAGAAATATTTCGCCAACAGCATCCGTAACTGGTCAGAAAGCGAACGCACTCTCGCATCTGAAGTCATTCGTTCTGTATTATCAGAATACGGTTTAGGCTGGGAACCAAACGGTGCAGATCGAGATGTCTTGCAAGTCGAAGAATCCTACTTAGCAACAGGTGGTGAATTTTGGGTAATTGAACACCAAAATAAAATAGTAGGTACTGCCGCATACTACCCCATACATCGTGGGGAAAAAGCCGTAGAAATCAGGAAAATGTATCTTTTACCCAGCGCGAGGGGTTTAGGATTGGGGAAATATTTGTTACAACAGTTAGAAATAGCGATCGCTTCTCGTGGTTTCCAGCAAATTTGGATTGAAACCGCCAGCGTGTTAGCAGAAGCCGTCAAACTGTATGAAAGCAGTGGCTACAAAGAAGCAACAGGTGTAGAAACAACAAGATGCGATCGCGTCTACTTCAAAGAGTTAGGAGTTAAAAGTGATGAGTTATGAATTCGTAACTGGGCGCCTCCTAACTCCTAACTTTGCTTTTCCTAACTCCTAACTTTGAAAATGCCAACCTGGACTAAAAATCTTAAAGGCTTACTCAACCTTTTTCTTGAATCTAATTGTCCTCTGTGCCAGCGCCAAACATCTCAAGAATTTTGTCAATACTGTGTTAAACAGTTACATAGCTGTCACTTAGCCAATCCTAATAGCCGTTGGCAAGAATCAATACCAGTGTTTGCCTGGGGGATGTATAGCGGTTCTTTAAAAAGAGCGATCGCCGCCATGAAATACGAAAATCAACCCCAAATCGCTCGCCCTTTGGGACAATGGTTAGGAGAAGCCTGGTTAAATTTGCCACAAACAAATCGACGCTTAATAGTTGTTCCCATTCCACTTCACCCCACTAAGCAAAAAAAACGCGGTTACAACCAAGCTGCCCTCATAGCAGAAAGCTTTTGCCAAACAACTGGGTTAAAATTAAAACAAAATGGTTTGGCAAGAGTGCGAGAAACCGAAGCACAATTTGGTTTATCTGCATCTGGGCGAGAAAAAAACTTAGCAGAAGCTTTTGCTTTAGGGAAAGAATTTTCTCAGTGTCGCCCAGATGTACCAGTGTTGTTAATTGACGACATTTACACTACTGGTGCTACTGCTAAATCTGCGATTTCAGCACTTCATCAATCTGGAACTGCCGTAGAGGGATTAGCAGCGGTTGCTACTGCTGTAAAAGAAATATAAACAAAGAATATGTAGGCAAGCTATGCTTGAGAAATCTATAATTGACCAGATTATACTGTTTTTGTGGGAACACTGCTGGGAATGATAAGTAAAGCTTTCGGGGCAAGTATGAGGCAAGTAATAATTGTTCCTGCTACATTGCTGGCAATTGGTATAAGTACAACAGCAGCTTTTGCTCAAAATAAGTTGTATACTCCCATACCTTTACCTAATACTGCGGAAATTTCTGATACGCTTTCAGATAAAGACATTCCCACCGGTCAAGGTGGATTCGCCCGTGATTACCTTGTGAGACTGACCAAGGGGGATAATCTCGCAGTTGATCTGTCCTCTGACAGCTTTGACGGCATCATCACACTGCTAGCTCCTGACGGATCGACAGTAGCAGAAAATGATGACGGTCCCGATGGTAGCAGTAATTCTCTGCTGTTTACCCGCGTTACAGAAACAGGAAATTACATCATTCGTGTCAGGTCTTTTGGAGAAACTGGAGTTGGCGCTTATAAACTCAAAGTGACAAAGTTGCAACCAGTTAAATAAAGTTAGGAGGCGCAAAGGCGCAAAGGCGCGGTACAGACGTTCCTCAGGAACGTCTGTACGAGGAGTTAGAAGGCGCGAAGTTAAAATTTCTGAATTATGAGTTATTGAGTTATGCTCCTTATTCGTAACTCCTCATTCCTACTCGGTTCTCCTAACTTTATTCGTAACTCCTCATTCCTACTCGGTTCTTTATTCGTAACTCCTAATTCCTAACTTTTAACTCCTAACTTTCTAAAGCGGTCAGTACACAGAGAAATAAGGCTTCAGTCCACTCAACGACTGCACCGTATGTATCTCCTGTATGTCCGCCTAATTTGTGATTAAACCAAGCACCAGTCACAAAAGCGATCGCACTTCCTGCCAGTGTCATCCCTAAAGCGAAAAATAGACGTTTGTCTATTAAAATTTCTAAACCACTCAAACTTAGCAGCAGCAATAATCCTGGTAAGCAATCTTTATAAGAACGAATTGCTTCTTTATGAAATGCGCCTTTACCAGTTAATTTGAGGTAAGGATATTGAGCGATCGCCAAAATTTGCCCCCAACGTCCCCACCCACAAGCAGCCATCAAAACTAGCCAGCGGTTTTGATGGATGTCTGTCAATGCGGTTGTTTTTAATAATAGCAAGGCGATCGCTGCCATTGCCCCAAACGCACCTGTCGCACTATCTGCCATCACCGACAATCGTCGTTCTTTGTCACCTACCGCTAACCCATCAGCAGTATCCATTACTCCATCTAAATGCAGTCCTCCCGTAATCGCAATCCAAACACTAACTACCAACGCACTACGAGTTAATACTGGCATACCCAGATAATTCATCGCAGTATCAAATAGCCCCAAAATTCCCCCAATCATCAACCCAATCCCCGGTGCAAAGCGTGCCACCTGCGAAAAGTCTAACTTGTCCAAATATGGCAAAGGTATTGTAGTATAAAATATCACTGAAGCTGCTATTTGGGATAAACTTTTTTTCCACCATTGCTCTTCATTAGTCATATTTATTACCTTAGTTCTTAGTCATTAATCATTAGCATTTTTACAGATGACAAATGACAAAAAATAAAGGACAAATGAAGAATGACGCTGAAAATTCCGGCACAGGGAGCAGCATCAAATTTTAAAGCTTTAAATAAGATTTAGTAGCATACCGGAATTCTCCCAGAAAATTTTGTTATGCTTATGCCAGTGGTTAACTAGAAATGCATAGTATAAAAACAAACCTAATTACTCTTTTCCGAAGTAGCAATTTAATCAGTAGCAGTGACGTTGTACCGATTTTCAACTAATAACTTATTTCAAATTATTAGTTGTCACCCCACAAAGAAGTTGATAATTATTTAAATGTAGGGTTTAGCTGCATCTGTTCAATTGACTGTTTAGCTGTGTTGTACTTCACCTTCGCGCACTCAAGCTATTTAATTATGAGCCACCATCTACCCGACACCAAGATACCAGCTCCGTGCATCATTAACACGGGCGTAATTGTAAATAAGCTCGATATACGACGATTGTTGACGGATTTAGGTCGCGTCCACTACATTTACACCCAAGATGGCAAATTGCAGAGCGAGGGTGACGGGGATGTAATGGAAGTCTTCGCGAATCCGCAACGGTCTACGCTGGTAGCTAACCATGCTCTTTATTTAAATGTTTATAGCTTCGATTATTTGGAGCTCAAACAGTCTCCGCAGCAGCAAAGCTTTTTTGATTTGGTGCAGGAAGGAACCCGTTTGCGACTTATTCCTTTGTCTACCCCCTTACAAGAGCGACGCGATCGCAACTTGAATGTCAGCACCATTGAAGCCATGATGGAGCAGGTGCTATCAGCTAGGTGGGATGCGGAAATTGACGATGACAGTTCTGATTCGTTTTAAAGTCAACAGTCAATAGTCAAGAGTCTTGAGTCAAGACTTAAATCCCCCTTGTCTCCCCCCTCCCCCTTGTCTCCTTGTCTCCCCCTCCCCCCCTCCCCCCCTCTCCCCCTCTCCTATCTTGAGTTCTACATTCTCTTTTCAATGCCTTGCTTGCTGTAGCCAGACAAAAGCGCGGGTTGGGGTGTTTTTTACGCCTCATGGTATCGTTGAAACTCCACGGTTTATGCCAGTGGGAACCCTCGCAAATGTCAAAACCCTGACACCTGCCCAATTAAAGGAAACTGGGGCGCAAATGGTGTTATCAAATACTTATCATCTCCACCTGCAACCGGGTGAAAAAATTGTGGCTGGGGGTGGAGGGTTGCATAAGTTTATGGGCTGGAATGGTCCAATGCTCACAGATTCTGGTGGGTTTCAAGTTTTCAGCTTGAGCGAAATGCGAAAAATTACTGAAGATGGTGTAATATTCCGCTCACCCCATGATGGTCAGATTATTAACTTAACACCAGAGCGCTCAATCGAGATTCAGAATACTCTGGGAGCGGATGTGATTATGGCTTTTGATGAATGTCCGCCTTATCCAGCTACTCGCCAAGAGGTGGAAGCAGCCACAGCGCGTACTTATCGCTGGTTACAACGTTGTATTGCAGCGCATCAACGCAGCGATCAGGCGTTGTTTGGTATTGTACAGGGAGGCGTGTATTTAGATTTGCGTTCTCAGGCGGCTGTTGCTTTGGCTGAGTTAGATTTGCCCGGATATGCGATTGGTGGTGTGAGTGTGGGAGAACCGCCAGAATTAATTGCGAATATTGTCCAAGCGACAGCGCCACTTTTACCACCAGATAAGCCGCGTTATTTGATGGGTGTAGGTACTTATCGAGAGATGGCGATCGCCATCGCTTCTGGTGTAGATTTATTTGATTGTGTCATTCCTACCCGCTGGGCGAGACATGGTACAGCAATGGTACTGGGCGATCGCTGGAATTTGAAAAATGCTAAATTTCGTGAAGATTTTACGCCATTAGATGAAACTTGTGCTTGTTACACTTGCCAAAACTTTACCCGTGCGTATATATCTCATTTAGTGCGATCGCAAGAAATTTTAGCTTACACTTTGTTGAGCATTCACAACATCAGCGAACTGATACGCTTTACCCAAAAGATAAGAGAGGCTATTTTAGGCGATCGCTTCACTACAGAATTTGCTCACTGGCTAACTCCTGGGGAAATGGGGTAATGGGGAGACAAGGAGACAAGGGGGACAAGGGAGACAAGGAGACAAGGGGGACAATTTCTTTCTATTACCTATTCCCCATTCCCCATTCCCCATTCCCAATGCCCAATGCCCAATACCCATCAACTAACAATTAACAACTGAACCAATGCGTGTTAAGATATTTCTCAATTATGAAAGCTGTGTTGGATAGGTGGATTTAAACGAACATGGAAGCTGCACTATTATTAGCAAAATTGCCGGAAGCTTACCAAATTTTCGACCCATTGGTAGATGTTCTACCAGTCATTCCCGTTTTCTTTTTGTTGCTAGCTTTCGTTTGGCAAGCAGCCGTGGGTTTTAGGTAAGCTAAATATTTGGCTTTGGTGGTAACGCCCAACCATCGTTAAATTTTACGAGACAGGCAACATGCCTGTCTTATTTTTTGGATAACCATCTTTGATTAAATTTATATTTATTAATATTTCGTAATATTTCTATATAATGAGTAAGATACACCAATCAAGCCAAATCAACACTCAGCCTTGAAAGCCACTAAACAGCAATGGGTAACATCAAATTCGTTAAAGAGAATAAAGAAGTAATAGCAGCAAATGGTGCTAATCTGCGGCTTAAAGCCATGCAAAACAACATTGACATCTATAAATTTATTGGCAAAATGACGAATTGTGGCGGTGGTGGTAATTGCGGCACTTGTATTGTTGAGATAGTCCAAGGAATGGAAAATCTTTCACCCCGCACCGATACCGAAAAACGGATATTGAAGAAAAAGCCGGAAAATTACCGTTTAGCTTGTCAAACTATGGTTAATGGTCCAGTCAGCGTAGCCACAAAGCCTTAAGATTTCGGTTCATGGGGCGTGACTAATGAACGTAAGTAAAAATTTGGGCTGACTCGGACGTGTATAATGCTATCCTAAAGTTGTTGACCGGAAATAAAAGAGAGGCTATCTTGCCATGCAAGTTAATGAGTTAGGGTTCGTAGCGAGCATTTTGTTCGTACTAGTTCCCGCCGTGTTTTTACTCATTCTTTACATCCAAACTGCCAGCCGCGAAGGTGGAAAAGATAATTAAGATTTGTATAAAATAAAGAACCCCTGCACTTGTAGTGTGGGGGTTTCTATTTCTGCTTAAGCTTCGGTTCTGGCTAGCAATACCGGACAAGTAGCATTAACGCGAACATAGTCAGATAAAGAAGCGCCTATTAGTCTGTCTATATCTACAAAACTCTTGGCAATTGAAGGACGGCGATCGGGCGAACCGAGTAATAATAAGTCTACGTTCAATTCTTCTGCCAAGCGACAAATTTCTTCACCGGGTTTGCCACTGCTAGTATAACAACGAGCAGGTACAGCATATCTTTGGGCTTCTGCAACTGCCGCTGCAAAAACTGGATTTTTTTCAGAACTAACTTCGGTTATTTCCGATGATTTGCCGCGTAAATCTGTATCAACATTAGCAAGAATTAACTGACCGCCGGGAATACCTTGCAATAAGAATGTCGCCAATTTTAAACAGTGTTTTGCGGCATCAGATTTATCCATCGCCACCATAATGCGCTTAATATTTTTGACATAAATGTCATCTTTTACCAGCAACATCGGGCGAGAAGATAACTGAAAAACGTACTGACTAACTGAGTTTGATAAAATTGATTGCAGTCGCTTCAATCCGCGTGAACCCATAATTATCAAATCAGCGTCGATTTCATCGGCGACTTGACAAACTACATCTTTGGGATCTCCTTGCCGCAAAATTGAAGAAATCTGGCTAGGATCTAAGTTTAAAGTTTGAATCGCATTAGCTAATATTCTACCACCTTCTTCCCACTTAGTTGTCATTGCTTCAGTGGTAGTTTTTCCAGGTACAACGTGCAAAACTGTAACTTTTGCCTTTTGGATGGATGGCAATTGTGTTAAAGTTTTTAACATTTCTTCAGCGTGCCCCAATCCAGAGACAGCTAGCAAAATTTTTTGGATCATGTTACCTTCTGTTGTTAAGTTTGCTATGGTTTTCACCGCTTTGCTCAACAACCTAGCAAGTAAATCGGTACAAATAAACTTTTGTCATTGGATTTTAAATATATGACAAATATAAACAAGTTATATTTATTTGCACCCAGTTACTTAAATTATCAACTAGGCTCCTAAGGATTAAGCATACTTCCAATTTTGCACTCTCAAGTTAACTATTTATAATTATTTTTATTAGTTTTAATCTATGTTAATTATTCTTAATTAAAGAACGGTTAAGTATTGCAAATAAATGCTAAAAATAGTTAAAAATCTCATACGCATTGAATTAATAATAAAAACATCGTAATTGTCGTAGAGACGTAGGGCGCGAAACGCCTCTACAATATGTATGATTTGCCGGACATGATATAAATTAGTGTTTTATGATTAACAAATATAGCGGTTCTCATTTGCATGAAGTACACCAACTTGTGGGGTGGGTTTAAGCGTCCGCCCTAATTAGAGGACGGGCGCTTAAGCCCATCCCACACACATTTGTATTGTATTCAATTGAGTTGTGCTATATTTAGCGGCGATCGCTCTAATGTCAATGAAGTTGATATTAATTAATGTTGCGTTTTGTTCGCCTTCAGGCTGGAAGCCTGAGGCGTTGTGCGTACTAAGCCATGACTAGCGGGCTAGTTAGAAAATTAAGCAGGCACTAAACCGTTATGCTTAAGTAAAGCTGCTGTACTCGGTTCGCGTCCCCGGAAGGATTTAAACACTTCCATCGGATGTTTGCTACCACCAAGCGCTAACACTGTATCGCGGTAGCGTTTACCAGTAGCTTTAATAACTTGCTCATCTTCGATGCCTGCTTCTTCAAAAGCGGCAAAAGCATCAGCACTGAGGACTTCAGCCCACTTATAGCTGTAATAACCAGCCGCATATCCACCAGCAAAGATGTGTCCAAAAGCGCATAAAAATGCGTCTTCGGGGAGTGGTGGTAAAACGGTTGTGGTTTTGGCTAGGCGATCGCGTACATCTTTGGCAGTTTCATTCCCGCCTGGACGATAGCGGTAGTGCAATTCCAAATCCAACATGCTAAAGTGCAGTTGTCTGAGCATACCACTACCACTCATGTAATTTTTTGCTGCCAACAGCTTTTGATAATAATGCTCTGGTAGCGTCTCGCCAGTTTCGTAATGCTTTGCCATCCCAAACAAAGTTGGTCTTTCATAACACCAGTTTTCCATAAACTGGCTAGGTAATTCCACCGCATCCCATTCTACATTATTAATGCCTGCCGCACTGCTGTAATCTACTTTAGTTAGCATGTGGTGCAAACCATGACCGAACTCGTGAAACAAAGTTTCAACTTCATTAAAAGTCATCAAACTCGGCTTGCCATCAACAGGGGGAGTTTGATTGCATACCAAATAGGCTACAGGTAAACGAGTATTAGTTACTCCCTGAGCTTTGATTTTACCACGATTGATGCAGGTATCCATCCAAGCACCGCCGCGCTTTTCTGCGGGACGGCTGTAAGCATCTAAGTAAAAGTAAGCGATCACATTACCCGTTTCATCAGCAATTTGGAAATAACGTACATCTTCATGCCATACTGGAGCTTGTCCATCGGCAGGAGTCACCGTCACGCCAAACAGCCGTTTCACCAACCCAAATAAACCATCTAGCACTTGGGGAAGCGGAAAATAAGGACGCAACTCTTCAGCCGTGAAAGCAAATTTTTCTTCTCGTTGACGTTCAGCCCAAAAGCTGATATCCCAATGCTTCAAATCATTCGCTTCTGCTGCACCCTTCTTTGCTGCAAAAGCTTTGAGTTCTTCTAAGTCTTTCACAGCAGCATCGTAACTGGCACGACGTAATTCTTCTAAAAGCGCTTCTGCGGCTTCAACATTCGGAGCCATTTTACTGGCTAAACTCAACTCAGCAAAAGTTTTAAAGCCAAGTAAATTCGCTAGTTCTTGACGCAACTCCAAAATGCGCTCAATTAACGGGTTGTTATCCAACTCCCCAGAGGAAGCGCGAGTGATAAAGGCTTTGTAAAGCTGTTCTCGCAAATCGCGGCGGGTGCTGTGCTGCATGAAAGGACTATAACTCGGAAAGTCCAAAGTGATGCGCCAAGGTCCGTTTTCGGGTGTAGCGTTTTCTGCACCTTCAGAGCGTGCAGCTTGTGCGGCAAGACTGAGTAAACTCGGTGGTAAGCCGTCAATTTCTGCTTTAGTTGTCAAAGTTAAGCTGAAGGCTTTGGTAGCATCAAGTACATGGTTAGAAAACTTGGTGGAAAGTTCCGCTAACTCCATTTGAATGGCGTTGTAACGCTCTTTAGCTTCACCTTGTAACCCGACACCGGAAAGTTCTGCATCTCGAATTGAAGCTTCGATAATGCGCTGTTGAGCAGAATCTAAAGTTGCCCAAGTATCACTTTGTCGCAGTGTTTTAAAAGCATTGTAGATAACTTGACTTTGACCGAGTTTGTTGACAAACTGCACCACATCTGGTTGAACAGTTTCATAAGCTTCGCGCAATTCTGGGCTATTTTTCACACCCATTAAATGGTTAACTATGCCCCAACTCCAATTTAGGCGTTCTGTTAAATGTTCTAAAGGTTCTACTAAATTGCTCCAAGTAGGTTGTATCTTAGTTTCTAAGCTGGCAAGTTCTTTGTCTAATTCTGCCAGCAGTTGCTTGAAGGCTGGGACTACCTGTTCTGGGGAAATGTCTGCGAAAGCAGGCAAGCCGTAGCCTTTGAGTAAGGGATTCTGAGAAATAGTGGCGTTTGCACTCATGGTTTTGTGTGAGTCGCTAGTTGTAATGGGCGATTTTTATTTATATATCTTCAGTCTAGTAACCCAAGTTGTTAGTTATCAACCTCCGGGTACTTCGCAGGCGAAGATTTAGGCGATCGCAAACAAAAACTTCACGACGCTCCTAAGCACAATCGTGACTAAAACTTAATAAATTGAATTAATTTAAAGTATTATGTTTTACTTATTCAATAAAAGCTGTTTTTCATTTTGCAAACAAAAAGATACTTTACGCTACAGTATAAACCCTTAAAAAGTTATAGTATGAATTGACTTTGGGAAGATACAATTAATGCGTTAAACACAGTCTCCATATAACGTCTTATCAACTTTGGGTCAATAGGCAAATTAGTTCCTAAACTACATTTGTATTATTAGTAGTATAATTGCCAAAAGATAGTTTGCTTGCTATTACTCACATGCTACAAACCAAAAAGTCTCCGTCATGTCATCTGAAAATTCAAACCGCACCGCACTCAGGGCGGCACGGGCGGTTGCAGCAGCAGTATCAGTTGCTTCTGCCCACGGTGTAAAGGTTGATGCCCGCCGTATAGTGAGTAATGCTTATTCAGTGCGGGTTGATTTACACTCTGCATCGATCCACGGGATTGTCTGGGTTTATGCGTTATTACCGGAGTTTCCTGACTGGGCAGAACATATCTAAAGTCATGCTCGATGCGATAACGAGTAGAATTCATCCACGTACCTAATCAGAGGTGCTTCGTTAAGTATGAAAACTTCTGAACCCCAGGATTCATCACCAAAACCTTCAGCGCGATCGCGCCGCCTAAACCGATTGCAGCTTGGGCTGCTAGCACTCCTGCTACTGTTAGGTGGCAGTGTGCTTGTTTGGCGGACATTTACTACCGCTAGTGCCCCTGCGCCCTCTAAAATGGCTCAAGGACTGCCGCCAACTCCAGTGGAAACCGTTGCCTTGAAACGAGGCGAAGGCGTTAGACGCATCCAGTTATTAGGGCAAGTTGAGGCAACTAAAAGCGCCACGCTCCGCACCCAAACAGGAGGGACGGTGAAGCGGGTTTTTGTAGAGGTGGGCGATCGCGTCATGCCGGGAATGACGATCGCCACATTAGACGATGCAGATCAGCAGCTAGCATTGGCAGAAGCACGGGCAAAGCTGACGCAGGAGCGCAGCGAACTGGCGCGTCTGGAAGTAGGCACCCGACCGGAAATCATTTCCCAGCGTCGAGCCGAACTCGGCTCTGTCCAAGCACGAGAGCGAGAGGCGCAGCAGAATCTCAAACGTTACCAAGAGTTGGTGGCAGCAGGGGCAATCAGTGAGAAGGCACTATTAGAGGAAAAAGCTATGGTGGATGCGACACGAGCCGAACGCTTGAAAGTAGAAGCAGCTCTAGCGGAAGCCACCGCAGGTCCTACCCGTGAAGAAATTGCCGCTCAACAAGCCAGCGTCGCCGCCGCAGTATCTGCGGTTAATCAAGCACAACTGGCTCTAGCACGGACTCAAGTCAAGGCTTTGGCAGGTGGAATTGTGCGATCGCGGGACGTGAGCGCGGGCGATTTAGTCGAGAGTAACGATCAGCTGCTTACCTTGGTAAATAGCAACGAATTCGATGTCTTTTTGGAATTACCAGAGCAACTCAGCGGCAGCGTCACCCCCGGTTTGCCTGTAGAACTGACTGCTCGTGCTATTCCCAACTGGCGCAGACGCGCCAGGATTAGCAGCGTGGTTCCGGTTGCCAATGCAGCATCACGGCGGCAAATGGTACGGGTGCGATTGCAGAATCCACCCCAGAATTTGTTGCCCAAAATGGCGATCGCCGCAGAGCTACAGTTGCAGGTGGATCCATCTAGCTTTGTCGTTCCCCGCGATGCTCTGGTTCGGCGCGATGAAACCTGGCTAGTTTACACCGTTGCCGATGGCAAAGCAGCAGAGGTGAAGGTGAAATTAATCGTTGATATGGGCGAAACAATGGCAATTTCTAGCAGTCAGTTGCGAGTCGGGCAACCCGTCGTGGTGCGGGGCAGTGAAGCGCTGATGCCTGGAGCGGCTGTGCAGGTTGTTGAACAAAACACGAAGCAATAATCATGAACTTCATTGAAACGTCTATCCGTTGGCGGCATGGCACCTTTGTTTTATTCTGTTTGTTGGCGATGTTTGGGTTGATCGCCCTGTTCAGATTGCCTTTGGAACTACAACCAGGAGGCGATCGCCCAGAAATTACGATTACCACACCCTACATCGGCGCAGCCCCCGCAGAAGTAGAAGATTTGATTACTCGCCCGATTGAAGATGTGTTGGAGGAAATCGAAGGCGTTGAGGAAATTACCAGCGAAAGTTTATCAGGGGTTAGCACCATTACAATCAAGTTTGACTGGGGCACCGATGTCGATGCCCGCTTGGTCAATGTGCTGAATAAATTACAGCAGGTGGAAGAGCTACCAGAGGAAGCAGGCGAGTCGGATGTGCAGGTTGCTAGCGGCAACAACGACCCGATGATGTGGATCGTGCTAAAGCCAAAACCGGGCTATCAAACTGACCCTAACCGCTACCGCGACCTGATTGACGAAGTGATTGAACCGGCACTGCGACGAGTAGAAGGGACGAGTCGGTTCTTTATTTTCGGCGGACAGGAACGGGAAGTAGAGGTATTAGTCGATCCGAAAGCTTTAAGCGATCGCAATCTTACCCTGACCAACATCACCGACACGCTAAGAACCAATAATCGCGATATCCGGGGCGGTCCCTTGGTGCTAGGAAAACGCGAATATCAGGTGCGAACAGTCAACCGAGCGCAAAAGTTAGATCAACTCAAAACCTTTGTCCTGCGGCGCGACGATGCCGGAACAGTCTATCTGGGCGATGTCGCTGAGGTGGAAATGGGGCGTAAGTTCGAGGACAGTGCGTTTCTGTTCAACGATGCCCCTTCTGCTGGGGTTGGCATCATCCGGCGGGTGGGAGCAAATGTGCCGCAAGTGTCTAAGGGAGTCCGAACCACATTAGCAAATTTGCAAGCACAGTTTGATCGCCAGGGTGAAGGGGTGGAGTTTGATGTTACCTACGATGAAAGTACCTACATTGACCAGTCGGTGTCCAACGTGCGGGGCGACTTAATTACGGGTGGAGTGTTGGCGATCGCAGTATTGCTGTTGTTTTTGGGTTCGCTCCGCACCGTTGTTGTGGTTGCCATTAGCATTCCGATTGCGATGATTGTAGTGTTCACCGTCAGTGCAGTGCTGGGGCGATCGCTCAACATCATCAGTTTGGCGGCGTTGGGGTTTGCGGCGGGGATGGTAGTCGATAACGCGATCGTCGTGGTTGAAAACATCTTTACCCACATGCAGCAGGGGAAAAGTCGCCTGCAAGCGGCGATCGACGGTACCCAGGAAGTCGGTGGGGCAATTTTGGCGGCAACATTGGCAAACGTGGCAGTATTTGCGCCGCTGGTGCTGGTGACGGGTGAAGTTTCACAGTTGTTTGTGGATATGGCAATTACAATTACCGCTGCTGCTGTATTATCGATGTTTGCATCATTGACGTTGCTGCCGATGTTAGCGAGTCTGTTTCTCAACCCAGCAGAAGCACAGCAAACGTTTCAATTAGGATCTAGTGATTCCCAACTACAGATGCAAGCTAGCGGCAACTGGTTGGAGCGATCGGTGATGCAGACTTCCTTCGTGTTTCGACGACTGCAAAGCAAGTTAGAAAGCTTTTTATTGGCAACGGTAGGTTGGGCGCTAGGTCCGCGTCGGATCAAGCGCAGGTTGGCGTTGCTGTCCATTCCGATTGTGCTGCTGGCTTCTAGTATTTTCTTGCTGCCTCCAGCAGATTATTTACCAGAAGGCAACCTCAATTTTGTGTTTTGGTTAACTGAGACATTTCCCGGAACCAGTGTCCCAGAGGCAGTCAAACTGTCTGTGCCTGCCAGAGGATTTCTCAAACAGCAATCTGAAATCGCCAACACATTTTTTGTCCACTTTCCGCAGTTTCGCGGAATTGGCATCAGCCTGAAGCCAGAATCGGCTACGGGCAGCGGGCTGGCGGAGATGGTACAACGCTTAACTCTTCAAAGCTTTGGCTATCCGGGTTATAAATTTATGTTTCCGATCCGGTTCCCCATCTTCAACGATCCGGGTAAATCGTTTGAGGTGCAAATTATTGGACCAGACCTGCAACAACTCAATCGGCTAGAGCAACAGTTGACGCAACAAATTTCAGCCTTGCCGGGAGTTGCCAATGCTCGCTCTAACTCAATTAACGGCGCTCCCCAACTGCAAGTCATTCCCAACCGCGCCCGACTTTCGGAAGTGGGTTTGTCAGAATCAGAAGTCGGGGCAATGGTCGAAGCGGCGCTGGGAGGACGTTTTGCTTCTGAGTTTGTCGATGGCAAAGAAGAACTAGATGTGACTGTGCAGTTACAAAATGTTTTTGTCAAAACACCGGAACAGTTACGCCAGTTGTCGCTGTACAGTTCTCAAATTCCTCAAGTGCTCTTAACAGAGAATAGTCAGCAATCAATGACTACTGCTCAAGGGGGACAAGTTCAGCTTGCAGATGTGGCAACTGTGGAAGAAACAACTGGTCCAGGTGTGATTAATCATGTGGATTTAGAACGCTCTACCACTCTAACCGTCAGCCTGACTCCTAATGCACCATTAGGACAACTTGTCAATCAGACCGAGAATAAAATTCTGGCACCATTACGAAGCAAATTGCCGCCGGAATTTCGTGTGGAACTGGCTGGATCTGCGGATCGCCTTTCAGAAACTGTGGGGCAACTTGCCTCTGCCTTTGTATTTTCGCTGATTATTACCTATTTGCTACTGGTTGCCCTTTATCGTTCATTTCTCTATCCGCTAGTGATTATGACAACGGTACCAATGGGTTTAACCGGAGCATTGCTCAGTCTGGTTATTGCCAACTGGATTCCTGGGGTGATTGTGCCCTTGGATATGATTACCGGATTGGGGTTTTTGATTTTGACTGGAGTAGTGGTGAATAACGCCATCTTGATTGTGGAGCGAGTGCTACAACTTCAGGAGGAGGGGCAAAAGTACGATGAATCGCTTTACAATGCTACTCGCGATCGCCTCCGTCCCATCTTTATGTCCGCAGGCACCAGCGTCTTGGGCATGATCCCGCTGGCAATCTTTCCAGGACAGGGATCTGAACTATATCAAGGTCTAGGAATTGCTTTAACTGGAGGGTTAGCGTTTTCCACTATTTTGACTCCAACTGTAGTTCCCGCTTTGATGGCACTGTTGCATGATTTCTCAGGCGATCGCAGCAGCCACACGACCAGTAATAAGTAATGTTGCCACACTCGCCATTAGCTTGCTGTTAGAGTTATATCCGCCTCATCACACTTTGAAAAATTGAAGCTGACTTTGTGGCATCAGCCGAAAGTGTGTTAGTTTTACAAAGAAAGGCAGAGGGCAGGAGGCAGCTATGCTGAAGGCATTCTGTCTCCTGCCCTCTAAAAAAAAACTTTAGTTATGGGTTTAAAGCCCATTTAAAAAAAAGATGTTTTTCGAGAAAAGGAGCGCGAGGAAAAACGGTGTCCTTGCTTCAATCCCACACTTTTAAGGGTGGGTTCCTTCTGCCCTCTGCCCTCAGCATAGCTGCCTTCTGAACGTGTCCAAGGGAGCGATCGCAATCACCATGTCTGCTTGAAATTGTGCGATCGCTCCCAGCGGGTCTTTGACCACGCTAACAACTGCGTCATTGGTTTAGAAGAGAAATTAAGAGCAAATTAAAAGTTGCTGTATTTATGCTGTGTTACCTTTTCGTAACACAGCATAAATATTATATGCCATAGTCAAACAGATGTTTATTGAACGCTATCTATTGCTATGTTTACCTTCAACAAAAAATATTTCTACTTCACACTTATACTATTTTTAATAGAGATATGTATTGCCGTTTTTATAAATGATAGTTTCATCCGTCCTTTTATGGGTGATGTTTTAGTAGTTATATTAATTTATTGCTTTGTCAGAGCTTTTTTGAATATACATTCATCCATTATCGCTTTATCAGTTTTAGTATTTTCTTGTATTATTGAAATTCTCCAATATTTTAATTTTGTCAAGAAATTGGGATTGCAAAATAATAAGATTTTAGCTGTTGCTTTAGGAAGTACATTTGATTGGAAGGATATAATTGCTTATACAATAGGTATCATAATAGTTCTCTGGTTAGAAAATAGAACAAACACAAAAGTAAAATGCTAAATTTATAGATTGTTAATTATTAGAGTACTAAAATAAAATTAATAAGTTTTCCTTGTGCGACTTGACTTTCCTACATTACGATATTGTATAGTAACAATTTTAATGTATAAAGTTATATTGAAATTACGGAGTTAACTTTTGATAAGCAAAGCGATCGCCTTTTTCTAGAACGCAAGGTAGAACGAGCATTTTATGAAGCAGGCAAAACTTTGATGGAACTACGTTCAAGGCGCTTGTATCGCTCAAATCACAGTACTTTTGAAGAGTCTTGCCGCGATGCGAAAGCCGCCACTTCGTGAACGCTTCGGGCATAGTCGGCAAAAGTCTAACTATTTGATTGCTGCCGCTGGCGTATACGATAATTTTCATTATTGATAAACTTAATCTATATATTTAGACGTATTGACAAAATATATTTTTAAGTTTTCAATAATGTCCAACTACAGGGAAGTTTTGGACGTATATTTTGGCTTCAACTACGTTTTCTAGTGAGTCGCTTGCATAAGAGCCTAGTAGCGTTTGGAAATCCTGTGAACGGTTATAATCTTTGTAGGGAATCTTAAGCAAAAAATATCAACAGAGGTCATAATCTGATGTTGAAAAATTCTCAGACACAAATTCAAAAAACCGCACAAATTTTGACACAGGGTTTTATTGATGACCCTAGTTTTGCCTTGATTTTTGGTGAAAATGCGAATAAATTCCAGGCTTTAAATGCATTCTTTGAGCTATTCGTAACTGATGCAATGGAGCGAGGTGAAATTATTACTGCGCCAGAGGAACAAGGAGCCTGTATTTGGTATCCTGCGGAAGTAGAAATTTTTAACGAGCAATTTGAACAAATTCTGACTGAAATTATTTCGACGATATCGGATTTTTGCGGTTGGGAATCGGGAAAACGTTTTGAAGAACTAATCAAAAAAGTTGGTGCGAGCGAACCCGAAGCTCCCCATTGCGAAGTGTTTTTTATTGCTCTCAAACCAGAAGCACGGGGAAAAGGAATTGGCGAGAGTTTGTTAAAACCAGTTCTGAATTATGCCGATACAAAAAAATTTGGTTGTTATCTTGTGTCTTATAATTCTCGTAATATCTCATTTTACAAACGGTACGGTTTTCAGGAATTTTGCCCAATTCAAATTAGTGATTCCTACTCGATGACTGGAATGTGGCGCGACTTTGTTAATTAAGTAGATGTCACATCTTCGACTTATTGAAGGAAATTTAGTTCAAATAAATGAAAATCGACCAAATTTTTTGAGTTATTAATTTATCGTCTTTTTTCTTTGAAAGCCAGTTGTGCAGTGTAACACCTTGACTTGCTTACCGCCCGCTCCTGCTGCTTCCGGAAATCCCAAGGTGCTACAGCATTTGGGTCGCTCCACATTCCAGCCAGTTTTGTCTTAGCAATCTCTTGAGCTTGGGCGATACCATCAACGGATCGCGTAGCGTCTTTGCAGGAAAATGGAAGGCTGCGGGCATCACACTCACCGTGTCTGCTTGAAATTTTGCGATCGCCTCCGGCGGGGCGAAAGCCCATCGCACTTCAGAGCGATTAGTAGCGATCGCTCTGGGCCGTTCAAAGCGACATTGGGACAGTTTAAGTAAAAATGATGGCGATCGCTCTCGTACTACCTCCGGACGCACTCTACACAACCGTTTGAATTCTTCAGTTTTGAGCTGTTTTACCTGTTGATAGGTCATATATGTTGCTCGCTCTCACCTACTTCTTCCATATAACGTATGACTTTTGCTCATAGGTCTATTGAAAATTAAACACACCAGTTCGCATTGCTGGGCGATCGCATCCAATCGTCGCAAAGAGTGTATCAGCACATGTACCAACTTCCCCACCAGCATCAATGCTATGCCTGCCGATAACGAGATTAAGCCTTGACTAACCGAAGTCACAATAATCGCAACCCTAGCAAAGGAGGATTTCACCAAGATTGTAAACAACGCTCCAACTCTCGCACCGAGTAGCGTGTTATCCCCCAAGGTATCCATTAATTTGATAAATGGCTGATATTCTTCAAAAGGTTCGATTGCTTTTCTATTGTGCCAAGACCGAAGAATAATAAGCCGAATTTTTGTCAATGCCTAAGTCCTAGGCGATCGCAACTGCTAAATACACACTTACATTATTAAACACTATTCAAGCAAACTTGATATTATTTGCATAACATAACCTTGAATTAATCAAGCTTTAACTCTTCTGTATAACTATTGTAGTAAGAAATTTGCTTGTAAAAGTTAGAGCAATACTATCTTGACTGTATCTGTTTTTAGTAAGCACAACACCTGTGTAACTCTATGTGTGGATATGGATACACGTATTTTCCGAAGAGAAACGTAGAAATCTCAAGGAGTAACTGTGTTTGTTTTGAAAAGACTCAATAAGAAATTCCTCAAATTTTTGAGTATTGCTTTCTTTGTTATCACGTTAGTTTTCTACCCCTCTCTTTTGGGGCACTTACCACTAGTCGGCTCACTTTCCTCAGAGATTAGCATTGTCGGTGCGGTTACGCCTGAAAGTGTACCAGCAACTGTCCAATTTAACATTGCTCAGGCTCCCCCTCCACCCGGAGACTCAGAAAAAAAAGCCGGCGAGAAAGAGGGTGTCATTGACTTCTTCAAAATGGCGATGGGCGCGTTGGCGGGTTTAGTGCTGTTTATCTACGGTGTCACCCGTCTGTCTGAAGGACTAGAAGACCTAGGGACAGAGCGCATGAAAAATTTTCTGAGCAAAAGCACCACAAATCGCTTTGCTGGTGTGTTAACTGGAGCAGTAGCAACAACGCTGCTAGAGTCCTCGTCGGTGACAATCATCTTGGTAATCGCGATGGTAAGTGCTGGCGTACTGAACTTCGTGCAATCCCTCGGTGTGGTACTGGGATCTAATATTGGTACAGCAGTCGGGGCGCAGATCATCTCCCTTAATATTGAACTGTACATTCCCATCTTGATGTTTGCTGGGGTGTTACTGTTATTTGTGGGAAAAACACAGCGGCTGAAAACCATCGGCATCATTTTGCTGGGGTTTGGCTTAATGTTCTATGGGCTAGAGGCAATTGACGAAGCGATGAAGCCCTTCCGAGACTACGATCCGTTCATCAATTGGATGAAAACTTTGGGTAATAATCCTCTTTTGGGTGCTTTAGTCGGAGCCATTGTTACCGTCATCATTCAATCTTCTTCCGCAACGGTTGCTATTGTGATTACCCTGGCAAGTTCTGGCTTAATTGCTCTGCCTGCGGGGGTAGCAATTATGTTGGGTGCGGAAATTGGCACCTGTGCTGATACCCTAGTGGCTACCATTGGTCGGGGGAGTGCGGCTCTACGAACCGGCGTTTTTCACTTTTTGTTTAATCTGTTCACTGTCGCTGTAGGAATTCTTTTTGCGCCTCAACTCGTCCAACTAGCTCAGGTAATCTCTGGCAAAGGGGGAGTAGGACGGCAAGTTGCTAATGCCCAGATGCTGTTTAATATCTTGGGCGTTGCGATCGTGATTGGCTTCCTACCTATAATCGCTACCCTCTTAGCGAAGCTTATTCCTGAGACACAAGCTGACCGGGAACGGCAACGCCGACAGCAAGAAAAGCAGAAAACGGCATCAGATGAGCAGGTCGGTGCGAGTGTCTAGAGGCAATAAGTGATGGTTGCTGTTGATAGCGGCAAAGGCTTGCGTGCAGCCTAGCCGCAATCGCGATCAAAGTGCCCACCCAACAGTCCTTTTAAATAATCATTTTTTGCCATAAACTACCCTAAAAGGCATTTTGCAGCAATTATGAAATTCTTATTTTCTGTTTTAGTTGCGCCTGTGGTTATATTATTAACTTCAACACGACACTGGCAGTTATTCAAACCAAAGTTGTTGAGTACAAACACGGCAATGCAGTTTTAGAAGGTTATTTGGCATACGATGACGCTATTCAAGGAAAACGCCCTGGTGTATTAGTTGTTCATGAATGGAATGGATTGCAATCTTATGTGAAAAAACGCACACAGGAATTAGCTAAACTTGGTTATGTCGCTTTTGCGATTGATATGTATGGCAAAGGAATTCGACCAAAAAATCCCCAAGAGTCGGCAGCACAAGCAACTATTTCTCGTCAAGATAGAAAATTGATGCGCGATCGCGCTACTGCGGGGTTACAAGTTTTACAACAAAATTCGTTAGCAGATGTTAAACGCATTGCGGCAATAGGTTACTGTTTTGGAGGTGGTACAGTATTAGAACTTGCTCGCAGTGATGCCGATATTGCTGGAGTAGTTAGTTTTCACGGCAACCTTGATACCCCTAACCCCAGCGATGCCAAAAATATCAAAGCGAAAGTATTAGTATTGCATGGTGCTAACGATCCGCTTGTGCCTAAAGAACAAGTTAAAGCCTTTGAAACAGAAATGCGACAAGCTAATGTGAAGTGGCAACTTGTATCTTATCCACGCGCAGTGCATGGCTTCACCAATCCAGAGTCAGGTGACGATCCCTCCAAGAAAGTAGCTTACAACAAAAATGCAGACGAGCGATCGTGGCGAGCAATGAAGCAGTTTTTTGCCCAAATATTTCAATATAAGTGAGTTTTATATCATCCTTCCGACAGATGGAGGAATTTGCAATAATTACATTTTAGAGAGATGAAATTGCACTTCCTAGCTTCTTAAAATGATGCTAAAGAATAAACAATAGGAATGTAATTATGTCTGAAGAAGAAAAGACCAAAACTCCAGATAACACAGCAGATGCATCAGGTGGCTATCAAACCACTATCGACGAAGAGACTCGCAAAACTGGCACTGCTGCTGAGAGTGATGCCAAATCTACGGCAAAACCAGAAGCACCCGGAGAAGATTCAGTAGCAGGTAGCCCGAATCAGGGAACTGAATCGCGTTAAATTGTGCCGGAACTGTGTAAAGTAGAAGCAGTTTGATGCAAAAAATTACGAGTGGAGATGCGTTGCAATAGCGACAATCATCCACTCGATTTTTATAAATGCGATCGCCTCATATATATCAGGACTTACGGAAAAACTCTCCGAAACTCTCAACTTCTGTGTCCTCTGCGTCCCACCGTTCGCGTAGCCGCGTGCCTCTAAAAGAGCGCAGCGTCTCCCTTTGGGAGAAGAGAAGCGTCTTTGATCCCAGAAGCTTTGATCGCTCGTAACCAAGCGCGAGAACTTCTCTGTACGGTAGCCTACGGCAAGCCATAAAGCTTGGTGCAGTCGCTCATGGGGGAAACCACGGCAGGTGCTTCAAGTCGGGAAACCCGACGGCAGGTGCTTCAAGCCGGGAAACCCGACGGCAGGTGCTTCAAGCCGGGAAACCCGACGGCAGGTGCTTCAAGCCGGGAAACCCGACGGCAGGTGCTTCAAGCCGGGAAACCCG
>JAESGF010000280.1_pt1 | contig 21302 bp, 24 predicted proteins | sample 9269621 | NCBI WGS metagenome assembly JAESGF01 (sample SAMN14515066, study PRJNA621663) | algae metagenome | isolation source: Tolypothrix carrinoi HA7290-LM1 and co-occurring heterotrophs from dry rock... | place: USA: Makauwahi cave, Kauai, Hawaii | collected 2011-01-06
GTGGTGGAAAAGTACGGAATACAGCCATAAAATAAAAGATCCTCAGATGTTTCCGAGGATCTTTTACTATTTGTCTATGTATGTCAATATTTGCCTACAAAATGAGTGAAGTTATTCAATACCTAATCTCAAATCGAGATAAACAGTTTTGGTGATGGCTGATCCGCACAGATTTGTCGATTGCAGAGACAGTGAGCGTTTCGCTCTTTGGTTGCAATACTTTGCATCGCTTGTTAATCATGTTGATACTCCTTTATGTTTTTAAGTTTGAGCAAGACGTTAGTAGTTAGCCACCCGGTTCACTTAGCCAGTTATAAAGGTTTCTTGTGGATATGCCAAGCGATCGCAAGCTTCTCGGTCGTTATTGTCAAAACCTCGTTTTTGGGATCGTAGGCAGAGAATTGACCACACCATCTAATTTCACCCGACAGCGATCGCGTCTGAAAGGGAAAGATAATTTTTATTCTTCTGGTTTACGTCGGCGCCTGGGTCTATCTTGGTCATCAGGCAAGTTGTATTCGAGATTTTCAGTTCTGCGGCGTCTCGGTCTATCTTGGTCATCACGCGAGTTGTATTCGGGATTTTCTACCCTGCGACGCCTGGATCTATCTTGGTCATCACGCGAGTTATATTCAGAATTTTCAGACCTGCGGCGTCTGGGTCTATCTTGGTCATCACGTAAGCGATCGCTCACTTCGTTAAAGAAATCCCGGCGCAAAAAAGGATAATCGCTGACCCACAAATCGCGACTGGGAATATAGATATCGCTGATTTGGTCAATTGTGCTTAAATCCGAGCGATTGGACATGACGAGCATTTCTGCGATTTGACCGCGAGCGATCGCTTTATGATAAGGGCGTAGTGGTGCTTTAAACTCGGCGGTAAATCCTGTATCATCGCCCAATTCTAAGTTAATCCACTTTTCCCTATTTTCTACAATCACCAATTCACCTCTATTGTTGACTGTTTCCTGTTTACCAATCAACTCTTCTGTAAGCCACCAATCCAGCACTCGACCCCGAAAAAAGCCACTATATTTATAACTGCGGTATTTAGCATTACGCACACTTGCCCAAAATACTGGTCCCCAAAACCAGTAAAGAGATGCCACAAATCCTAGCAAAAATATTATTGCCCCAAAATCAAGTCCGAAAAGGGCTTTTATAAGCAAAAGAACAGCCGCAGATACTACAGAAATTAATAGCCGTTGCAATAAATCAGGAAACTTCCCCCAATAGTATTTATATTGCGGAGAACTAGCAATCCAGGGAACGAGTTGTTCAAATTTCTGGCGAGTCAGTGGGACTAACATGATTTTGTCATTTGTTGGTTGATAGTTGATGGTTGATAGTGGGCATGGGGCCCTATCGCAATGGGCACGCTCGCAATGGGCACGCTCGCAATGGGCACGCTCGCAATGGGCACGCTCGCAATGGGCCCTATCGCAATGGGCACGCTCGCAATGGGAATAAAAAGAAGCGATCGCGTATTTCACTTGCCCCATGCCCCATGCCCCATGCCCCATGCCCCATGCCCCATGCCCCATGCCCACTATCCCCTATCCACTAGAGTATTTTTTCTAAGCCATATACTAACGACTTTAACTGGAGAACTTTGCGAATTGCCAGTAGTACTCCTGGCATATAACAAGCGCGATCGCTTGTATCGTGCCTTAAAGTATAAATTTGACCTGCTGCGCCAAAAATCACTTCCTGATGGGCAATCAGCCCCGGCAAGCGCACGCTATGAATTCTAATGCCTTCATCTGCTAAACTTCCCCTGGCTCCTTTTAGTTTCTCCGTTTCTTCCACAACAGCAGGGTTAAATATTTTACCCATTTCTCCTAGCATCTGTGCTGTTTGAATCGCTGTACCGCTGGGTGCATCAGCTTTTTGGTTGTGATGCAACTCGATAATTTCTACGTGGTCAAAATATTGAGATGCTGTAACGGCTGCTTGTTGCAGCAATACCATACCAATAGAGAAATTAGGAATAATCAGACATCCGGTACTTGCTTTTTCGGCAAAATCTGCTATGTTTTGAATTTGTTGGGGACTTAAGCCGGTGGTGCCAACTACAGGACGAATACCGTAGGCGATCGCACTGCGAACATTGTCATAAACTGAATCCGGATGGGTAAAGTCTATCATTACCCCCGGTTGTTTTTCTTGTGCCGCAAACGCCAGCATCGATTCCAACTGATTGGTAATTGGTACTTCTAGCGGTTCACTTAAACCCGCTAGTTCCCCAGCGTCTTTGTCTTGATGTTCGGCGGTTGTGTCAATTGCACCGACTAAAATCATATCAGGCGCTTGCGCTACTGCTTTCACCACCTCACGACCCATTTTGCCAGCAGCACCGATAACAACAACTGGAATAGAAGCTTGTGCCATAACTTGAGAAATGCTCGTAAACCTCACAAGCGAATTGTAGAAGAATTTGGTTATCTAGATCGCTTTTCAAATCTAGAAAGTGCGATCGCACTTTTTATTGTGACTTAATTTACATGGCGCAGGAACTTGAGTAATGCTAAATTAGTCCCAGTCACAGAACAAAAGCGTTTGCGTATCTCAAGGTTTCACGATTTTGGTTAGGCAGATTTGTATAAGTCGTACTAATTAACAACCAAATGATGTGAAAAGATTAATCCCATGTCTCTAGCTACAAACATATTATTCCAAGTAAATGAACAAAAAATTTGTCCTCACCTTGCTTTCTAGTCCTGTACTGTTTAGCTCCATATTGTCTATAGTCATGATGACTCAGCCTGCTCATGCAAGTCAAACAGGCACCCCACCCGGAACCCGTCTTTCATGCGTGCGAGATCCCCACACAGCAACTCCTCGTTTTGCGTGTCAAAGAGTTAGCAATAGTAATGCTACTCAAGCTAAACCAGCAGTCAAAGTAGCACCAGTTCAACCAAATCAGATTACTGAGCTAGAATTCACCGACGCTGAAAGCGATGAGGCGATAAAATTATTTGGCTGTGATTGTCCTGCCTGCATCAATGCTGTACGTCAGATTCACGGTTTGACTCAGATGGCAAGTTAGCGTGTGAGGTTCGTAGTGAGCCAGCGCGGTCTTCTCCCAAAGGCAGAGCCTTTCCAACGCACTGGCTCCCCATGAGCGACTTCAGAACCCGTTCGCGCAGCGTCTCGTTCGCGCAGCGTCTGGTGAAGGAGAAGAGAAGGGTGAGCGCGAAGAGCGCTCAAATCAAGGACTTTAGTCCTTACTACAAACTTATTCCCAGCTATACATAGGGCAGAATACGAACAATTACTTGAAAAAGAGCCAGAAAGTAACTTCTCTGGCTCTTATTTTGTCTCAAAACAATTAAAATCAGACTAAATTCGGGAAAAATTTCGAGTTGACCAAGCCCCGTTGGGGCGGGGTGTAGGGTATGGGGTGTGGGGTGTGGGGGAAGAGATAGCCCCAACAACCAGTGGGTCACAAGCCCCATTCTTTAGGACGATTGCGTTGGTCGGGGTTTCAAGCCCTGACCAACGCCGTCAACGAGACCTGCAACCCTAACCATGCAACCCCACACCCTTCTTGTTGACCGAGGTTATGCAACCGTTACATAAGACTTACTCAAAGCTATTCAACCATTTGCTTTTCGTTTGGTAGATAACTGGCAAAACGGTTAGCTTTGAAGCTTACTTCCTCTTTCATCCTGGTAGTGTCGGCACTCACCAGTCCAGAGGCGCGAGCACGGTCTAACTGACCGCTATATGTGTCGAAGTTATAAAAAAAACTTCTTTTGAGGCGCTACTAACGACCCTCTACGCGAGTTGCTTCACTTGGGGAAACCCCAAGACCGCACTCGCTTGTCTATGGAGCCTGCACAACGCCAGTGGCACGTTTATCAAACGCCAGTCTTAGCTGTCAGGGGTTTATCCTCTGACGGCACGGTTGTTAACCGTTACTATATTGACTATTCTAGCATCTTTTCGCTATATCTACTCAAAATTGACCACTTGTGATTAGGCTTGAATAGCTTTTAGGTTACAGCTTCTAGCCCTACACCTAATAAATGACCAAAGGAAGTAGTTGCTAACAGCGCAGGTAAACCAAAACCACCAAAAAAATTGGATGAAGGCAAAGCTGGTTCTGATTGGGGATATTTGATACTGGATTTACCGAAAGCGATCGCTGCGGACATTGGGTGAGAATCATAATTATCCCCTACTGTCGGACTTTATTGCAACGGTGTTGTAGGAACAGCAAGCAAGGTGGATGTAATCAACTGATTTTCGACAAAATTTTTATTGATTAAAAATATAATCTGAACTTTGGGTAAACAAATTCAACAGTCAACTGGGAATTTGCATCAATAATTTACAGATTTTGTCATAACTTCATATAATCACCGTTTTGCTCTTTCTCACTCGCTTGTTATCGTATTAGCTTTCCACACCCCACAGGAGAATTGTACGAAAGATAAATCAAAAAAGGTACTCTCAAGGGTACTGTCAGAAAATCTACGGATTACCCAAAATGAGGAGACAGAAAACTCATTTTAATAAGTCTTATGTTTCTCCAAACCTTTGGCACGGCGATTGTAGACTATAACTTTGCCGCTAGTCCACCGCCCAACATAGTCTACCTCGCACCCAATATCGGAACGTTCGTTTTAGCCGACAACGGAACCGCTAATTTTGTTTGGCAAAAAGACGAAAATATTGAGTTTTACTGTGAAACGTTAAAATATAAGGGAATCCGCACCATCTCAAATGTCAAATATTACGAGTGCGAAATGCTTGTAGAGACATCAATAACCTGCAAGCAGATGATAAAACTACTGTTTGGTTGCAAGCGTGCAAGCATTGATGACGGATATCGTATCTTTTACCAACGACCCCAAGATGAAGATTATCAGCTTTGGGCTTGGGATGCTCAAACTTTTAAACTGCACAAAAAAGCAAATCACTAGTACAAAAAGTTAGGAAAAGCGGTAGAGACGTTCCATTGGAACGTCTGTACAAAAGTTCGGAGTAGGAGTAGGAGTGTCAAAAACTGCGATCGCCTAAGTTGAGTTTTGCCTACGCAGCGATATCTAGCAACAAATCGCTTTGCGTCTACACCAAACCAACAAACTGAAGCGGTCTGTTTCGTAACGGGAGCGGTCTTTCTCGTGCCGGGAGCGGTCTTTCTCGTGCCGGGAGCGGTCTTTCTCGTGCCGGGAGCGGTCTTTCTCGTGCCGGGAGCGGTCTTTCTCGTGACGGGAGTGGTCTTTCTCGTGACGGGAGCGGTCTTTCTCGTGACGGGAGTGGTCTTTCTCGTGCCGGGAGCGGTCTCCCTCGTGCCGGGAGCGGTCTGCCTCGTGCCGGGAGCGGTCTGCCTTAAAACTTTATAAGGCAGATGTCGAAAACCCCGGAAGAACAAGCACGTAGTGCTGTATTCTGTGCAATAGATGCGGGGATGAAGGCTGGTTAGCAGGGTTTACCCTGCCTTCAAGCTTTTTGTTGTTCTATATACCGCTTCACTGTTTCTGTACAAACATTGCCTGCCGTACTTACGAAATAACTAGGTGTCCAGAGAGTTGGGAGCTTCATTAACTCTGGGAATTCTTTTCTCAATACATGAGACGCTCGACCTTTAATTAGCCGAATAATTTTGCTTGGGTCATCGCTAGGCTTTGCGTTTACAAACATATGTACATGGTCTGGCATAATTTCAAGTGCAATAATTTTCCATCGGTTTTCAACACAAACCTCAAAAATAATCTCTTGCAGTTTTTCTGCAATAGCCCCTACTAGCACTTTTTTACGGCGCTTCGGAATAAACACAAAATGATAGTTCAGGAGTGAAACCGCGTTACCCTCATGCCGATACTCATCGGGAGAAAACTTAGCCATAACTTTACAATAATACTTGGCAATTTGTATATAGCTATTGTATATTAGTAATAGATCGAATACAACAAGTTTAGGGGAAAGGTTAAAGCGATGCTGGTTCTGGAATACAAAGTTAAAGGCAAAAAAGCTCAATATGCAGCTATTGATGATGCTATTCGTACCACCCAATTCATCCGCAATAAAGCGGTTCGATATTGGATGGATGCTGATAAAGAGTTGAAAGTTGATAAGTTTGCACTTAACAAGTATTCCACCCAACTACGCAAAGAATTTCCCTTTGTCGCTGACTTAAATTCGATGGCAGTGCAATCAGCCGCAGAGCGTGGATGGTTTGCAATCTCACGGTTTTACGATAACTGCAAATCTAAAAAATCTGGCAAGAAAGGCTATCCTCGCTTTCAGAAAGATTGTCGTTCGGCTGAGTACAAGACATCGGGATGGCGGTTACATCCAACTAAAAAACGTATAACTTTTACTGACAAAAAAAGTATTGGTACCTTGCGGCTTTTAGGAAAGTGGGATATTCAATCCTGCGATGTCAAAGACATCAAGCGGATACGTTTAATTCGTCGCGAGTCGCGGGTATTACGCTCAATTCTGCATCGGCATTGTGTTGAGCGATATTCAACCTAAAACAGGGGCAGAAATAGGTTTAGATGTTGGTATAGAGTCGTTCTATTCTGACAGCAATGGACATCATGAACCTAATCCTAAGTTTTTGAGAAAAGCAGAAACATCGATTAAGCAATCTCAAAGACGCATTTACAAAAAGGTAAAAGGTTCACTGGGTAGACGCAAGGCAAGAAAAGTCTACGCCAAAAAACACTTAAGAGTAAGTAGGCAACGTATAGAACATGCGAGGAGAGTCGCACGTTGCGTAATCAAATCTAACGATTTAGTAGCCTACGAAGATTTAAGAGTTTCTAATATGGTTAAAAATCATTGTTTAGCAAAATCAATCAGTGATGCTAGTTGGTATTTGTTCAGGCAGTGGTTAGAATATTTTGCCGTTAAGTTTGACAAAATAGCTGTTGCTGTTCCACCTCAATACACTTCTCAGAAGTGTAGTAGCTGTGGTGTAGTTGTCAAAAAATCTCTATCAACTCGCACCCATAATTGTACTTGTGGATGTAGTTTGCATAGAGATGTTAACGCTGCGGTAAATATTCTAAATCTTGCAAAAGCTAGGGTCGGGCAGACCCAAAGTAACGCTCTTTGGAGTCGGAATCTCTAGGCTAGTTGGCGAAAGCCTGCTAGCGCAAATTCTGACGTAGATTACAGAATCCCCGTCGCTTTAGCGCGGGGAGTGTCAATTGCTCTACCAGATTCATAACTTACCGAATTTTCTTCTTGGCGCGGCAACCAACACCCCAAGGATAATCTAAACTCAAGGTGATAGCGATTATTTCCTGCCTTTGTTATGTCCTCGACTATAGACTCCTTGCCACCAGCTCTTGCTAAAATAGTCCAACGCTTTCAACGCGCTTCTGAACCGAAGCGACGCTACGAACAGTTAATTTGGTACGGACAAAAGCTCAAAGAGTTTCCTTTATCTGATAAAATACCAGAAAACAAAGTTCCTGGTTGCGTTTCTCAGGTTTATATCACAGCAAACCTGGATGATGATAAGGTGGTTTTTCAAGGCGATTCTGATTCTCAGTTAACCAAAGGATTAGTAGGACTTTTGGCTGAAGGGTTGAATGGACTAACACCTACGGAAATTGTCCAACTGACTCCAGATTTTATCCAAGAAACTGGTTTAAATGTTAGCCTGACACCTTCCCGCGCTAATGGGTTTTACAACATTTTCAAAACCATGCAAAAAAAAGCACTGGAATGTAAATTAGATATGTCTAACTAAGGGACTGGGGCAATGGGCATAGGGCATTGGTCCGGCAGTGCCGTGCGGAGGTTCCCTCCGTTGAGGCACCTGCCGTCATCGGGCATGGAAAGAATCGTATTTATTCACGCATGAGCTAATATCCCTTCTTTAATTCTCATTGCCCGTTGCCCATTGCCCTATGCCCAATGCCCAATTACCAAAATTTAGTCTGATGTCAACTGATTTATTATCTTCCGCTGTCGGCATTGGTGGTGTAGTTCAAGAATATCTCTGTCTCTTGGAAAACCAGCAATTGCGCGTTGTTTATGAAACTTTGGGTACAGGTTCGCCGATATTATTGCTTCCAGCTTTCAGTACTGTTTCCATGCGATCGGAAATGGGCGAACTTGCCAAGCTTTTATCTCCACATTTTCAAGTTGTCGCTGTAGATTGGCTTGGTTTTGGAGAATCGTCACGCGCCAGTTTAGATTACCGACCTGAATTATATCACCAATTTCTGCAAAATTTTGTGAAATCGATTTTTAATACGCCAATTGCAGTAATTGGAGCCGGACATGCTGCCAGTTATGTGCTGCAATTAGCTGTTAATCAGCCAGATGTTGTTTCTGCTGTTGTGTTGTTAGCCCCGACTTGGCGAGGTCCTTTGCCGACGATGGGGGCAAGTCAGCAGATTGCGGGTATGTTTAGAGGATTAGTGCGATCGCCTATTCTCGGTCAAGCTCTCTACAAGCTCAACACTACACCTTCTTTCTTAAGTTTGATGTACCGTCGCCACGTTTACGCCGATCCTGCTATACTCACACCCAGCTTCATTCAGCATAAGTGGCGCAACACTCAAAAGCCAGGTGCAAGATTTGCTCCCGCAGCTTTCGTCACCGGCAACCTCGACGCAGTACACAGCCAAGCTGATTTTCTCGCTCTTGCAAAGCGCTTGTCTGTGCCGCTAATGGTGATAATTGGCGAATCTAGTCCCCCCAAATCAAAAGCAGATATGGAAGCTTTAGCTGCTTTACCAGGAGTTAAAAGCGCTGTTATTCCCGGTTCTCTGGGACTGCATGAAGAATACCCAGAAGTCGTTATAGAAGCAGTTCAGGATTTTTTGCGCTGAGAGATTCGGTGACTTCGCACTCATTTGTCACCGAATCTGACCAACCTAACTTATTGATGCGAGACTAAAGATTAATTTAAGCTACTGCTAGTACGTTTCTTGAGTTGAGAAAGAGAAACTGCTAGTAGACCAATTATGCCAAGACCAAGAATAGCTGACGGTTCAGGCACTTTCTTGACTTGAAAATCTAAACTGAATGTGCCAGACTCCTTAAAGGCAGTCCGGTTATTGTCAGTACCTAAATCCACTAGTTTGAATGTTGCTGAGTAAGTTCCTAGTGGTGCAGCCTTTTCAGTCCAAAAAGTAGGGGTGAACGAAAAATTATCACCGCTGCCGATTGTATAAATATCGCCAACTGACTTGAGGATATCAACCCCTGCTGAATCAACAATATTCAATCCACTGCTAATTGAAGCTAATTGTAAACCAATTGTTGCACCCTCAAGCGATCGCTGCCAGCGACCATTAGAGCTATTGTACAAATACTGGTCTTCTGGTTCTGGAGAATTTTTCAGAGACGCTATAGGTTCTATCTTCAGATTGCTGTACTCGTCGTTTGTTAAACCGCTAATCAAGCGATCGCGATAAATTCCTGTCCCAGGTAATAATGTCAACGGTGGCTGTTTTGTGGAAATCTCCGGAATTCGATTATTTGTACTGGTTGAATTAATAATTGGGTTATCTACAGTTCCTGAGTAGCTATAAGCACCAATACCGTGGAAATGGTTCGTTGTCGGGTCTTCTTCCCTATGTGCAAACAAATAGGTCAGACGATTGTAATTCGGGTTGTCCAATCCAGTGTATGTCCCTCGGTTGAGAACATCTAAATTATCTAACCCGATGAAATAGTCGGTGTGGTCATGGTCGCTATCATTACCATGAGCTTGTGCCGGTGCAAAAGTAGTAGATAAAACCCCACCAGCAGCCAAAAAGCTGACTGCAATAGATGCGATCGCTTGCCCTGTTTGAGTCCCTGACTTTTTCGAGCCAGTAGTGTTATTTAAAACCACCACGTATCTCCAGAAAAGTATAATTCCTTGCTTTGTGATAATGATTATCATAGATTTACTCTCCCTGTCAATTAACGATTTGTTACAAATTGTCAATACTATTTTTCGTAAATTTTTTAATATCTCAGGACTTACGCAAAAACTGCACGCAACTCCTATTCCTCTGTGTACTCTGCGTTCTCTGCGGTAGCCTTCTCTTCTCCTTCACCAGACGCCAAGGGCGAACGAGAGGCACGCGGCTACGGCAACTTTGCCTTGGGCGAACGTTTTTTCCTGATTGTGCCCCTATATATATTTCTCTTGGCAGATGTAAAAAAATTAAATTGTTCCAATAAGCTGTTCTGCCAACTCAACAAACAATAAATCACCACAAAAATATAAAAAGACTTATTATAGGTGGTAATGATTATCTAAAATGTGAAAAAAAGGCATTCAGAGTATGTTTACGGAAACACCGAATACAGTGCCTGTAACCGTTCTGACGGGCTACCTGGGTGCGGGGAAAACGACACTTCTCAATCACATCCTCACCTACGAACACGGCAAGAAAGTCGCTGTCATCGTCAATGAATTTGGGGAAGTAGGCATTGATAATCAATTAATTATCGATGCAGATGAAGAAATTTTTGAAATGAACAACGGCTGCATCTGCTGTACAGTGCGCGGTGACTTGATTCGCATCATCGGCAACTTAATGAAGCGGCGTGATAAATTTGACCATTTGGTAATTGAAACTACTGGATTAGCAGACCCAGCACCGGTGATTCAGACGTTCTTTGTTGATGAAGATATGCAAACTCAACTGTCTTTAGATGCAGTGGTGACAGTTGTCGATGCCAAGCATATCTGGCAACATTGGGACGCAGACGAAGCGCAAGAGCAAATTGCCTTTGCGGATGTGATTTTATTGAATAAAACTGATTTAGTAGCACCAGAACAGTTGGATGAATTAGAAAAGCGGATTCGGTCGATGAATGCAATGGCGAAAATCCACCGTACCCGCAATTCTGAGTTAGGAATGGACGCTTTATTGGGTGTACAAGCTTTTGATTTGGATCGCGCTTTGGAAATTGACCCGAATTTCTTAGGGGAAGATGCTCACGTACACGATGAAAGCGTGTATTCTGTAGCTTTGGTAGAACAGGGCGAAGTGGATGGACAAAAATTAAATAATTGGCTATCCGAGTTATTACGTACTCAAGGACCAGATATCTTTCGGATGAAAGGTATTTTGAATATCGCCGGCGAAGATAACCGCTTTGTGTTCCAAGGAGTGCATATGATATTTGATGGTAAAGGCGATCGCCCCTGGAAACCAAACGAAACCCGCAAAAACGAACTTGTCTTCATCGGTCGCAATCTTGACGAAGCCAAACTTAGAGAAAATTTCCGTGCTTGTTTGATTTAAATAAGGAGGGGGAGAGGGGGGGAAAGGGAGAGGGGGGCATGGGGAGAAATAATTGTCCTCCACTCCCCCACTCCCCCACTCCCCCACTCCTCCACTCCCCCACTCCCCCACTCCTCCACAATGAACCCCCTAACCGCCAAATCCAAAGAATTTGACCAGCACTTTTCCGGGACGCTTTCAGATTATGTGACAGCGATCGCCTGGTCGCCAAATAGTACAACTTTGGCTGCAACCTCCGCTGCTGGGGAAGTCGCGCTTTGGCTTGATGGCGATTTAACAACTTTGCAAGCTGGTAACGGTGAATCATTAAACTGTGTAGCCTTTTCCCCAGATGGGCAATATTTAGCCGTTGGGGGACAAGATGGAAGGGTGAAAATTTGGCGGCTAAGTGAGTTAATTGCTACTTTGGAAAATGCCCCCGCTTGGGTTGATAAACTGGCTTGGAGTCATACTAGCAACTTGTTAGCTTTTAGTTTGGGGCGTTACGTACAAGTGTGGGATGCCGACTTACAAGAAACAGTTGTCACGCTGAATTTTGAAAATTCCTCAGTATTGGCTATCGATTGGCGAAGTGATGGACAATACTTAGCTGTTAGCGGTTATCACGGTGTAAAAGTATGGAATTCTCAAGATTGGGATGAAGAACCATACGTTTTGGAAATGCCTACAGTTAGTGTAGCTATGGCTTGGTCGCCCGATGGTAAATTTCTGGCTTCTGGCAATATGGATCGCAGCGTCACCGTGTTGGAATGGGATAATCCCGACCCTTGGGTAATGCGTGGCTTTCCTGGTAAAATTCGCCATTTAGCATGGTCAGAAGCTACTACCCAAGTAGGTGCGCCGATTTTGGCTTCTTCCAGCGTTGAGGGTATTGTTGTATGGGAAAAGCTGGAGGATGAATCTTTGGGATGGGAAGCGACAGTATTAACAAATCATGTGGATGTCATTCAGGCGATCGCTTTTGCACCCAACAGCTTTATTCTCGCTTCCGCTGCTAGTGATGGCTGGCTGTGTTTGTGGAATAAAGCCAAACAAGTATCGCAAGTTCTTACAGGTGCATCAGCAGGCTTTTCCTGTCTAGTTTGGCATCCCCAAGGCAAGTTACTTGCTGCTGGTGGCGAAAATGGCGAATTATTCGTTTGGTCAAAAGTTACGCGCGGTCAAGGATTCGGGCGAAGTTAAGCGGACTGGGGACTGGGTATTTTGAAATATGAAGAAAGAAATTTTGACGCATGATTGTAACATTAAAACCCGTTTTTGTAGAGACGTTCCGGTGGAACGTCTCTAGCAAGAATTAGGAATTTCATATTAATATTCAGCAACGCCCAAATTCTTAACATTCACGTTTCTTAGTTGATGGTAAACAATTGATTGGGATATGCTGTATCTGCAACCCCCTCTGTAATCTATAAATTTATGAAGATAGCAAAACTGATTTTGCTTGCCTTTCCTGTAGTTGTGGCTTCAGCATTCATGCTTGCCTTACCTGCCGCAGCGTCGATTGTGAATGCACCTGCTAAAGCCCAAGTTACTTTGGTGTCTACACAACCAATTCCCCAATCGGTAACACCATTAACTCAAGAATCTAATCCTATCACAGATCAACTCGGTTGTAATTGCCCTACTTGCGTTAAAGCGAATTCTCAGCTACTGCAAGGTAAGCTACCATTTGCAAGCATTTAAAAAGTTATAAGTTATGAGTAGTAGGGGTACAACGTCGCGCTGTACCCCTATTTATTTATTTTGCTTGCGTATGAATGGCACTGCTACAATTTCCAACAGATGCCCGACTTGGTTTGTCAAATCAACTTGTATGAGTAATACGCGCCATATCACCACATTGCCAACATTAGCTGCGTTATTTCAGTCAATTTGGGATTTTTGCGCCACATTAGCTTTCTTCAGCATAATTGCTGTTTGAACAAACGGGAATTATGCTTTACACGCTTTCATTATCTTATTCTCACCCTCACCCTCAGCTAAGATGAGTGCGAGTGCGTTAACGCTTCAGTATTTGGCAACCAAGTCTTCAAAATGCTGGGATTTCACTTCACGCTCATGATAAAGATTATCGTTATGGGAACGCAGATAGGAGTTAGTGATGTCAAAAAAAACACCATCAAATAATTCCCTGCGACTTGCCGTTCTTGCTCTAGCGATTGGATTCGCTGGGTGTAATCAAAATACAAACACCGCTTTCACGCAAACCAGTACGAGAAATAATAATTTGCCTCAAGTAGTAGCGACTACAAGCGTACTGTGTGATTTTACTAGACAGGTGGCGGGAAACTCAGTTAATCTGACTTGCTTGATTCCCCCAGGAGCAGATCCGCACGTTTATCAACCTAAGCAGCAAGACCGGGAAGCGATGCAGACGGCTTCCCTTATTTTATATAACGGTTACAATCTAGAACCGAGTTTGATTAGATTGATTAAAGCTAGTAAAAACCGTACACCGAAAATTGCAGTAGGTCAAGTTGCGGTTCCCAAACCACAGCAGGTTCAGCAAAATAGCAAGATAAACGATCCTCATGTTTGGCATGATGTCAAAAATGCGATCGCAATGGTGGATGTCATCAGCCGCAACCTAGAAAAAGTCTCACCAGAAAACGCAACGCTTTATAGCAGTAATGCCCGACAAATCAAAAGTGAGCTAACTCAGCTCGATAGTTGGGTTAAGTCAACAATTACAACTATTCCCGCCAATCAACGCGAATTAGTTACCATTCATAATGCAATGGGTTATTATGCTTCTTCTTACGGACTTTCATTAAAAGGCACTTTGTCAGGCATCAGCACCGAAGGAAAACCAACAGATGCACGAGTCAAAAACTTAGTAAATAATATCAAGCAAGCGAGAGTGCCGACAATTTTTGCCGAAACGACAATCAACCCCAACTTAATAGAGTCTGTAGCAAGACAAGCCAGAGTCAAAGTTTCCCAAAGAGAACTTTTTACCGATAGTTTGGGTGAACCAGGAAGCGAAGGGGAAACCTACCAGAAAATGATGACGGCAAATACCCGCACAATTGTCGAAGGATTGGGAGGTACTTACCTGATATTTGTACCAAAAACTAGATAGGGGAATGGGTAATGGGGAATGGGGAATGGGGAATGGGTAATGGGGAATGGGGAATGGGGAATGGGTAATGGGGAATGGGGAATGGGGAATGGGGAATGGGGAATGGGGCATCGTCCAAGTGGGCATCGGGCATGGTCTATGTGTGGCTGTGAAATACGTCTAGCTTCTTTTTATTGCCAATGCCAATTCCCAATGCCCAATGACGGCAGATGCTCCACTTGGGGAGACCCCAAGACCGCACAGCCAAACCTATGCCCAATTACCAATTACCAATTACCCATTACCTATTACCTAGTGTTCGGTGGAGGTGGTGGAACTAAGGGAATATTGGTAGGTTGTGGTGTTTTGTTCAAATCGGGAGTTGGGGGTGCTGGTGGGGTTGGCGTCGGGGTAGCAGGAACTGCTGGAGGAGAATTTGTGGTTGTGGAATCTCGTCCAAAAAATAAAAGCGATCGCGCAGTTTTAAAGTAAGTTGCCCAAACTTGCGGATCGGGGCGATTTCGCCATTGCAGACGACTAACTTCTAATGCCAAAACTGGAGCGATCGCCCCATAATTTTGGGCGGATACAACTACGGAAACGTCTGTAACTAAAATATCTTGGTCAAAGCTGCGTTGAGCCGCTGCCCTAGCTGCCGCTTCCGCCCTTCTGAGGATGGTTTCGTAGTTTTCCTCTGGTAAGCTGTCAATCGCTAAGTCAACTCTCGCGGTATAAGCTTGCACACTCTGGGGCGCGATCGCTTCACACACAACCCACGCTGGAATTGCAGTACCAAGCAAAACAATTAAAGGAACTATCCGGATTTGTTTGGCAATTTGGCTAATAACTGGAAAGGGAATGATGGATGATAGTTGGTGAGCAACACTTCTGCTCATAACTTTATGCTCCTTACTGATGATTTGTAATTTGAAATAAGCCAAGGTATTTTCGGATAAAAAATGTAATAAAAATTACACATAATCAGAAGACCCATTCAGAATCACCTGAACTATATGACATAGGTTAGCCTTGTTTTTTCAGCAAAGCCAACCGCAATTTTATGCAATTCAGAGGGTGTAGGGGGCAGGGTTTAGGGTGTAGGGACTCACGTTTTAAAACGCGAGACTTAGACTGTGGACACCTTGCTTTATCGGGCTGCTTTCTCAAAGCAATTCTTTTTTTTACGCTCGCTTAAAGCCACAAAGTAAGTTTTCTCCCCCCCCACACCCCACACCCCACAACGCCAGATGCCTCAACGGGGGGAACCCCCGCACGGCACTGGCTCCCCCACACCCTGTTTTTTGTAAACAATAAGTAGAAAAAGCGCGATGGCAAATCATTGGGCGATCGCTATAGGCATCAATCAATATCAATTCTTTCAGCCTTTAGGTTGCGCTCAAGCAGATGCTGAGGCAGTCTTAGATTTTTTCGTTACACAAGCGGGTTTTTCATCGCAACAGTGTTTGTTGATGACAGATACTTCGCCACCTATTGGCAATAGATCGACCTATCCCAGCAAAGAAAATATTCTCGTTTTGCTTGAGGATTTGCTAGCCAATTTTTGGCAACCGCAAGACTATGTATGGTTATTCTTTAGCGGTTACGGAGTTAATTACAACGGCAACGATTATTTAATGCCAGTAGAAGGAAATCCGGCTCAGGTGCTTCATACTGGGATTCAAGTGCGATCGCTGATGCAAAGTCTGCAATTTGCGAACTTGAATGTTGTTCTAGTGTTCGATATCAACCGCACTTTTGGCGCTCAAGGAAATACTCTTGTTGGGCAAGAAACTTTAGACCTAGCGCAAGAACTACAAATTGCCACAATTCTTTCTTGTCAAAGCGAACAATTCTCTTACGAAAGTAACGAACTCGGTCACGGAATATTTACCGAAGCGTTGTTAGCAGCTTTGCATTCCGGTCATGGTAGCAGCTTAACAGAGCTAAAAAATTATTTGAGCCTCCGCACGCCAGAATTTTCTCAACACTACTGGCGTCCGACACAAAATCCTGTTGTGATTATTCCATCAAAACCGCAACAAATCTTACCTTACCAAGCTCAGACAAGCGACAGTGACGAAGCCTCAATTTTTCCTACAGAAGAAATCTTTGCTGTTGCTGTTTGTGCTCCCTCGCTCCAAGAAAATTCTTTCAGAGATTCGGCTCAGTTACAAGAATTTCCAGTCTCACAGCCAACCTGGGGAGAAGCCCCAAGTATAACTTCTATATCACGCAGCTTCGGAGGAGGTCAAGCAACATCAGAAGATATTTCTACCCCAAATTCGCCACAGATAACTACAGGTAGAAGATTTATCCCTTCACCTGAACCCTACGTCTCTCAATTATCTGCTTCTCACACAACGAACTTTCCCCAAAAAAGAAGGAGATATGCTCGATTGTGGAAACAGCTTGTATTGTGGGGTGTCGGCACCACAATGGTACTAACTTCAATCGTGCTAATTTGTGTCCGCAATAAGACAGGATTTAGATTTGCGGAAATATTGCCAAAAGCATCTAATACTGCCAATAGTGACATAAATGTGGTCAAAACACCAGATGTCCGCTCTATTTCCGAGACAATCGCCCCAGTTACACCAAAAAATCAACCAAACTCGCAAACAGCTTTCATTTCCAAGTCGCAACAGCGAAACCAAGCTGTATTAGACTTGGCGAAAAAGTCGCTAAGACTTACTCAAGCTAGCGACTTAAGAATGGCGATTCTTACTGCTCGGAAAATCAAAGCTGGTGAACCGCTTTACGAGCAAGCTCAGGAGAATATTAAGATTTGGAGCCAGATGATTTTAGATTTAGCGGAGGGTCGAGCCAAGCAAAAACAATATGCGAGTGCGATCGCAGCAGCTGCATTAATCACCAAAAGCGAGCCGTTTTATCCCAAAGCTCAAGCTGCAATTACTCAGTGGCGGTTAGAAGCAAAGCAGTATGTTAGTAATAGCACCGTTTTAGACGCAGCTAACGGCTTAATTCAACCCGGACAAGCATCTACCTACAATCGGGCGATCGAAGTAGCGAAGAAAGTATCACCCGGTCAACCGGGCTTCGATGAAGCACAAAAATCGATGAATAAATGGAGTCAAATAATTTTATCTCTCGCCAAAAAGCGTGCCGCTAGAGGCGAATTTAAAGCCGCAATTGAAACCGCTCTTTTAGTTCCAGAGGTAACAGCACCTTACGAAGAAGCTCAAACAGCGATTCAAAAATGGCAAAAAAAATAATCCTTAATTGCCCTCAGGCTGGAAGCCTGGAGCGTTGCGCGTACAGAGCTGACCTAGCCTTTGGCAACGAGAGCATAATCGCGAACGTGGGCTAATTAATCTTATTATTATGGATAAATGGTATTAGGAGCTAAGAGACGCAAAGTTACGAGTGTTTATTCACTCCTAACTCCTAACTCCTAACTCCTAACTCCTAACTCCTAACTCCTAACTCCTAACTCCTAACTTTATTAGCAATATTGTGATATATCCTCGCCGCAATCATCGGCTAGATAGCACAGCGCTCGGAAGCGTAATCCAACCACTTCTTCATATAAGGGGTTGAGCTTACACATCGGTGGGATATGAAATAAGGTTTTGCCGAATAATTTCACATCGCGCTCAAACGGACATTGAGCAGGAATCAATTTGCACAAGCGGTGAGCAAAAGTGCGATCGCTTACTTTAATATTGTCTATCCACAGCCGCAGTGGTTGAAGAATGTCACGGTCAGGCTCTGAGGAACGACTGTACAGCGCGGTTACATTAGTGTCAGATGCATTTGCTGGATTTAACGATACCCAGCTTGCTAAAAAAATCTTTGGCGTGGTACTATCAAATACCTTCATGGTTCGCTCCTCTGTGTTTGTGAAAGTCACAGAATCCGATGACTCTCTACAAGGTGTAAATGGCTTTTACTTTGAAAATCGTGTTTTGACTTAGACACACTCTGATGTTTATGTAGCTACTTAAATCAGAATCTATTTGTTACTACGTCAAGTTAACCGCACTTTTCCAAAAATAGGAACTGTACTAGTCCTATCTTGTTGATAACTTGACACAGTTTAAATTTTAATAAAGACATCTGCCTTTAGACAGGTTTTATTGTAACATTCACAAAATTTAATGCAAGTCATTTGTGCCAGTATTTTTACTGGAATTTGCAAATTGGGAATTGGGAATTGGTAATTGGGCATTGGGCATTGGGGAGGCAGTGCGTTGGAAAGGCTCTGCCGACTTGAAGCACCTGCCGTCATTGGTAATAATTCTTTCCCCTTGTCTCCCTTGTCTCCCTTGTCTCCCTTGTCTCCCTTGTCCCCCATTCCTTAGTCCCCAATTCCCAATCGGTTGTTCCCAGTCTTCGGTAAAAAAGTGATTGTTCTTAAATATGGGATTTATAGCGTATTAGGGTTGACTTACTTAGGGTTAGCGTTGGGTAGCCTACCTGGGTTACGGATGAACCGTGCCACGATCGCTTTAGTTGGATCTGCCTTTCTGATTGCTTTGGGTGTGGTGACTTTACACGAAGCGTGGGAAGCAATTGATGCCAAAACCATCGTGTTTCTTTTGAGCATGATGGTAGTCAACGCTAATTTAGCCTATGCAGGATTTTTTCCACAGGCACTCTCGGTGTTGTTGAGTTTTACCCGCAGTCCTCTAGGTGTATTAATAGCCTTAACTTTTGGCAGTGGTATCCTCTCGGCGATTTTTCTCAATGACACGATAGCGCTGATTTTTACACCATTAACATTGAGCTTGACTCAAGCTTTGGGTTTAAATCCGATTCCTTATTTACTAGCAGTTGCGGGAGCAACTAATATTGGCTCGGTAGCAACTTTGAGCGGGAATCCGCAAAATATATTGATTGGCTCGTTTTCCGGTATCGGCTATTTAGAGTTTTTACGGGCATTAATTCCAGTTGCCCTGATTGGCTTGATAATTCAGATAGGATTGCTGTGGTTGCTTTATCCAGAAGTGCGATCGCTTCAAGCGTGCGATAATTTATTCACCACAAAAACACGTATTTTCAAACCGCTATATCAAAAAACTTTAATCATCACCACCGGATTACTCATTGCCTTTGTTGCCGGCTTACCTCTAACAGAATCTGCCTTAGTCGCTGCTAGCTTATTGCTAATTACTCGCCGAGTAAAACCACAACGCATCCTCAAAAAAGTGGATTGGAATCTGTTAGTAATGTTTTCTGGACTCTTTATCTTGACAAGAGTGACACAAAAGTTAAATTTATTGCAGCCATTCACTCATGCAATTAACTCTGCTGTTTCTTTGTTAGGGGTGACAGCTATCTTGTCTAATTTGATTTCTAATGTTCCAGCGGTACTTCTACTGCAACCGTTGATTCCTAAAGATGACACACATTCCTGGCTGTTACTAGCAGCCGGATCAACTTTAGCTGGTAATCTAACTTTATTTGGTTCCGTTGCTAACTTAATAGTCGCAGAAGCTGCAAATGAGTTAGGTTACAAGCTGACTTTTTGGGAGCATTTGCGCTTTGGGGCGCCGCTGACTGTATGTACTTTATTTCTGGTTTATTTGTGGGTTCATTAGTACTTTACAAGGTCACGTTTTTAAACGCAGAGGAGCGCGGAGGTAAGCGCAGAGTGACGCAGAGTTTTCGTGAAAAATTTTCGTCATGAATGCGTGTACTAAGCTGAAAGCACTTGTTGAGTATTCAAGGTTAGTTGGGGAAAAATTTGAGAAATAATTAGTTGGTTTCCGGTAAAAACAGTTTGCTTGTAACTACCTTGATCTAGCAAACACACCGTCACCTTATTTTCCAGAGGGTCAACAATCCAATACTCTATAACACCAATAGCCGCATACTCAGAAGTTTTTTGGTTATAGTCACGGTCAACAGATTCGGGACTTACTACCTCAACTATTAGCGGTGGAGCAATCTTGAGGATAGCTGAGGTACTCTCAATACTTTGTGCCTGTTCGTTAGTAATCACACAAACATCAGGTCGTCTGGGTTGTTTGTTAGTCAGCACCTCTGTACCGTTGGGACGGGGTTGTAAAGGCAATCCGCTTTTTTGAATTTCTAAAAAGAAGCGAACTAACACTAGGGTGATAATCGCTTCATGTTTGCCAGTACCAGGAGGCATTTCTATCAGCACCCCATCCTCAAGTTCATAGCGCTTGTCCGTACCGTCATCAAAATTTAGGTAATCCTCAAGAGTGGCAATTTTGATTGGTGTTTTCGTCATAGCGATCGCCTTTTCAGTATCAAGCGGCAGGTTTTTTGGCTTTATCTAACATCGTAGCCAGAAGCTGATCGCGCTCAAGCTGCGAACCGTCGAACCATGTAACCTGTCCAAACGTGTCATCTACAATCTTCCTTTTTTCTTGGTAGATGTGGACGTGAATACCTGCCTCTTGAGGCAGATCGCTAGTCCAAAGAACAGCTGGTGTCGATGACCACACCTTGACTTGACAATTTTGGTAGTCTCTCAGGTCAAGGATGCGATCGCTATCAACAAAGTCTGGGTTTTTTGTGAGTTTGTTTGCTAATTCGCTGAGGGGACTGCTGACAATAGGTTCCTTTGACCAGTTAGAATCAACGCCACAGTTGCCGCAGAAGTGCTTTTTGTGTGGGTTTTTAGCGAAATCACCAAGGTCTAGGTGTGGGTGTTGGCAGGTGTGACAGTATAGTGTTCCTAGAGGCAGATTATTAATCAATGCTTCTAAATATGCCAGCGCCGAAGGTGGAGCTATAACAACCCTTTTTATCAGTGCATTACCAAATAACGGCAGTGAATCACACGATGTTACTACTACCGCCGGGGTTTTTAATCTCACGCTTGATAATCATATCCGACCCTTTATTTAAACCAGTTTCCATATACGGAACAGGAATATTTTAAAGCAAGTCTCGTTTGACACTCCCCTGATTGTACAAATTTCGCTATCGCTCATTTGTACAGAAAATCAGGGGATTCTACATTCTTCCTAGTTACTTGCTCTACTAGGGTTTCCCCAAGTAGAGTAGAGGTCACTAGTC
>JAESGF010000281.1_pt1 | contig 21228 bp, 20 predicted proteins | sample 9269621 | NCBI WGS metagenome assembly JAESGF01 (sample SAMN14515066, study PRJNA621663) | algae metagenome | isolation source: Tolypothrix carrinoi HA7290-LM1 and co-occurring heterotrophs from dry rock... | place: USA: Makauwahi cave, Kauai, Hawaii | collected 2011-01-06
AGAGGTCAGGGGTTCGAATCCCCTCAGCTCCACCAGGCGCCCGTTCCGCCTCCAATCCGGAGCGCACATGACCGACACTGGCGCCCAGACCCCCACAGCACTGAATGGCTCGCGGGTCTACGTCGCCGGACATGGCGGGATGGTGGGTCAGGCCCTCGTCCGCGCCCTCGCCACCCGTGATGTCGAACTCCTCACCATCGAGCGCGAGAGGCTGGACCTCCGCGATCGCGCCGCCGTCCGCACCGCGCTCCAGTCGATGAAGCCGGACGTGGTGTTCGTCGCTGCCGCGAAGGTGGGCGGCATCCTCGCCAACGACCGCAACCCGGTCGAGTTCCTGATGGACAACCTCGAGATCGAGCTCGCCCTTATCCGCGGCGCGTTCGAGGCCGGGGTGGAGCGGCTCGTCTTCCTCGGCTCGTCCTGCATCTATCCGAAGCACGCGCCGCAGCCGATCGAGGAGACGTCGCTCCTCACCGGTCCGCTCGAGCCGACCAACGAGTGGTACGCCGTCGCGAAGATTGCCGGCATCAAGATGTGCCAGGCGCTGCGCAAGCAGTACGCCGCCCGCTACATCTCGGTCATGCCGACCAACCTCTACGGCCCCGGCGACAACTTCGACCTCACCTCGAGCCACGTCCTCCCCGCCCTGATGCGCAAGGCGCACGAGGCGAAGCTCCGCCGCGCCCCATCGATGGAGGTCTGGGGCACCGGCACGCCGCGCCGCGAGTTCCTTCACGTCGACGACTGCGCCGAGGCGATCCTCCACATCGCCGAACACTATGACGGCTACGAGCACATCAACTGCGGCTCGGGCTCGGACATCACGATCCGCGAGCTGGTGGAGGCGGTGAAGCGCGCCGTCGGTTTCGAGGGCGACCTCCGCTTCGACGCCACCAAGCCCGACGGCACGCCGCGCAAGCTGATGGACTCGTCGCGCCTCTTCGCGATGGGCTGGCGCCCGACGATCGCCTTCGACGACGGCCTCGCCTCCACCTACGCGTGGTTCCGCGCGAACGTCGCCGTCGACGCCTGAGACGCGATGGTGGACGCGGCGGACGGCGGCGCACCACGGATCACCGTCGCGACTGTCGTCCTCAACGCGGCGGACGACCTGCCGATTACCCTCGAGAGCATCATCGCCCAGGACTGCCCCGGCGTGGAACGGCTCGTCGTCGACGGCGGCAGCTGGGATGGCACGCACGAGGTTCTCGCCCGCTACAGCGATGCGATCGACCGCGTCGTGACGGTCGAGGACGCCGGCATCTTCCACGCGATGAACGAGGCGGCGCGGCTCGCGCGCGGCGAGTTCATCCTGTTCATGAATGCCGGCGACCGGTTCCATCAGGCTGGCTCCCTCCGCGCCCTTGTCGAGCGGATGCCGCCAGGCACCGACATCGCGTTCGGGGATCACGTCTACACCTCGGGCGGCGTGCAGACCTTCCGCCCGGCGCGCGACTTCGCCGTCACGGTGGAGCTCCTGCGCACCGGCAGGGTGGACGGGCGCTGGCTCGAGCGCTTCCCGGCGCACCAGGCGACGCTGACCCGCACCGAGCTGCTGCGACGGCTCCGCTACGACACGGCGCTGCGCGTCTGCGCCGACCATGACTTCCTCCTGCGGGCGGCGTGGGACGGGGCGCGGACCGCCCATGTGGACGAGATCGTCGCGGAGTATTCCGGCGGAGGCTTCTCTTCCCGCAATGCGGCCTTGCTGCGGCTCGAATTCAACGCCGTCTACCGCGCGTTCTCCGAACGGCCGGATGCCGTGGACCGTCTCCTCCATGGCGAGAGCTCGCCCTTCGCCGGACAGCTCTCGCCGTTTGCGGGCGGCTATGTGTCCGGGGTCTCGCCGCAGCGTCTCGAGACGCCGGAACTCGGCCTCGCCGTGCCCCACCGCCTCCTCGACGCGGACGGGGCGCGGCTGATGACGCCCCGCCACGCTGCGGCGAAGGCGCTGCGCATCGCCGGGATCAACCGAGCGGCCGGGCAACTGCTGCGGGTGCGCGACGGCGAGACCGAGATCGGCGCGGTCGCGATCGGGGAGGGGGAGTTCGCGGTGGCGATTCCGTTCGTTCGCACCATCGCGCCGGGCCGCCTCCTCGGCCTCGCCGCCGGCCGGGCGAGCGCCGTCGCGAATGGCCGCCCTGTCGCTCTTGCGATCCGCGCGCTCGACTTCGATGTCGTCCTCGCCGCGGCGCCGCTTCCGATCGGCGAGGCGATCCGCATCCATGCCGCCATGGACCCCGCTTTCGGCGCCATCCTCGGCCGTGGCTGGTGGGCGGCCGAGGCCGAGTTCGCCTGGTCGGCCGAGACCGGCGAACTGTCGCTCGGCTGTCGCGAGAACGTCTCGCTCCTCCGCTTCACCGTCCTGCCGAACCCCGTGATCGCGGGGCAGGCGCTCGCCGTCGTCGTCAACGGCGAGAAGCTGGTGAAGGCGCCACTCGCTGGTGGGCCGAACGTGGTGGAGGTGCCCGTCTCCCCGCGCTGGCGGTCCGGCGGGGAACTGAACGCGGTCAGCCTCGTCCCTTCCAGGGCGTCGAAGGTCGGTGCCGACCCGCGCACGCTCGGCATCGCCCTCATCGCGGTGGAGCTCTCGTGATGCGGATTGCCTTCGTCGACCACCCCGACCACGAGCGAACCGGATCGAGCCGCTTCGCGCGCGAGGCTGTGGCCCTCGTCGGCGAGACGACGGTGCTCCTCGCGGGCGCCAACGACCCGCACGCGGACGACGCGGTCGTCGACGCCTTTCTCTCCGGCCGCCACGACCGCTGGGTGTTCTGGCAGACCGAGACGGTCGCGGCGCGCCTCGTCCCGCTGGGGCTTCGCGGCGCTGTGCTGGTGCCGATGCTCCACCGCGTCTACCCGGCGCCGGATGCCCACTTCCTGCAGTTCATCCTGTCGCGATTTGCCGTCTTCACACGCGCCCTCCACACCCGGCTGCAATCGCTCGGCTGCCGCTCGGCGCACTTCGCCTATGCACCGGAGCCACTGCCGATCGTTGAGCGCGCAGCGGAGAAGGCCGCGTGGTCGGCGTTCTTCTGGCAGCGCCAGGACGACGAGGTGCCGAACGGGCCATCGGTGATTGCGCAGTGCCGCGCACTCGGGATCGCCCGCCTCCACATCCGACGCAGCGCCGGAGACGAGTCGGGTCAGGCCCTCGTGGATCTCGGCCGTCGCGAGGGCGTAGCAGTGACGGTTTCGGCCTTCACCGACGATCCGGCGACGGCGCGCGCGCTCGCCCGGCACGCTCACGTCGTGTTCGCGCCGCGACCATACGAGGGGCTCGGCCTCACGATCCTTGAGGCGATGGCGGCCGGGCAGGTGGTGATCGCGCCCGACCTGCCGGCCGCGAACGAGCGGATCGGACATATGACGAGCGGCATTCTCTACGAGCTCGCCCGGCCGCTCGATCTTCCCCACCTGACGGCGGAGCGGCTCGCGGCGCTCGGCGTCGCGGCGCGCGCGCGGGCTGCAGCCGCGCATGCCGATTGGCTGGCGGACCGCGATCGCTTAGCCTCCTACATTCTTGACGACGGCCGCCGCTGGTCGGCGGCCGATGGCTCGGCGGCGTTCGTCAATCAGCTGCGCCGACGGGCGCACGAGCGGCGGATCAACGCCGATTGCAAGTAGAACGTCGTCGCCAAATCTCGGCGAGGTTGGCTTCGGGCCAGCATAGACTAGATGTATGTGACAGAATCGGGCATCATCACCGACAAGGCGGCATGCAACGGCACGCTTGCGCCGTCAGCTGGAGAACTGGCGCATGAGCGAAGCTGAACCCACGCGCGACAAGGATCGCATCAGGGCCTGGGCCGAGGCCCGCGGGGGCCGTCCGTCGGTGGTGACGGAGACGGCCGAGAACGGTCGCGCAGGCGCGCTTCTGCGATTCGACTTTGGGCCGAAGGAAGAGGGCCTGAGCGAAGTCTCGTGGACCGAATTCTTCTCGATCTTCGACGACAACAATCTCGCTCTCCTCCTGCAGGACACCACCAAGGCAGGAAAGCAGAGCCGCTTCTTCAAGTTCGTGGCCGCCTCGGGGCAGACGGCAAAGGGATCGGGTGCGACCATGGCGAAATCGAAATCCTCCGGCACGGCGAAGCGGTCTGGCGCCGGCGAAGGGTCCAAGGCTGCGGCGGCACGGTCGTCTGCCGGTGAGACGCCAGCGGCGAAGTCCTCATCGGGCGAGACCAGAAGCGCGCGCGGAGCATCCGCCGCAAAGGCGTCCACCGCGAAGACTCCTTCCGCATCCAAGAGCGCGTCGGCCAAGGGCGCAGCGTCCAAGAGCCCGGCGGCCAAGTCCGCGCCGGCCAAGTCCGCGCCGGCCAAGTCCGCGGCCTCCAAATCCACGCCAGCGAAGTCCTCAGCGTCAAAGTCCACGGCCTCGAAGCCCACGGCAACGAAGGCTGCAGCATCGGGCGCGAAATCCTCCGCAAAGAAGCCGGCCGCAACCTCCGCCGCGGCATCGGGGGGCGCGGGATCCTCGACCGGAGCGGCCAAGGCCGGCTCGAAGGCGGCGACCAAAAGCGGCTCGGGATCGGCTGGCAAGGCGTCGACGATGAAAGCTTCCGAGAAGAAGACGACAGCAGCATCGAAGCCGGCGTCGGCGAAGTCCTCAAGCGGCGCAAGCTCCGGGGCCAAGCCCTCGCGCGCGAAGGCCGCCGCCACGACGTCGGGTGCGAAGACAGCCTCGACCAAGTCGTCGGGAGCGAAGGCGTCGGCGAGCAAGACCCCTGCGACGTCGACCGGCGACAAGACTCCCGCGAAGCGCTCGTCCGCCACCAAGTCCTCCGCCGCGAAAGAGACGACGTCGAAGACGAAGGCAGCGACGGGGCCGAAGGCCGCATCGGCGAAGTCGCCCGCGCCAAAGCGCGGCGCCGCGAAGGACACCGCCAAGGCATCGGGCGGAGCGTCATCCGGCGTCAAGACGGCAAAGGCGAAGCCCGCATCGGCAAAAGCGTCGGCATCCTCCGGCGCGACCGCCTCCTCGAAGAGCGATGCGGGCGCGAAGGGATCCGGCAGCAAGGCGACGCCCGCACGTTCGTCGTCGAACACCAGCGCTGCGGCGAAGGGCACGAAGACGGCCCGCGGCACGACGGCCGCCGGCAAGCGCGGCGCGAAGGGCGGCACGGGTGGCTCTGCCGTCACCACGCGTGACCACGATGCGATCAAGGCCTGGACCGAGGCGCGCGGCGGCCGGCCATCGGTCGTGAAGGACGGCGGGGAAGGCGGCATCCTCCGCATCGATTTCGCCGAGCCCGACGCGTCTCTGAGCGAAGTCTCGTGGGACGAGTTCTTCAAGATCTTCGACGACAGCAATCTCGCCTTCCTGCATCAGGACACGACGGCGGGCGGCGAACAGAGCCGCTTCAACAAGTTCGTCTCGGCCGAGACCTCCAGCGACGCGCCACCGGCGTCGAAGACCACGGCGCGCGCGCGGTCCGCATCGTCCGGCGTCGGCGGCCGCAAGACCGCGAAGGCCGCCGCCGCGGAGGCTCCGGCGAGCGCGAAGGAGAGTGGCGCAAAGGCGACGAAGGGTGCATCCGGCGGCCTGACCGCCAAGAGCACCGCCGACGCAGCAACGGCGAAGACGTCCAAGAGCGCGACGGGGAAAGGCGCCAGCAGCGCGGCGAAGTCCGGCACAACGGAGGGCGCCAAGAGCTCGCGTGCCGGCGGATCGTCCAAGGCCGCCAAGCCGTCCGGCGCGGCGATGGCAGCCAAGTCGAAGCCGTCCGCGAAGAAAGCCTCCTCCGCGAACGGCGCCGCGAAGGACTGATCGCGCAACGCTGCAGCCCGCCGGCCGGCGACTCCACCGGGACAGGCGTGAGGGTTCACCCGCCTGCCGCGGTCCATCGACGGGCACGTGACGCGACCACAGCTCCATCCGGTGAGGGGCCACCGGAAGCCATCGATGCCGCGCGTCTGAGCGAGGTCGGCACGGCAGATCGCCCGCCGCGCCGTGCAGGACGCCGGCGCGTGAGCCCGACCGCACGCGTCAGGCGCGCGATGCCTCGCTGGCGCGCATCGCCTCGGCGATCGCGTGGCTGTCGCCGCGGCTCTCGGCGCCAAGGCCGGCCACCACGCCGGCGCGGTCGGCGACGGGCTTGTGCTGGATGAGCTTCCAGCTGCCGACGAGCCGCTCCACCACGAAGCGCACACCGACGATCGCACGCGTGAGACCCGCGACGTAGTCCTCCGGTGCGTCGGCGACGGCCCAAGGCTGCGACCGGCCCGCCTCCTCCGCCTCCGTCAGGGCGTGCACCTGATCGCGCAGCCAAGCCGGGTCGTCGACCGCCGTCAGCGTGCCGTGGGCGTGGACCGAGATGTAGTTCCACGTCGGCACGACCTTCCCGTGCTCCGACTTGCTCGCGTACCAGGACGGCGAGACGTAGGCGTGCGGCCCCTGAAAGATGGCGAGGGAGGGCACGCCACCCTCGAGGGCCCGCCAGTGCGGGTTGGCACGGGCGAGGTGCGCCGTCAGGACCAGCGGCTCGCCGTCCTCCACCACGGTCGGCACGTGCGTCGCGTGGTAGTCGTTGCCCGCTGCCGTCACCAGCGCCGCGAGCCGGATCTGGCGCATTGCGCCGAGGAGAACCTCGCGCCGTTCTTCCCGGAATTGTGGCGGAACGTACACGGGCGGCCCTCCTCGTGGCGGCACCGGCGGTGTATGCGCAAGGGAGAGCGCGGACAAGGAGGCGGAGCGTGGAGCGGATCGGTACCTACGAGGGGCAGCCCGTGCTTCAGGCGAGACTCGTCTCGGACACGGGTGTCGAGGTCGACGTCCTCTCCTTCGGCGCGATCGTGCGCGACTGGCGCGTGCCGGACCGCGCCGGCGTGCCGCGCACGGTGACGCTCGGCTTCGACACCTTCGAGCCGTACGTCGCGAACAGCCGCGCCTTCGGCGCCCTCTGCGGGCGGGTGGCGAACCGGATCCGCTATGGCCGCTTCACCCTCGACGGGGCTCAGTATCAGCTCGATCTCAATCGCGGACCGGACCACATCCACGGCGGCAGCCGCGGCCTCGGCCAGCAGCTCTGGGCGATGGATGCCGACGGGCGGAAGGCGTGGCTCACCCTGACGAGCCCCGACGGCGACATGGGCTATCCCGGCACGGTCCGCTTCGCGGCGACAATCACGGTCGAGGGCAACACCGTCACCTTCGACCTCACGGCCGAGCCCGACCGGCCGACCCCGGTGAACCTCGCACAGCACTCCTACTACAGGCTCGGCGGCACGGTGGCCGAGCACGTCCTCACCGTGGCCGCGCACCGGGTGTGCGATCTCGACGAGCGCTTCATGCCGACCGGCGAGATCGTCGACGTCACCGGCACGCCGCTGGACTTCTCCGTTCCCCGCGCGATCGGCGTGACGGAGATCGACCGCAACTACTGCCTCGACAGCGGTGATCCGGCCTGCGTGCTGGAGGGGCTCGACTACCGCCTGACGCTGTCGACCGACCGGCCGGGGCTCCAGGTCTACGACGCCTTCAACATGCCGCCGGTCGCCGTCCCGGGCCTGGGCGGGGTGATGTACGGCCCCTTCAGCGGCATCGCGCTCGAGGCGCAGGACTGGCCCGACGCCGTGAACCACCCCGCGTTTCCGTCCATCATCGCGACGCCCGATCGCCCCTACCGTCAGACGACGAGGGTGACGATCGTCCCGCGCTGAGGGCGGCGGCGGGCGAGGCACAACCTCGACCCGCCCCATCGCGTTATGGGTGGGAGAGGGAGAGCAGCCATGACGATCCGACGACCTCCAGCCGCCTCGGCGCGCCTCGCTGCGTCCGTGATTGTGGCCACTCTCGCCGTGTCCTCTTCCGCCCCCGCGCAGCCGAACGCTTCGGGCTGGCTCGACCTCGATGTCGTCGGTGTCAGTGTCTCGGTTCCGGCGGCGTTCGTATCCGCGACCGAGCCGCCGCTCCTCTTCGAGGATCCGCGCGGGGCGGAGATCGCCCGTTATCCGAGCGGGATCGACGATGTCCGCTTTGCGGTGGCGGCGGTCGACGCGGCGGGGGCGCGGCCTCACGACGTTGCCGCGGCGATCTACGATCCCGGGACCCCGCCGGAGGTCACATACAGGGTGGACCGCTCGGAGCTCGGCGTCGTCAGTGGCACCGACGCCGGCATCATCTTCTACAGCGCCTGCAAGCGGCGAGACGGCCGGATCGCCTGCTTCTCGCTGTCCTATCCGGAGCGACACCGGGCGTTGGTCGACCCAGCGATCGCGACGATCCTCCGCTCGCTTCGCTGAGCGCGCTCAACGGCCGAGCCGCTCGCGAACGGCTGCCGCCACCGCCTGCGGCGTGATGCCGAAGTGGCGGTAGAGCTCCTCGTACGGACCGGAGGCGCCGTAGCCGGTCATGCCCACGAAGACGCCGTCGGAGCCGATGAGCGCGTCCCACCCCTGCCGGACGGCGGCCTCGATGCCAACGCGCACCGGCGCCGAGCCGATCACGGCGGAGCGATAGTCGGCGTCCTGCCGAGCGAAGAGCTCGAACGAGGGGACGCTCACCACCGACACGGGGATGCCCGCGCCGGCGAGCTCGGTCCCCGCCTTGACCGCAATCTCCACCTCGGAGCCCGAGGCAAAGAGCGTCGCGAGCGGCTTCCCGTCGAAGCGCTTGATCTCGTACGCGCCGCGGCGCGAGCGGTTCTCGGCCCCGTCCGGCGCCTGCAGGGTGGGGAGGTTCTGCCGGGTAAGGCAGAGGACCGTCGGCCCCTTGCGCTCGAGCGCGATCTCCCAGGCCTCGGCCGTCTCGACGGCATCGCAGGGTCGCATCACGACGAGGTTAGGCATCGCCCGGAGCGCCGCGAGCTGCTCCACCGGCTGGTGTGTCGGCCCATCCTCGCCGAGGCCGATGGAATCGTGCGTCATCACGTACACGACTCGCGTCGACATCAGGCAGGAGAGGCGGATCGCCGGGCGGCAGTAGTCGGAGAACACGAGGAAGGTGCCGCCGTAGGGGATGAGCCCGCCGGAAAGGGCAAGACCGTTCATGGCCGCCGCCATGCCGAATTCGCGGATGCCGTAATGGATGTAGCGGCCGGCGAACTGGCCCGGCTTGATGGGCGCGGTCTGGTCCGTCTTCGTGTTCACCGACCCGGTGAGGTCGGCCGACCCGCCGATCGTCTCCGGCAGCACGGCGTTCACCGTGCCGAGGACGCGCTCGGAGGCCTTGCGCGTCGCGACCGTCGGCCGCTCGGCGAGGAGCTGGGTGCGAAGCGCCGCCATCGCGTGGGCGAACTCGGAGGGGAGGTCGCCCCGCAGGCGCCGGTCGAACTCGGCCCGCTTCTCGGCATCCATCCGGTCGTAGCGGCCGCGCCACTCGCGGTGGGCCGCGGCCGAGCGCAGGCCCGCGATGCGCCAGGCGTCGCGGATCTCCTCCGGCACCTCGAACGGACCGGCCGTCCAGCCGAGCGCGCTGCGGGTGGCGGAGGCCTCGGCCGTCCCGAGCGGCGCGCCGTGAACCTTGGACGTGCCGGCCATGTTCGGCGCGCCGTAGCCGATAGTGGTGCGCGCCGCGATGAGGGTCGGCCGGTCGCTCGTCTGCGCCCGCTTCAGCGCCGCGTCGATCGCGGTCGCGTCGTGCCCGTCGATCCGCTCGGCGCGCCAGCCCGCCGCCTCGAAGCGCTGGATCACATCGCCCGATTCCGACAGCGAGACCGGGCCGTCGATCGAGATCCCGTTGTCGTCGAAGATCACGATGAGGCGCGACAGCTTGAGGTGCCCGGCGAGGGAGATCGCCTCGTGGCTGATCCCCTCCATCAGGTCGCCGTCGGACGCGAGGACGTAGGTCCGGTGGTCGACGATGTCGCCGAACTCGGCGTTCATGATTCGCTCGCCGAGCGCCATGCCGACGGCGGTGGCGAGGCCCTGTCCGAGCGGCCCGGTCGTCGTCTCCACCCCCTGCGCGCGCATGAAGCTCTCGACGCCGTGGGCGTGCGCGTACTCCGGGTGGCCGGGCGTCTTCGAGCCGAGCTGGCGGAACCGCTTCAGCTCGTCCACCGTGATCTCGTCGTAGCCGAGGAGGTGGAGGAGGGCGTAGAGGAGCATCGACCCGTGGCCGGCGGAGAGCACGAAGCGGTCGCGGTTCGGCCACTCCGGGTGCGCCGGGTCGATGTGGATGTGGTGGGCGAAAAGGGTGGTGACGATGTCGGCGGCGCCCATCGGCAGCCCCGGATGGCCAGACTTCGCCGCCTCGACGGCGTCGACCGCCAGCATCCGGATGGCATTCGCCATCGACTTCAGCTTGTCCACATCAACCATCGGGCGCTCGCGGGCTGGAGGTGTCAGGTGCGCGGCCGCGTCATAGACTGGCGGGGCGCGGGGCGTAAAGGTTTGGGGGAGGCGGCGATCGCGGGAGCACGGACGGAGGAGGCGCTGAAGCGGCTCGAGGGGGCGCTCGTGCGGCTCGAGGCGGCGGCCGAGCTGAAGGCGGAGGCGGACGGGACTGTGGCGGCGCTGGTCGACGACCGCGCCCGGCTGGAGCGCGACCGCGCCGCTCTCGCCGCCAAGCTCGATGCTGCGGAGGCCCGGGCGGAGGCGCTCGCCGCCACCAACCGCGAGGTGGCCTCCCGCCTTGTGAAGATCATGGAGCGCGTCCGCCGCCTCGCGCCGGAGGACGGGCGCTGAGCCGGGTCGAAGTCACCATCGACGGCCACACTTACCGCCTCGCCTGCGGGGAGGGGGAGGAGGCGCGCCTCACCGCGCTCGCCGCCGAGCTCGACACCACCATCAAGTCGCTGAAGGGCAAGGTGGGCGAGATCGGCGACCGCCGGCTCGCCGTAATGGCCGGCCTCCTCGTCCTCGACCGGCTGCAGACGGTTGAGGAGCGGGCCGACAGCCTCGCCGAACGCCTCGGCCGCGCGGAGCGGGCGCGCGACGAGGCGGTCGCCCGCGCCACCACCGAAAAGGGCCGCGCGGACGTCCTCGCCGCCCGCGTCGCGAAGCTGGAGCGCGCCCGCGAGGAGGCGGTTCTCGCCGCGGGGGAGGACGACGAGGCCGTGCTCGCCCGCATCGCCGCCGCCACCGCCGCAGTGGAGCGGCTCACCGCGCTCCTCCACCGCGAGGTGCGCGAGCGCGCCGCCCCGCCGGCCGAGAGGCCCGCGGAAGACATGCCGGCCGATCCGGCGGCGGTGCGCATCGTGCCTGAGCGGCGCGGCTGAACCCTTGCCGCCCGCCCGCGGGCCTGTCTTCAATCCGCCTCCCGGAGCATCTCCGGGTTCAGCGGAGCCCCCATGTTCGAGCCCTCCACCCTCCTCGCCTACGTCCTCGCCTGCGCAGCCATCATCGTCGTCCCCGGGCCGACCATCAGCGTCATCGTCGCCAACTCGCTCCGCTCGGGGGCGGCGGCGGGACTCGCCAACGTCGCGGGCACACAGGTGGGTCTCCTCCTCATGGCCGGCGTCCTCGCGGTCGGCCTCGACGCCGTGGTCGCCTTCATGGGCGAGGCGTTCTTCTGGGTGAAGATCGCGGGCGCCGCCTACCTCGTCTACCTCGGCATCAAGCTCTGGCGCTCGGACGGGCGCCTCGGCCGTGCCGAGGGGGAGGCGCGCTCGCTCCGCGGCTACGCGCTGCAGGGCTTCCTCGTGATCCTGTCGAACCCGAAGTCGCTGCTCTTCTTCGGTGCCTTCATCCCGCAGTTCGTCGACCCGGCGCAGAACACGGCGGCGCAGGTCTTCGTCCTCGCCGGGATCTTCATCTGCGTCGCAACGGTCATCGATGGCAGCTACGCCCTGATCGCCGGCCGCGCCGGGCGGCTTCTCACGCGGGGCCGTGTGCGCCTCGCCGAGAAGATCTCCGGCACCTTCCTCGTCTGCGGCGGGCTGTGGCTCGCCTTGCAGCGGCGCTGAGGCGGCGGCGCGCCGCGCTTGTCCGCCGGCGCGCCCTCGTCCACAACGGTCGCCCGAGGGGGAGAACGCCATGACCTACCGCGCACCCGTGGACGAGATGGTCTTCACGCTGGAGCACGTCGCCGGCCTCGGGGAGGCGCGCGCCTCCGGCGCCGCGGGCGCACTCGCCGCGGACGACGCAGTCGCGATCCTCACCGAGGCGGGGCGCTTCGCCGAGGAGGTCCTCGCCCCGCTGAACCAGATCGGCGACCATCAGCACTCCCGGCTCGATGGCGATCGCGTCGTGACGCCGGACGGATGGCGCGAGGCGTATGCCGCATGGATCGACAGCGGCTGGAGCACGCTGACCGGCGAGGAGGAGTGGGGCGGCCAGGCGCTCCCGATGGCGCTCCAGGTCGCGGCGAGCGAGCTCTGGAACCAGGCGAACGTCGGCTTCGCGTTGAACCCGCTCCTCTCGATCGGCGCCATCGAGGCGCTGCAGGCGCACGCCTCGGAGGAGCTGAAGCGCCGCTACCTGCCGAACCTCGTCTCCGGCCGCTGGACGGGGACGATGAACCTCACCGAGCCGCACGCCGGATCCGACCTCGGCGACCTCAAGACCCGCGCCGAGCCGGACGGCGACCGCTTCCGCATCTTCGGCTCCAAGATCTACATCACCTACGGCGAGCACGACCTTTCCGAGAACATCATCCACCTCGTCCTCGCCCGCCTGCCGGACGCGCCGGAGGGGACGCGCGGCATCTCGCTGTTCCTCGTCCCGAAGGTCCTCCTCAACGACGACGGGACGCTCGGCGCCCGGAATGACGTGCGCTGCGTCGGCGTCGAGAAGAAGCTCGGCATCCACGCCTCGCCGACCTGCACCATGGCCTACGGGGCGGACGGGGAGGGCGCCGTTGGCTGGCTGGTCGGCGCGCCGCATCAGGGGCTGAAGGCGATGTTCACGATGATGAACAACGCCCGCGTCCAGGTCGGCACCCAGGGCGCCGCCATCGCCGAGCGCGCGACGCAGCAGGCGCTCGATTACGCGCGGGAGCGGCGGCAGGGGAAGCGGGCGGACGGCACGGTCGCCGCCATCGTCGAGCATCCGGACGTGAAGCGGATGCTCCTCACGATGACCGCGCTCACCCGCGCCGCCCGTGCCGTGACCTACGCCTGCGCCGTCGCGATCGACCGCGGCCGGGCGGGCATGCCCGATGCCGCGGCCTGGAAGGCGCGAGCCGACCTCCTCACCCCCGTCGCCAAGGCGTTCGCCACCGATATCGGCGTCGAGGTCGCCTCCATCGGCATTCAGGTGCACGGCGGGATGGGTTACGTCGAGGAGACGGGTGCCGCGCAGTACTACCGCGACGCTCGCATCTTCCCGATCTACGAAGGCACCAACGGGATCCAGGCGATCGACCTCGTCCGCCGCAAGATCGGGCTGGAGGACGGCCGTGTCCTCGCCGCCTACCTCGAAGAACTGCGCGAGGTCGTCGAGGCGGCGCGGGGTTCGAACGCCGCCCGCCTCGGGAGCGTCGCCCGGCATCTCGAAGCCGCGATCGATGCGGTGGAGAGCGCAGCCGACGCCCTCCGGGCAATGCTTTCCCGCGGTGACACCGCCCGTGCGCTCGCAGGGGCAACCCCGTTCCTTCGCGCGCTCGGCAGCACCGCGGGCGGCGCCTACCTCGCCAAGGCCGCCGTCGTTGCTGGGGCAGATCCGGCGGAGCGGACCTGGCTCGCCGCCTTCTACGCGGACAGCGTGTTGGCGACCGTCCCCGCGACGGCGGCGGCCGCGATCACCGCGGGCGACATCATCCTCGAGCCCGTCTTCGCCGGCTGAGACAATCACGCCCACGAACGATTAGGCATTCTGTCCGTTCACCCTCCGTCACCGCCCCTGCCCGGAGGAAACCATGCGCCGCCTCGCCGTCTCACTTGCCGCGGGGGTCTCCCTCCCGGCGCTCGCCCTCGCGCAAGCCGCGCCGGAGGTGCCGCCGGTCTCCTCCCAGCTCAACGACCCGAAGAACGCCAACGTCGTCGTGGTCGGCCACGTCCTCGAGCCGGCACAGCTGGAGCCGACCGACGAGCGTGTCTCCCGCCTGCGCCTCCCGCCGGGCTTTGCGATCACCGTCTTCGCGCGCGACCTCGTGAACCCGCGCATGATGGACGTCGCCGACGACGGCACCCTCTACGTCACCCGTCGTTCCGTCGGCGACGTCCTGATGCTTCGCGACACAGACGGCGACGGGACGGCCGACGAGCGGCAGACCGTCGCCTCACGGCCGCAGATGCACGGCATCGATGTCGACGGCACCGACGTCTGGCTCACCACGGTGAACGAGGTCTTCCACACGACGCGCCGTGCCGATGGCAGCCTCGAGCCGCTAGAGACCCTCGTCGACGACCTGCCGGACGGCGGACAGCACCCGAACCGCATGGTCCTCATGGGGCCGGACGGCAAGCTTTACGTCTCGGTCGGCTCCACCTGCAACGCCTGCGACGAGACGAATCCCGAGAACGCCACCATGGTGCGGATGGAGCCGGACGGCTCGTCGCGCACGATCATGGCGTCGGGCCTGCGCAACACGATCGGCTACGGCTTCCACCCGGACACCGGCGTCCTCTGGGGCATGGACCACGGTATCGACTGGCTCGGCGACAACGAGCAGCACGAGGAACTGAACCGGATCGAGGAGGGCAAGAAGTACGGCTGGCCCTACATCTACGGCAAGGGACAGGCGAACCCGCAGGACAACCCGCCGAACGACATCTCGATGGACGAGTGGCGCCGGCAGAGCACCGACCCCGTCGGGCTCTACGTGCCCCACGCGGCGCCGATGCAGATGGTTTTCGCCACGTCCGACGCCCTGCCGGAGGACTATCGCGGCGACGCCTTCATCGCGATGCGCGGGTCTTGGAACCGCAACCCGCCGTCCGGCTACGAGGTGGTGCGGATCGACTTCGAGGACGGCGAGCCGGTCGGCTGGGCGCCATTCATCACCGGCTTCCTGATGGAGGATGCGGAGGCGCCGAACGGCTGGGGCCACCTCGGCCGCCTCGCCGGCATGGCCCTCGGGCCGGACGGGGGCCTTTTCCTGTCCGACGACACGAACGGCGTCATCTACCGTATCGCCTACGAGGGCGGCGACGAGACAGCCGCGGCCGACCTTTCGCCGACCGGCGATGACGGCAGCCTCACCGAGATGGCAGCGGCAAGCGTCGCTGCGCCCGAGCCGAAGCCGGACCGCGAGGGTGCGCTCGCGAGCGAGATCGTGACGGCGAGCGGAGGGTCGATCGACGTCACCTCCACCGCGTTCGGAAACGACGAGCCGATCCCCGCAACCTATGCCGCGGAGGGTGGCAACGCCTCGCCGCCGCTCGCCTGGGGCGAGGGGCCGGAGGGGACGGAGAGCTTCGTCATCCTCATGGAGGACCCGGCCGTCGCGGAGGAGCCGCCGTTCGTCCACTGGCTCGCCTACAACATCCCGGCCGACGTCACGTCGCTGCGCGAGGGGGTGCCGGGGACGCCAAAGCTCTCAGAGCCCGCGGCCGTCCTCCAGGGCATCAACGACCGGGGCTCGACGGGCTACTTCGGCCCGCGTCCGCCTGTTGGCGAGGAGCACCCCTACCACGTCCAGGTGTTCGCGCTCGATACGGTGCTCGACCTCCCGGCCGGGGCGACACGTGAGGCCGTCCTCAATGCCATGGAGGGGCACGTCCTCTCCGCCGGCACGCTCGTCGGCACCCACCGGCGCTGAGCACCGGGTCCCGGCGCGCCGCCGTTCAGCGCAGGAACGGCGGCGCGTCGTACCATCCTTCGCCCGACCGGCCGCGGGCGAGCCCGTACTGGTAGAGCGCGTTCATGTACTCGCGGTCGAACGGCCGCTCGTACGGCTGTTCGAAATCGCCGCCGATGAAGGTCAGGTTGAAGTCGATCCCGCGCTCCTGCGCAAAGGCGTACGTCTCGTTCACCGTCTGCCGCGCACTCGACTTGATAAGCGTGGAGAAGGACCGCCCGGCGATGGGGAGCGCGGCCGCCCGCACCACCTCGAAGTCGGGCGCGAGCGAGTTGTTGATGATCATGTAGATGCTCGTCCCCGGCACCGCCCGCTCATTTTCGGTCGAGACGAGGATCGAAGGCGGCAGCGTGAAGACCTGCACCGTCGCGCCGCCGTCGACATGGAGCTCCTGGAACGTCTCGGTCGGCGACTGCGCCTCGATGAGGACCGGCGGGAAGATCGCCGGCACGCTGGCGGAAGCAAGAAGCACGCTGCGGAACACGTCGAGTGCGCGCGGCGTCCCCACCTCGGCGATCGCGCCCATGTTCCAGACCACGGTGCGCTGCGCGTCGAGGTTCGTCGTCGCGACGAGAAGGCGGCGCCCGCGCCGGTGCTCGGCGGCGATGGCGGCGAGAAGCTGCGGCGTCACCTGCCGGTCGACGATCTCGCGCAGCGGCGCCGAATCGGCGACCGCCGTGCCGAGGAGCCCCCGCAGGCCGCGGAAGATGAAGATGTCCTTGGAATCGATGGTGGTGAAAAGCCGGCCGAGCTCCTCGTCGTAGGCGGGACCGAGGAAGGCGTAGGGCGCGATGAGAGCGCCCGTCGAGATGCCGGAGACCACCGTGAACTCGGGCCGCGTGCCCCGCTCGGTCCACCCGGCGAGGAAGCCCGCCCCGTACGCCCCGTCGTCGGCGCCGCCGGAGAGTGCGAGCAGCGAGGGCGAGCGGTCGAGCGCGCGGGCGGTGATCCGGAGGTCGCCGAAGATCGGCCCGAACGCCTCCCGCGGCGCGTCGGACCAGACGCGGATGTTGGCGGGCATGCCGGTGACCACCGCCTCGCTCTGGTCGAGCGCGGTGTAAGGAATGCGGTTCGGGATGGCGGCACAGGCGCCGACCATCAGCGCCAGGAGGAGCGCGAGCGGGCGCAGGACGGTCGGCATGGGAGGCCTTCAGGCTGGTCGAGCGGACCATACAGCGTCCGCGCGCCTCCGTCGGAAATCGACCGCGGTGCGGCGGTTGCGGCGGTGCGGAATGGACGCCGGGTGTGACCCGCAAGTCACGACCGGCGCCGTCCGGCAGCGACTTGCGCCGGCTTGAAGTCGCCGGCGCGGCACGGCACTTGTGGCGCAGCCCCCAAAGGACCCCGATGACGCCGCCCCTCACCCTCGCCGTTGCGCCGATGATGGACTGGACGGACCGGCACTGCCGCGTCTTTCACCGCCGTCTCGCGCCCGACGTGCGCCTCTTCACCGAGATGGTGACGGCGAAGGCGATCCTGTTCGGCGACCAGGGCCGTCTTCTCGGTTTCTCGCCGGAAGAACACCCGCTCGTTCTCCAGCTCGGCGGCGCCGAGCCGGAGGAGCTCGCCCGCGCCTCCCGCATCGCTGCCGAGTGGGGCTACGACGAGGTCAACCTCAACTGCGGCTGCCCGTCCGACCGCGTGCAGGGCGGCCACTTCGGCGCCTGCCTCATGCGCGAGCCGGCCCTCATCGGCGATTGCCTCGCAGCGATGGGGGAGGGCGGGCTCCCCGTCACGCTGAAATGCCGCCTCGGTGTCGACGAGCAGGACACCGAGGAGGCGCTCGATGCGGTTGCCGATGCGGCCGTCGCAGCAGGCGTCACCGCGGTGTGGGTCCACGCCCGCAAGGCATGGCTGCAGGGCCTGTCGCCGGCGCAGAACCGGACCGTGCCGCCGCTCGACTATGGCCGCGTCCATCGCCTCCGCGCCCGCCTCCCGGTGTTCGTCGGCATCAACGGCGGGATCGGCACGCCGGAGGAGGTGGCGGCGCAGGCGGGGCTCGTCGACGGCGTCATGATCGGCCGCGCTGCCTACCAGCGGCCGCAGATCCTCTCGGCGCTGGCGGGCCACGCCGGCGAGGACGATCTTCGGCACCGCATCGCCGTTGCCCGCTCGATGGTGGACTACGCCACGGCCACCGTTGACGCGGGGGGCCGGCTCGCGTCCATCGTGCGGCACATGCTCGGCCTCTTCCACGGCGAGCCGGGCGCTCGCGCCTGGCGGCGCACGCTGACGGTGGACGGTCAGGCGCCGGGCGCGAGCCCTGCGCTCCTCGCCCGCGCCATCGACGCCGTGGAGGCGGAGATCGAGCGCACCCGCGCGAGGATCGCCGCCGCTGCATGACGCCCCGTCCCTCGCGCCTCCCGGCGCCGCACGCGCCGCCCCGCCGATGACGCCACTCCTCGACGACCTCGGCACCGTGGTCGGCTTCTACTCCCGCCTGCCCGCCCCGACCGCGCGGCACGGCCTGCGCGTCGCCGACGCCATCGGCGCGCTGCCGCTCGCGGCCGTCATCATCGCGCTCCCGGCAGCGCTCGTCCTCGTCGTGCTCCTCTGGCTCGGGGCGTCTCCAGCAGTGACCGCGCTCGTCGCTGCCGCGACGCTCGTCGCCGTCACCGGCGCGCTGCACGAGGACGGCCTCGCCGACTGCGCCGACGGCCTCTTCGGCGGCACCTCGCCGGAGCGGCGGCTCGACATCATGCGCGACAGCCGGATCGGGACCTACGGCGTGCTGGCGCTCCTCTTCGCCGTCGGCCTCAAGGTGGCGCTTCTCGCCGAACTTATGGTGCTCGGCGCGCTTCCCTCGGCGGCGCTCCTCGTCGCAGCAGCGGTCGCCGGGAGGACGGTCGCGCTCTATCCCTGGGTCGGCCTTCCGAACGCGCGGGGGGAGGGGCTCGCGGCTTCGGCGGGCCGGCCGCACGCCGCCGCCTTCCGCCGGGCGCTCCTCCTCGCCGTTGTCGTGACCGCGCTCCTCACCGTCTGGATTTCACCGCTCGGCTTCGTCGTCGCCGCCATCCTCGCCGCGGCGGGAGCGAAGGGTGTGGCGAGCCTCGCCGACCGGCTGATCGGCGGCCACACGGGCGACGTCATCGGTGCCGCAGTGATCGTTGGTGACCTTCTCTACCTCGCCGCATTCGCTATCTTCGTTCCATGACGCGCACCCTCCTCATCGCCACGCTCGCACTCCTCGCTGGCACCGCCCTCGCGCAGGACGTGCCGGTCGTGGAGATCGACAACTCCGCGCCCCAGGCGACGAAGCTCATCCTTCTCCTCGCCGTCCTCCTTGCGGTCGGCTTCGGCATGTGGCGCATCCGGGTGAGCGAGGCGCTGCGGACGGCGGCCGTCTGGGCCGCGATCTTCGTCGCCGTCCTCGCCGTCTACACCTTCCGCCACCCGCTCGAGACCGCGGGCCGCGAGATGGTGTCTGTCCTCATCCCCGGCCTGCCGGTGACGTCGGGCGAGCAGGTGATGGTGCGCCGCGGCTTCGGCGGGCATTTCGTCCTTTCCGGCACCGTGGACGGCTCCGACGTCGACTTCCTGTTCGACACCGGGGCGAGCATGGTCGTCCTCACGGCTGCCGACGCCGCGCGCGCCGGCTTCGACGCGGCGAGCCTCGAGTTCCGCGTGCCGGTAATGACGGCCGCGGGGATGACGGAGGTGGCGCCCGTGACCCTCGGCACCATCACCGTCGGCGGGATCACGGTCGACGACGTGCGCGCCGCCGTCGCCCGGCCGGGCGACCTCGACCAGAGCCTCCTCGGCCTCACCTTCCTCGACCGCCTCTCCGGCTACGAGGTCAGCCGCGACCGCCTGGTGCTCAACCCGTGACATCGCCGCTCGATGATTTCCGCCGGCTCGCCGACACGCCGGCGCACGACCACGGCGCGGCGGTCTCCGCCACCAGCGCGCGGGAGGCCGAGCTCACCAAGCCCGCGGGCTCGCTCGGCCGACTGGAGGACCTCTCGGCCTGGCTCGCCGCCGTCACCGGCAAGGCGCCGCCTGCCGTGGACCGGCCGCGGGTGGTGGTTTTCGCGGCGAGCCACGGCGTCGCGGCCGAGGGCGTGTCGGCCTATCCGGCGAGCGTCAACGCGCAGATGCTCGCCGCCTTCCGGGACGGGAAGGCCGCGATCAACCAGATCTGCGCCGCCTCCGGCATCGGGCTGTCGGTGTTCGACCTCGCCATCGACGTCCCGTCCGGCAACATCGCGGCCGAGGACGCCTTTGCGAGCGAGCGTGACCTCGCCGCGACGATGGCGTTCGGCCTCGAGGCCGTCCACAACACCGACTGCCTCGGCCTCGGCGAGATGGGGATCGGCAACACCACCGTCGCCGCCGCCGTCTACGCCGCGCTGTGGGGCGGCGGGGGCGAGGCGTGGTGCGGTGCCGGCACCGGCGTCGAGGGGCCCGCGCTCGCCCGCAAGATCGCCGTGGTGGACCGCGCCGTCGCCCGGCTCGGCGGCGAGCGCGACCCGCTCGCGATCCTGCAACGCGTCGGCGGCCGCGAGGTCGCCGCCATGACGGGGGCGATCCTCGCCGCCCGGACCGAGCGGGTGCCGGTGATCGTCGACGGCTTCGTCGCGACCGCCGCCGCCGCGGTCGTTCACGCCCTGTCGCCGGACGCGATCGCGGGCTGCCTCTTCGCCCACCGCTCCGCCGAGGCCGCCCACGGCCGCGCTCTCGAGCGGCTCGGCGTCACGCCGCTCCTCGACCTTGGTCTCCGCCTTGGCGAGGGGACGGGCGCCGCCCTCGCGATCCCGATCCTGAAGGCCGCCGCCGCCTGCCATTCCGGCATGGCGACGTTCGCGGAGGCCGGCGTCGACGGTCCGGCGTGAGGGCCGCCGCAACGGCCCGCGCCACGGCCCCTGCCGCGAGCGACGGCGGCCTCGACGCGCTCCTTGCCGAGATCCGCGCCTGCCGCGTCTGCATGGCGACGGCCGTTCCGCTGCCGCACGAGCCGCGGCCGATCTTCCAGATCTCCTCCACCGCCCGCGTCGCGATCTGCTCTCAGGCGCCGGGTAACCGCGCCCACATCGCGGGGCTCCCGTTCAAGGACCCGTCCGGCGTCCGCCTGCGCGCCTGGATGGGGCTCGGCGAGGCGACCTTCTACGACGCCTCCCGCATCGCGATCATTCCGATGGGCTTCTGCTTCCCCGGCTACGACCGGAACGGCGGCGACCTGCCGCCGCGCCGCGAGTGCCGCGCCACTTGGCACGACCGCCTGTTCGAGGCGCTGCCGCAGCTGGACCTGCTCCTCTCCATCGGCAAGTACTCCCAGGACTACCATCTGCCGGACCGCCCGTCCTCGCTGACGGAGACGGTCCGCGACTGGCGCTCGATCCTCTCGCGCACCGCGAACCGGCCGGTGCTCGCGATGCCTCACCCGTCGTGGCGCAACAACGCGTGGCTCCGGAAGAACCCCTGGTTCGAGGCGGAGCTCCTGCCGGTGCTGCGCGCGCGGATCGCCGAGTGCCTCGACCATCCGCCGCGGTGACAGCACGGGCCCTCCTGCGGCACGATGGGCAGCGGGGCATTCGGCGATGGGGGGACACGCCATGGGCTTTACGCGAACTCTGATCCTGATGGCGGCGCTCGGTGCGGGAGGCACC
>JAESGF010000282.1_pt1 | contig 21105 bp, 21 predicted proteins | sample 9269621 | NCBI WGS metagenome assembly JAESGF01 (sample SAMN14515066, study PRJNA621663) | algae metagenome | isolation source: Tolypothrix carrinoi HA7290-LM1 and co-occurring heterotrophs from dry rock... | place: USA: Makauwahi cave, Kauai, Hawaii | collected 2011-01-06
CGAGCGTGCGGAAGGTGAGCGAGACGGCGAAGATCCCGCCCGCCGCGACGAGCGACCACCCCGCCCCCGTCCGCCCCGCCGCCACCAGCGCGAGGCCCACCACCACCAGAGCGAGGAGCGGCGGGATGTATCCTTCCGACCCGTTCAGCGCCTCACCGGCGACCTCGCCGAGAAGGTCCCCGCCGGCGAACGACACGCCCATGAAGGCGGCCGTGGCGAGGACCGCGCCCCACCAGGGGAACCCCGCGAAGCGCCGCATCGCGAGCGCGAAATAGAAGACGATGAAGAGCTGGATGGGGATGACGTCGGCGAGGAGCGCCCAGAGCGTCGCGACCGTGTGGAACAGGAAGGAGCCGATCCCGACCATGATGGTGATCGTGACGAGGATCGCGAACGGCACGTCGAGCCGGCCGGAGCGGGCCGCGTCGCGGTAGCCGACGGCGGCCGCGAGGATGAAGGCGAGGTTGGTGACGGCGTTCCACGGCTCGGCCCAGAACTCCGGGCCGAGGCGTTCGCAGTAGCTGTCGATGGCGCGCGTCCAGTCCATGGCGGTCCTCCCCGCCGGGACGTAGCAGACCCCGCGCCGAGGCGGGTCAACGTTTGCGTCAGATGCGCAGGACCACCCGACCGTCGATCGTGCCCGCCTTCATCCGCGCGAAGATCGCATTGATGTTGTCGAGTTCGTCCCACGCGAAATGCGAGGCGACCTTCCCCTCACCGGCGAACGCCAGCGCCTCGTGGAGATCGTTGCGGGTGCCGACGATGGACCCACGGACGGTGATCCGCTTCAGGACCACCTCGAAGATCGGCAGCGGGAACGTGCCGGGCGGCAGGCCGACGAGCGACATGAACCCGCCCCGCTTCAGCATCCCGAGCGCCTGGGCGAAAGCCTGCGTGGACACCGCCGTGACCAGCACCGCATCGACGCCGCCGAGCCGCTTCGCCTCCGCCGCAGGGTCGGTGACGCGGGCGTTGATCGTGTGGTCCGCGCCGAGGGAGCGGGCGAGGGCGAGCTTTTCGTCCGACACGTCCACCGCGACGACATGGAAGCCCATCGCCTTCGCGTACTGGACCGCCATGTGGCCGAGCCCGCCGATGCCGGAGATCGCGACGGTGTCGCCGGGCTTCGCCTCGGTCTCCTTCAGCCCCTTGTAGACGGTGACGCCGGCGCAGAGGACCGGCGCCGCGGGGCCGAACGCCAGCGCGTCCGGCAGGCGGCCGACAAAGGCGGCGTCGGCGCGGACGAACTCGGCATAGCCGCCGTCGACCGAGTAGCCGGTGTTCTGCTGGCTTTCGCACAGCGTCTCCCAGCCGCCGACGCAGTGCACGCAATGGCCGCAGGCGGTGTGGAGCCACGGGGCACCGACCCGGTCGCCCTCCTTGAGCCAGTCCACCCCGGCGCCGACGGCCGCCACCTCGCCGACGCCCTCGTGGCCGGGAATGAAGGGCGGCGTCGGCTTCACCGGCCAGTCGCCCTCGGCCGCGTGGAGGTCGGTGTGGCAGACGCCGGAGGCGCGGACGCGGATCACCACCTCGCCCGGCCGGACCTCAGGCACGGCGACCTCGCGGATCTCGAGCGGCGCGCCGAATTCAGGGACGACGGCGGCCTTCATGGTCTTCGGCAGCATCGACACCTCCTTCGTTGGGGAGGGTCTAGCGAAGTCGGGCGGCCGCGCCCTTGATCGCCGTCAACGCGCGGGGACGACTTCGGCAGGGGCGGCCGCCGCGTCGTTGGCGAGCACAGGATCGGATGCCGGCGCGGCGGCGACCGGCGTCATGGGCTCGTCGATCGCGGCCTCATCGTCACCGAGAGCGCCCGCGCCGAGCTGCGCGAACGCGACCGCTCCCGTGAACACGCAGGCCACGGCAAGACACACGCCGAATCCGGCCAGCCCGTGCGCATCGGCTTCCATCACTCTCGTCCCTCACGCCCCGTCCGCGACATCCGTACGGCGAAAAGACGAAGAAGAAAGGCATCGTTCCTGCCGCGGTGCACGCGGGGAGGCGGCTGTGGCGCCGTGGTCACAGGCGGGCGCGCAGCGGGATCAGCGCGAGGAAGCCGACGATGCCGAGGAGCGCCGAGACGACCAGCGCGCCGGTGCCCCACCGCTCGATGAGGAGCGCGAAGAGGAACGGCGCCGCAGCCTGGCCGAACCGCGCCGGCACCATGAGGACGCCCTGCCGGTGCCCGTACCCGTGCGGCCCGAACAGCGCGAGCGGCAGCGTCCCCTTGGCGATGGTGAGGATGCCGTTTCCGGCACCGTGGAGCACGGTGAAGAGCGCCGCCGCCGGTGCGCCGACGGTGAGAAGCACCGCCGCACCGGCAGGATGGGCGAGGGCGGCGAGGCGGGCCGACAGGAGCGGGTGGAAGCGGCGGAGGAGGCCGAACTCCAGCATCCGCGCCGCCACCTGCGCCGGGCCGACCAGCGCCGCCGCGCCGATCGCCGCCGCGACCGACGCGCCCGCCGCTTCGAGGAGGCGGGGAAGGTGCGCCGCCATCGCCGTCGAGGTGAACCAGGTGATGGTGAAGACGACTGCCAGGAGCACCATCTGCCGGTCGGGCCCGCTCCGGCCGGCATGGGGGAGCGCGGGCTCGGGCAGCGTCGCCGGCGGGGGCTGCGTTCCGACGGGAACGAGGAGCCGGTTGAGCGGCAGCCCGATGAGGAGATGCGCGGCCGCCCAGACGAGACACGCCGCGCGCCAGCCATACTCCGCATCCAGCGCCGCCGTGATCGGCCAGGCGACCGTGCTCGCAAACCCGCCGAAGAGCGTGACGCCGGTGATCGACGGACGCGCCGCCTTGCCGTGTATGCCGGCGAGCGTCGCGAAGGCAGCGTCGTAGAGGCCCATCGCCATCCCGGCGCCGATGACGATCCAGCCGGCGAAGAGGAGCGCCGGCCCCTCGGCGGCGGCAAGGAGCGCGAGCCCCGCCGCGAACACGAGGCTCGACACGGCCAGCACGTCGCGCCCGCCGAAGCGGTCGATCCGCCGGCCCGCTGCCGGTCCCGCGACCGCCGAGACGACCAGCGCGGCGGAGAAGCCGAGGAATACGGTGCCGGTGTCGATCCCGAGGTCGCGCGCCATCGGCTCGGCGAGGATCGCCGGCAGGTAGTAGGTGGAGCCCCAGGCGAGCGTCTGGGCGAGCCCCAGCGCCGCGACGATGCGGGCGTTCCGGAGCCGGGGCGACACGCCGATGGTCATGGCGGGACTGTCCGCCTCGCGTGGGCCGCTGTCGACGCGCCCGGTCGCGGGTGAGCTATGCGCGCCTCAGATAACGAGGCGGCGCAGCTGCTGCGAGATGAGGTCCACGAGCGTGACCGTCAGGACGATGATGATGAGGAGCGTTGCCGTCTCCGCATAGTAGAAGCCGCGGATCGACTCGAAGAGGATCTGCCCGATCCCGCCCGCGCCAACGATGCCGAGGACGGTCGCCGAGCGCACGTTCGATTCGAAGCGGTATAGCGAGAAGCTCATCCAGAGCGGCAGCACCTGCGGGATGACGCCGTAGACGACCTCCTGCAGCTTGGAGGCGCCGGTTGCGCGGATGCCCTCGACCGGCCGCGGGTCGATCGCCTCCACGGCCTCGGAGAAGAGCTTCGCGAGAATGCCGGTGGTGTGGATGAAGAGCGCCATCACGCCGGCGAACGGTCCGAGGCCGACGGCGACCACGAAGAGGACGGCGAAGACGATCTCGTTGATGGCGCGGAAAGCGTCCATCAGCCGACGGACCGGCTGGTAGACCCACCATGGCACCATGTTGTTCGACGACAGGATGCCGAACGGGACGGAGAAGACCACCGCGAGCGCCGTGCCCCAGATCGCGATCTGGACGGTGAGGATCATCTCCGAGATGTAGAGGTCGAGGTCGCGCAGCGACGGCTGGAGGAAGCCTGACGCGTACTCGCCCATGTTGCCGGCGTTGGTGAACAGGAACGTCCACCGGTCCATCTCAGCCGGGTACCAGCTCCAGACAAGGGCGAGGATCAGCCCGCCCCAGACGACATAGTTGAAGATCGTGCGCGAGAAGTCGCGACGGATCTCGAAGGGGCGGCCGTCTGGCGCGCTGGCGTTGCTCATCGCTGGGGACCGGGCGGGAGGGAGCGGAGGCGGCAGGCCGCCTCCGCCATCGCCTCAGTTGGTCGGCTGCGCGGCGATCGCGGCCTGCCACTCGTCGATGTTGGCTTCGAGCTCGGCGATCTTCGCCTGCTTCTCCTCGGCCGAGAGCGACTCGTCGGCCTCGGTGCGGCCGATCTCGCGCGTCGCCTCCATCACGCGGATCGGGAGGAGCTGGTCGTTGGAGGACTCGCGGAACGGCGCCCACTTGAGGCCGGCGAGGATCTCGCGCTCGGCCGCGGCATCGCCGTCGGACTGCTCCGTGCCGAAGGTGACGAAGAAGGTGCGCAGCGTCTCCTTCGTCGCGTCGTCGAGGTCCTTGCGCCACACGATCGGATCGGACGGGATCAGCGGGGAGCGCCAAATCTCCTTGATCTTGGCGTACGCCTCCGGGTTGTTCTCCTGAATGCGGGCCATGTTCTCGGTGTTGTTCGCCGCGACGTCGACGAGGCCGTTCGCGACCGCCATCGCGTTCGTCTCGTGGTTCGCGTTGCGCACCGTGGCGAAGCACTCGCGCGGGTCGATGCCGCGGTCGGCGAAGATGAACGTCGTCGGGACGAGGAAGCCGGAGGTGGAGTTCGGATCGCCGATGCCGAAGTCGAGGCTCTTGTCGCAGACGAGGACGTCGTCGACGCTGCTCAGCGGCGAGTCGACCGGCGCGATCAGCACCGACCAGTAGCCGGGCGAGCCGTCGGCGGCGACGGTCTGCACGAAGATCTCGCCGTTGGCGCGGTCGACGGCCTGCATCGCGGACGCGTTGCCGTACCAGGCGACGTCGACCTGGCCGAAGCGCATGCCCTCGATGACGCCGGCGTAATCGGACGCGAAGAACGGCTCGACCTCGAGGCCGGTCTTCTCTTCCATCGCCGCCAGGAACGGATCCCACTGCTGGCGCAGGTTCTGCTGCGATTCCGTCGAGATGATGCCGAAGTTGATGACGGTGTCGTCCTGCGCCATGGCCGGGGCAGTGAGCCCTGCGGCGAGCGCGGCGATGGCGAGCGTCTTCGTGATGGTCATGGGTTGTCCCTCGAGTTGCCGGTTGTTGTGGGGACGTCAGGCGGTCGCCGCGGCGGCGCGCCCGATGTCCAGTCGTGCGGGGTGGTGCGGCGCTTCCGTAAGCGGCGCGTCGGGAAGCACGAGTTCCTCCGAAGCTTCCCCGTAGAGCTCCGTGAGGAATCGCGTCGTCAGCGCCGTGGAGGACCCGTCGTAGACGATCTCGCCGGCGCGCATCGCGACGGTGCGCGGGCAGTAGCGGCGCGCGTACTCGACCTGGTGCAGCGAGACGAGGACGGTGATCCCATCCTCGCGGCAGATCGTGGCGAGTGTGTCCATGACCCGTCGCGCGGAGGCGGGGTCGAGCGAGGCGATCGGCTCGTCCGCGAGGAGGACGCGGGCGCGCTGGACAAGCGCACGGGCGATCGCGGCGCGCTGCTGCTGGCCGCCGGAGAGGGTGGAGGCGCGCTGCCAGGCGAGCTCGCCGACGCCGACGCGAGTGAGCGCCGCGCGGGCCGCCTCCTTCTCCTCGCGCGTCCAGAGGCCCACCGTGCCGCGCCAGCCCGGAATTCGGCCGAGGAGCCCGACGAGGACGTTGGTGATGACCGGCAGGCGGTTGACGAGGTTGAACTGCTGGAAGATCACCCCGATGTCGCGGCGGAGCTTGCGCGCATCCGGCGATAGGCGGCCGGCGTCCTGCATCACGGCGTCGAACAGAGTCGCGCGGCCCCCGCCGGTGTCGGCTCGCTCGAGGCCGGCAATGTGGCGGATGAGGGTCGACTTTCCGGAGCCCGAGGCGCCGATCAGCGCCACCATCTCACCCGGCTCGATGGACAGGCTTACGCCTTTCAGCGCATGGCGCGCGCCGAAGTGCTTCGACAGTCCGTCGACCGCAATCGCTGGCATGACACCGTCTCCGTTCAGGAAGCGGTCTAGCGGCGCTGCACGACAGTTGTTTTACGGATTTGTTCCAGTTGGGTGACGCCGCAACGTCATGAGGCGATGGAGCTGTGGCGGCGCGGTCAGCGGCGCGCGGGCGTGCTCGCGTCCTTCGACCCGGTGAGGAGCACGCGGAAGCGCGTCTCGGCGCGGTCGTGCTCCCGCGTGACGGAGGCAACCGCGACGGTCATCGTCCCGTCGGCACGAACGAGGGACACAGGGCGGCGCCTGCGATCGTGCTCGGGGGCACGCGAGGCGTTGGTGACAAGGTCGTCCCAGCCCGGCAGGTGGCGGCGCGCGCCGGCATGGAACAGGTCGTCCGCGTAGGCAGCGAGGAGCCGCTCGGCAGCCGTATTCCAGTTCACGATGGCGCCGTCGGAATCGACCAGAAGCATCGCCTCGCTGCCGCCAGCGTCGAGCGATGGGAAGTTCGGTACGCCGGTCATCTCGAGAAGGCGGAGGCGATCCGTGGCAAGGCGGGCGAGCTCGTGCAGGATCTCGAGCTGCGCCGGCGTCAGCGTGTCGCGCGGCTCATAATCGATGACGCAGAGGACGCCGCCGACGTCGCCGTCCGACTCGATCACCGGAACCCCGGAGTAGAACCGGATGCCGGGAAAGCCGCGCACGAGGATATTATCCTGGAAGCGCGGATCAGCCGCCGCATTCGTCACCGTCAGCGGGCGGCCCGTGACGGCCACATGCGCGCAGAACGAGGAGTCGATTCCGTTCTGGCCCTTCGCGAACGCCTCCGCGCCGGCGCGAGTGGCTGCGGACCGGACGATCGAGAAAAGTGAGGTCGGGCATTCCGTGGTCTGGGACGCAATTCTCGTCACAGGGCCAAAATCGCTGGAGTGCGTATCGTAGGTCTGCAGTATAATGCCGGAATATCCCGGTTTACTGCGAAGGTCAGCGGACAAGTGAGCTTCACTGCATAAGGGCATGTGTCACCGATTCCGCATCGCGAAACATTGCGTCTTCTGACCGTAGGCGGTTTACACGCTCACCTCACAATCGGGCAGCCGGAGAGTTGCGGCATCCGGTCGCACAGGCTTGATTGCAGACGCTTGCAACTAATGCAGCCGCGAGATCGTGAAGGCGACCACATCCTCAAGGATGTCGCGCATCTCCGACCGCGGAACCCTGCGCAGATCGGCAATCGCGAGGTCGCCATAACGGCGGGCCCGCTCACGCGCCTCGGCCAACGCGCCGGTGCTCTCGACGCGTTGTGCTGCGCCAATCACGTCTGCGTCAGACACCTCGCCGCGTTCGATACAGCGGCGCCAGAAGGTGCGATCCGCCTCCGTGCCTCGCGCGTAGGCAAGAAGCACGGGCAGCGTTGCCTTCCCTTCGCGCAAATCGTCCCCAACGTTCTTTCCCAGCGCCTCGGGATCGCCGGTGAAATCGAGCACATCGTCGATGAGCTGGAAGGCAAGGCCGAGATTGCGGCCGAAGGATTCCATGGGTCCCCGGTGCGTCGGCTCGCCGGAGATGATCGGACCCGTCGCCGTCGCCGCGGCGAAGAGGGCGGCGGTCTTGGCGTCGATGACCGCCATGTAGTGCGTCTCGCCAACCGAGAGGTTCTTCGCGCCGGCGAGCTGACGCACCTCGCCCTCCGAGATCGTCGCCGCGGCGCTGGCGAACAGGCCGAGCGCCTCCAGCGACCCGACGTCAACCATGAGCTTGAAGGCCTGTCCGAGCAGGAAGTCGCCGACGAGGACGCTCGCCTGGTTGCCCCAGATCATGCGCGCGGCCGGCTTGCCGCGCCGCATCGCGCTCTCGTCCACCACGTCGTCGTGCAGGAGCGTCGCGGTGTGCATGTATTCGACGGCGGTCGCGAGCTTCACGTCACCGTCGCCGCCGCCGTAGCCGAACATTTCGGCCGAGGCGAGCGTCAGCATCGGCCGTATGCGCTTGCCGCCGGACGAGATGAGATGGTCGGCCACTTCCGGAATCATCGCGACATCCGACCCGGCATGGCGCAGGATGAGGGCGTTGACCTCGGCCATCCGATCGGCGACGCTTCGGGCCAGCCGATCGATGCTGGCGGTATGCGGTGGCGCCGCGCTGGCTTGTGCCGTCACAGCTCACCTCTTCGGGGTCTCGGCATGGGGCGGACCATAGGCGTGCCCCGCCCGGCCGGCAAGCGGGCGCGGGCGCGCAGGTCGCTGCTGCCCCCGGCGACCATCTGGCATGCGGGTCGCAAGCACCGGCGTCGGGCGGCATGACGGGAGGGCGCGAGGACGGCCATGGAAGAGCTGATGCGGACGAACGATCCGGTCCTGATCTCGTTCGTGGAGGCGCTTTTGTCGGACAGCGGCATCGACCACCTCGTCCTCGACCGGAACATGAGCGTGATGGAGGGCTCGCTCGGGATCATCCCGCGCCGCGTCCTCGTGCCGCGCGACAGGGCGGACGAGGCCCGGCGCCTCCTGGGCGATGCCGGGGTCGGCGAGGAGCTCTCCGATCAGCGCGGCTGAGCCCCTCGTGACCCGCGCCGGCGCGCGGGTCGGCCCGGAGGCCGCCGCCGCGGTCCCGCCGCCCGTGGTGGACGGCGCGCTCCTTGCCGCCCCGGCCGCTGAACCGGCTGCGGCAGCCCTCGACCCCGTCGCCCGGCGCATCGCTGCCGGTCCGACCGCCGCCGTGACGCCCGTCGCACCGTCTCCCGGCGTCCCGTCGATTGCTCCGCTTCCAGGCGGCGACGAGCCGGTCACCGTTGACCGCTTTCTCGCCGGGCGATTCCATCTCATCCAGCCGCGAAAGGGATTTCGCTGCGGATCGGATGCGATCGTGCTGGCGAGCGTCCTCCCGGTGGCGGCGGCCGGCCATCTCGTTGACCTCGGCGCCGGGCCGGGCGGGGTGGGCTTTGCCGCCGTGGCGCGCTGCCCGGGGCTCGCCGTCACCTGTGTCGAGCGCGACCGGCGGGCGCTCGCGCTCGCCGCGGCGTCGCTGGGGCTCGCCGAGAACGCGGCCTTCGCCGCGCGGGTGCGGATCGTGGAGGGTAACATCGCCGAGCCGCCGTCCGCCTGGTCGGGAGCGGTGCCGCGTGCGAGTGCCGTCCTTATGAACCCGCCCTACCATGCGGCCGGGGCCGGCCGTCGCTCGCCGTGCCCGGTGCGCCATGCGGCGCGTTCTCTCGGCGACGAGGGGCTCGCGCCCTGGTTTGCCGCAGCCCGTCGTGTGCTCGAGCACGGCGGCCTCCTCGGCGTCATCACGCCGGTCGGCCGGCTCGGCGAGATCGTCGCCGTCCCCTCGTTCGGAGCGGTGCGCGTCTACCCGATCCACAGCCGCGCGTCGGAGCCGGCGCTGCGCGTGATCGTCACCGCCCGCCTCGGCAGCCGCGCGCCGCTCACGATGATGCCGCCGCTCGTCATGCACCAGCGCTGCGGCGCCTTCACGGAGGCGGCCGCGCGCATCCTCTCCGGCGCGGCGAGCCTCGACGAGGTGGTGCTCGGCCGCTGAGCCTCAGCCCGCGAGCGTCGCGGCGCGCACCCACCAGCCCGGCCGCTCGGCGGCGAGCTCCGCCGCAGCCGCCCGCGCGGCCCCCTCGCTCGTGAAGAGGCCGAACACGGTGGCTCCCGCGCCGGACATCCGGGCGAGCCGGCAACCCCCGGCCGTGCCAACGGCGGCGAGCGCATCTGCCACGGCCGGCGCGAGCGCGATCGCCGCCGGCTCGAGGTCGTTCCGCGTCCCCTTCAGCCAGGCGATGAGGTCTCCGGCGCCCGCGAAGCCCGGCATCGGCGGAAGAGCCGGGTTCTGCCGCCGCTCGAGCCGCCCGAACACGGCGGGCGTCGAGAGGGGCACGCCGGGGTTGACCAGCAGCGCCGGCACGGCGGGGAGGGCGACCGCGGTCAGCCGCTCGCCGATCCCTTCCATCCGGCAGGAGACGCCGGCGAGGCAGACCGGCACGTCGGCGCCGAGGGTGAGGGCGACGGGGGCGAGCGTCCTTCGCTCGATCCCGCGCTCGTGTGCCACCGCCTGGAGGACAGCCGCCGCGTCCGCCGAACCGCCGCCGATGCCTGATGCGACGGGGAAGCCCTTCCTGAGATGCACGGCGGCGATGCCGCCCACAGCGTCGGCGGCGCGGCAGACGATGTTGTCCCGCCCGGCGGGGACGTCCGCCGCGAACGGCCCGGAGACCGTCACCGCCGCGGGGCCGTCGCCAAACTCGAGAGCCACCTCGTCGCCATCCTCCACCGCCGCGAAGGCGACGAGGCTGTCGAGCGTGTGGTAGCCATCCGCCCGCCGCCCGGTGACGTGAAGCGCAAGGTTCACCTTCGCTCGCGCCACGACGCGGACGGCCGTCCGTGCCGCGCCGTGCACAGGCTTACTCCTGGACGGGCGCGGTCTCGTCCGCCGCGGCCGGCGCGGGCTCGGCCTGGGCGGCCCGCTGGCGCGGCTCGCCGCTCTCGTCGAGCCCGTTGGCAAGCTTCTGCAGGATCTTCTCAAGCTCTTCCGGCTCGGGATTCGCGTCGCGGGCGTGGCTCCACTGGAACATCGCCTCCAGCCGGCGGCCGACCTTCCAGTACGCATCGCCCAGGTGGTCGTTGATCACGGCGTCCGCCGGGCGGAGCTGCACCGCCTTCTCGAGCTCGGCGACGGCCTCCTCATAGCGGCCGAGCCGATAGTAGGCCCAGCCGAGGCTGTCGACGATGTAGCCGTCGTCAGGCCGCTGGGCGACCGCGCGGCGCACCATGTCGAGCGCCTCGTCGAGATTCTCGCCGCGGTCGATGTAGCTGTAGCCGAGATAGTTGAGGACGAGCGGGTTCTCCGGCTCCATCTCAAGCGCCTTGCGGAAGTCCTTCTCCGCCGCCGTCCACTGGCCGGTCCGCTCCCAGGAGATCCCGCGATAATAGTGCAGCGACCAGTAGGCCGGCGGAACGGTGTCGCCGAAGCTCGCGATGGCGCTGGTATAGATCTCGGCCGCCTCCTCGAACTGCTCGCGCGAGCGGTAGACGTTGCCGAGCGCAACGGCGGTCGAGATGTCGGACGGGTCCTCCGTCACCAGCCGGCGCAGGAGCGCGATCGCCGCCTCGTCCCGCTCGAGGACGTTGAGGTTCAGCGCCTCCTGCACCATGGCGCCGCGCTTCAGGGGCGACCCTTCCGGGATACGGCGGTAAATCTCGATCGCTGCTTCGTACTGGTTCATCGATTCCAGCACCTGGCCGAGCGCCATGGTCGGGAAGTAGGCGTCGGGCGCGAGGTGGAGGGCGAGCTGCAGAAGGCTCGCAGCGAAGGTGTCGCCGCCCTCGCGGCCGACCGCGCTGCCGATCCCGAACAGCGCCTCCGCGAGCCCGGCGCGCGGGTCGACGATCTGCGGTGCGACATCGCCGCCCTCGATCTCGGCCCGCAGCGCGGCGGTGAACTGATCGTTGCCGCCGACCCGCTCGTCGAAGTCGGCGAGAACCTTCAGCGCCTCCTCGGGCTTGCCGGCGCGGGCGAGGTTCCGGGCGTAGGCGTCAACCACCCGGACGGCGCCCGGATCGCGCCCGAAGGCGGCGGCGAGGCGGTCGCCGGCGATCTCGAAGAGGCGCGCATGGTCGGCGATGAGGCCGGCATGGAGCGTCGTGAACGCGTCGAACCACACCGGGCCCTGCAGGCCGTCGAGGAGGTTCACGGCGGTCGCCGCATGTCCCTGCGCCGTCATCGCCCACGCCTTCATCAGCGCGGCGACGAGCTCCTGCAGCTGCCCGCCGAGGTCGCCGAGCCGCTCCACGGTGGCGATCGCTGCCTCGGTCTCGCCTTCCCGCAGCTGGTGCACGGCGAGCGTGATCAGCGCCACCTGGTCGCCGGGGCTGCGCTCGAGAAGCTGGCGCGCGAGCTCTGCGGCCTTCGGGATGTTGCCGCTCGCGACGTTCATCAGCACCGAGCGGTCGAGGAGTTCGCCGTTCTGCGGGTCCTCCTGAAGCGCCGAGCCATAGAATCCGGCCGCGGCGGCGAGGTTCTTGTCGAGCCCCGCCTGCCGCGCGGCAAGATAGTAGCCCGCCAGCGATCCGGCGGAGGGTGCCTCCACGGCCGGCTCGTCAACTCCGAGCGGCGCCGGGTCGTTGGCCGAGCCGAACGCTGGGGCGGCAATGGAGACGAGGGCGAGGCCGAGAACGATACGGATACGCGAGGTCAAGGCATGTCCCTTCGTGGTGCGACGCGCCGGTCCCGGGCGCCTCGAGGGCACCGGCAGGGGCGGCCATCCATTAAGGGGACGAACGTCGACCGTTTCCAGCCCCCCTTTGCCGCCTTATACAACGCTGCAGCGCAATAGGGGAATGAACCGATGGGGAAATGGGTCTACACGTTCGGCGACGGCAAGGCCGAAGGTGACGCGAGCCAGAAGAACCTTCTCGGCGGGAAAGGCGCGAACCTCGCAGAGATGGCCAGCCTCGGGCTCCCCGTTCCCCCGGGAATGACCATCACCACCGAAGTCTGCACCTATTTTTACGAGCACGGCGAGACTTATCCTCCCGAGCTCGAGGCGGAGGTCAACGCCGCCCTCGACACCATTGCCGCGTCGACGGGCCGCAAGTTCGGCGATCCGGAGATGCCGCTCCTCGTCTCCGTCCGCTCCGGCGCGCGGATCTCGATGCCGGGCATGATGGACACCGTCCTCAACCTCGGCCTGAACGACGTGACGGTGGAGGCGCTCGCCAAGAATGCCGCCGACGAGCGCTTCGCGGTCGATTCCTACCGCCGCTTCATCCAAATGTTCGGCGACGTCGTGCTCGGCGTCGAGATGAAGCATTTCGACGAGCACCTCGAGGCGATGAAGGAGGAGAAGGGCGTCGAACTCGATACCGACCTTTCGGCCGACGACTGGCGCAGCCTCATCGAGACCTACAAGGCGATGGTGAAGGAGCACACGGGCAAGGACTTCCCGCAGGATCCGCGCGACCAGCTCTGGGGCGCGATCGGCGCCGTGTTCGGCTCCTGGCGTAACGAGCGGGCGATTACCTACCGCCGCCTGCACCAGATCCCCGAGCGCTGGGGCACCGCCGTGACGGTTCAGGCGATGGTGTTCGGCAACATGGGCGAGACATCGGCGACCGGCGTCGCCTTCACGCGGAACCCGTCCACCGGCGAGAAGGCGCTCTACGGCGAGTTCCTCATCAACGCGCAGGGCGAGGACGTTGTCGCCGGCATCCGCACGCCGCAGGACATCACCGAGAAGGCGCGTCGCGAAGCCGGTTCCGACAAGCCCTCCATGGAGCTCGCGCTCCCGGAGGCGTTCGCCGAGTTCAAGGCTGTCTGCGACAAGCTGGAAGGCCACTATCGCGACGTTCAGGATCTCGAGTTCACCATCGAGCGTAACAAGCTCTGGATGCTGCAGACTCGCAGCGGCAAGCGGACGGCGAAGGCGGCGCTGAAGATTGCCGTCGACATGGTGGACGAGGGCCTGATCTCCGAGGCGGAGGCAGTGAAGCGGATCGAGCCCGCCTCGCTCGACCAGCTCCTCCACCCGACCATCGACCCGACGGGCAAGAAGGAGCTCTTCGCCAAGGCGCTCCCCGCCTCGCCGGGCGCCGCGGCAGGCGAGATCGTGTTCTCCTCCGAGGACGCCGAGACGCTCGCCAACGCCGGCCGGCCGTGCATCCTCTGCCGCATCGAGACGAGCCCGGAGGACATTTCCGGCATGCACGCCGCGGAGGGCATCTTCACCACGCGCGGCGGGATGACCAGCCACGCCGCCGTGGTGGCGCGCGGGATGGGCAAGCCCTGCGTGTCCGGCGCCGGTTCCGTCCGCATCGACTACAAGGCCGAGACGATCACCTCCAACGGGGTGACGCTCCGGAAGGGCGACTTCATCACCATCGATGGCGGCACGGGCGAGGTGCTCGTCGGCCAGGTGCCGATGCTGAAGCCGGAGCTCTCCGGCGACTTCCAGCGCATCATGGCCTGGGCCGACGCGTCGCGCCGGATGCGGGTGCGCACCAACGCCGACACCCCGCACGACGCCCGCACGGCGCGCGACTTCGGCGCGGAGGGGATCGGCCTCTGCCGGACGGAGCACATGTTCTTCGACCCGGCCCGCATCAACGCGATGCGCGAGATGATTCTCGCCGACGATTCGGAAGGCCGCCGCGCCGCGCTCGAGAAACTCCTCCCGATGCAGCGGGAGGATTTCACCTCGCTGTTCGAGATCATGGCGGGGCTCCCCGTCACGATCCGCCTCCTCGACCCGCCGCTGCACGAGTTCATCCCGCATACGGAGGAGGAGATCCGGGATGTGGCGGCGGCGCTCGGCGTCGATCCCGAGAAGTTGCGCTCCCGCGCGCGGGCGCTCGCGGAGTTCAACCCGATGCTCGGCCACCGCGGCGTCCGGCTCGCGGTGTCTTATCCGGAGGTCGCCGAGATGCAGGCCCGCGCGATCTTCGAGGCCGCGATCGCCGCGGCGCAGAAGACCGGTGCCCCCGTCGAGCCCGAGGTGATGGTGCCGCTGGTGAGCCTCAAGTCCGAGCTCGACTTCGTCAAGAAGCGGATCGACGCGACAGCGAAGGCGGTGAGCGAGGAGACCGGGCAGACTTTCGCCTACTCCGTCGGCACCATGGTGGAGCTGCCGCGCGCCGCGCTCAACGCGGACAAGATCGCCGAGGTGGCCGAATTCTTCTCGTTCGGCACCAACGACCTGACGCAGACGACGTTCGGCATCAGTCGCGACGACGCCGGCGTCTTCCTCGGCTCCTACCTGCGCGAGGCGATCATCGACGTCGACCCGTTCGTGTCGATCGACGTCGAGGGCGTCGGCGAGCTCGTCAGGATCGCGGCCGAGAAGGGGCGGCGGACCCGGCCCGACATCAAGCTCGGCATCTGCGGCGAGCACGGCGGCGACCCGGCCTCCATCGCCTTCTGCGAGACGGTGAAGCTCGACTACGTGTCGTGCTCGCCTTTCCGCGTGCCGATCGCGCGGCTCGCGGCGGCGCAGGCGGCGCTGACGGACAAGGCAGCCGCCTGAGCCGCAACCTCCGCCCGCATCGGCCGGGCGGACCCGACGTCTGACACGGGGCGGGCAGGCCGCCCCTTCAGCCCGCCGGACGCGTGCGAGACGGCCCGGCGGCCGCCGGCCCGGCGAGCAGGCGGTCCACCAGCCAGAGCGCGTGGGCGGCGAGGCCGTCCGCAGAGAGAGGACCGCGCGAGCGCGCCGCGGGAATGTGGACGAACAGCGTCCTGCGGTTCACGGCAAGCGCCGCGGCGTAGGTCGCGTTGCAGATGTAGGTCCCCGCGCTGCCGCTGACGGTGGCCGGGAAGCCGGCGCGTCGAGCCTCTGCGGCGAGGCCGCCCGCGTCGATCGCCGTGCGCGCGGACCGGGCGGGCGCCGCGGCGGCGCACAGCCCCGCCGCATCGACGGCGCGCGAGACGACCGGGAACGCGACGCGCTCGTAGCGGATCCGCAGGGACCGGGCGGCGACGCCGAACATCAGCACCATCTCGTGGTCGGCCGCGAGATCGGCGACGCTTCGCGCCACCGCCCACTCGGTAGCGAGAAGCGCCGTCGAGACGCCGGGCCGGGCGGCGGCGACCGCGCGGACCACATCGGTGCTCGGATTGGACGGCACGCCCGGAAACGGGCCGAAGCCGGTCACGAGGAGGTTGAAAGGGCGCACGGGTTGTCTCGCATCGGTCGGCCGCCACATCATCAGCGCCGCCGCCGCGAGGCAAGGTCCGCTCGCAACACCGCGTGCGGGCGGATCTTGTAGGCGTCCCCGATCTGCAGTATCTTGGCGAGGCTGAGTTATCTGGTCGACCACTGTCTCCTTTCTGGCTGCAGTCTGCGATTTGGCTCTGACTTCGCCAGGCTACCGCAGGGGCGGGTAGCATCTTTCCAAGGAGACGACACATGCCTAACGGCACCGTGAAGTGGTTCAACGCCCAGAAGGGCTACGGCTTCATCCAGCCCGAGACCGGCTCGAAGGACATCTTCCTGCACATCTCGGCCGTGGAGCGCGCCGGCCTCACGCACATCAACGACGGCCAGAAGGTCAAGTTCGACATCGAGAAGGGCCGTGACGGCCGCGAGTCGGCGTCGAACCTCGTCCTCGTGAACTGAGCCGTCCCGAACGGGACTGCGAACAGCTGCGGCCGGCTCCGGCCGTCCGCAGGCACGGCCATTCGGCCTCGGGCGCGGCGGAGACGCCGCGCTTTTGTGTATCCGGCGCTCCGTCAGGGCAGAAGCGCCAGCACCTCCTCGGCCGCAACGCTCGGCGCAAGCCGACCCTCCCGCACGGCTGCCTCTGCCTCGGCGAGCCGAGTGCCGGCATGGGCCGCGAGATGCGTGCGCAGCCCGTCTGCAATCATGTCGCGCATCCAGACCACCCCCTGCTCACGCCGCCGCTCGGCGAGCCGCCCGTCGCGCTCCAGCCGGCCACGGTGGGCGAGCACCGCATCCCACAGCGCCCCGAGTCCGTCGCCGCTGGCGGCCGACAGCGTGAGCACCGCCGGCGGCTCGGCCGCCGCGAGGATCTTCACCGCTGACAGGAGCTCGGCCGCCGCCTGCCGCGCCGCGTCGCGCGCCGCATCCGCCTTGTTGACGGCGATGATGTCGGCCCGCTCCAGCAGCCCCTTCTTGATGCCCTGAAGCTCGTCGCCCGCGCCGGGCAGCATCAGCGCCACGAACGTGTCCACCATGTCGGCGACCGCCATCTCCGACTGGCCGACCCCCACGGTCTCCACGATCACCACGGTAAACCCCGCCGCCTCGGCGAGGAGCATCGCCTCGCGCGTCTTCGCCGCGACCCCGCCGAGTGATCCTGCGGACGGGGAGGGGCGGATGAAGGCGGCTGCCTCTCCCGCAAGCCGGCCCATCCGCGTCTTGTCGCCCAGGATCGCGCCGCCGGTGCGCGTGGAGGAGGGGTCAATGGCAAGGACAGCGACCCTGTGTCCCTCGGAGATGAGGCGCATCCCGAGGGCGTCGATCAGTGTCGACTTGCCGACACCCGGCACGCCGGTGATGCCGAGGCGGACCGCGGCCCCGGTGCGCGGGAGCAACGCCTGAATGAGCGCCCGGGCCTCGGCCCGGTGCTCCGGCCGACGGCTCTCGACGAGCGTGATCGCCCGGGCGAGCGCCGCCCGCTCGCCCGCCGCGACGCGCTCCGTCAGGCCCTCGCGTTCCACACGATCCGCATCAGGGTCGCGCGCTCGAGGTCGTCCGCCGACGGCAGCACGTCGAACGGGCCGGCATATTGCGGGATCGAGAAGACGAGGCTGACGTGCTCGGCGCCACGCGCCTTGCAGACCGCCATGCCGGTCCAGAGGTCGCGACCGGCGCGACAGTCGCTGCGGGCGACCCGGGCCTGCCGCATCGTCATCCCCAGCCGCTCGCCGTTTGGGCCGGTGAGGTTCTGGCTGACGCCGTGGATCTCGCCCACCGTGTTGCCGTCCTTGAAGAACTGCACGGCCTGGATGTCGTTGATGAACGCGGCGCGCGTCCAGGTCGTGCGGCTCTCCTGCGCCGCCTCGACGGTCCGGATGTCCGCTCCCGGCGCAACGGTGGCGAGCGTCGCGTCCTGGAAGGGGGCGCCGGCAGTCAGCGGGCCGACGCCGTCGTCGGTGATCGTAAGCCAGGTCGTGGAGGAGACGGCGGCGTCGGGCAGCGGCTCGCTCTCGGCGACGCAGCCGGCGAGCGCGAGCGGAATGAGGACGAGCGCGAGAACGGAGCGAAATGCCATGGCGTGCCGATATCAGAAAGCGTGGACGACGTCAGCGCGTGGCACGCGAACTCTCAAGCTTCGCTCAAGCGCCGCCCACAAATTGTCGCGATCCCGCCGGCACCACGGCAGCGATCAGTCGTCGAGGATGCGCCGGGCCGCGCCTTCGGGGTCATCGAACTGCCCGGCGCGGACGCTCCAGATGAACGCCGCCAGCGCGGCGAGGCCGAGGAGGAGCGCGGCAGGGACGAGGAGGACGAGAATCGACATTGGGGAGCCTCAGAAGGCTGGCGCGGGGGTGAGCGGGGCGGTTGCGGCCGGTTCGGCGCTGCGCCGGCGCGCGAGCAGCCTGAGCGCGTTGGCGATGACGAGGATCGACGAGGTCGACATCGCGATCGCCGCCGCGAGCGGGGTCGCGTAGCCGGCGACCGCCAGTGGCACGGCGAGGATGTTGTAGGCGGCGCAGATCGCGAAGTTCTCGAGCGTCAGCCGGTGTGCCGCGCGCGCGGTGTCGAGCGCGAACGCGACATCGTCGAGCCGGTCGCCGGTGATGACGAGGTCGGCCGCGGTGCGCGACAGGTCCGACGCGTCGGCGGGGGCGACCGAGGCGTGCGCGGCCGCGAGGGCCGGGCCATCGTTGAGGCCGTCGCCGACCATGAGGACGCGGGCTCCGGCCGCGGTCGCGGCGTGCAACGCGGCGAGCTTGTCCTCCGGGCTCATCCGCGCCGACCAGTCGGTGATGCCGAGCTCCGCCGCAGTGCGCGAGACGGCCGCCGCGCGGTCGCCGGAGAGGATCGCGACCGGGAGGCCTGCCGACTTGAGCGAGCGGACGAGCGATGCGGCACCGGGGCGCAGCGTCTCCACCACCGGGAGTGCCGTCGCGTGGCCGCCGGCGATGACGACGAGCCCCGCCGCGCCGTCGGGATCGCGGCCGAGCATCACGAGGCGTCCGTCGATCCGGCCCGAGACGCCGCTGCCGCGCCGCTCCACCACCTCGGTCACCGCCGGTAGGGCGAGGCCGCGGGCCTTCGCGGCGGCGACCACCGCGCGCGAGACGGGATGCGTCGAGTGCCGGGCGAGCGCCGCGGCCTCGGCGAGGACGCCATCCGGCACCGGCGCGGCCGGGTCCAGCATCGGCGCCGTGAGGGTGCCCGTCTTGTCGAACACGGCGGCGGTCACCGCGCGGAGCCGCTCCAGCGCCGCCCCGTCCTTGATGAGGATTCCGCGGCCGAACAGCCGCTCGCATGCCGCGACGTGCACCACTGGGACGGCGAGGCCGAGCGCGCAGGGGCAGGTGATGATGAGGACGGAGATCGCGATCGTCACCGCCTCGCCGAGCGGCAGGCCGGCGAGGAGCCAGCCGATGATGGTGGAGAGCGCCACGAGGTGGACGAGCGGGGAATAGACCCGTGCCGCGCGGTCGGCGATGCGGGCGGGGCGCGAGCGCGAGGCCTCTGCCGCCGCCTGCAGGGCCGAGAGGCGGGCGAGGAAGGAGTCGGCCGCCGGCCGGAGCGCCGCGATCCGCACCGGCCCGGTCAGGGCGAGCGCGCCGGCAAGCACCTCGTCGCCCGCCTCGGCGGCGAAGGGTCGGCTCTCGCCGGTGGCGAGCGAGGTGTCGAAAGTGGCTTTCCCGAGGAGCGCGCCATCCACCGGCACACGCTCGCCGGCGGCCACTTCCACCGTCTCGCCGGCGGCAATGTCGGCGACGGCGACAGGCCGCGTGCCCTCCGCCTCGACCCGGTGCGCGATGACGGGCGTGATCGCGGCGAGGCGGCCGACGGAGGCACGGGCCCGCTCGCGGGTCATGTGGTCGAGGAGGCGGCCGGCGAGGAGGAAGAAGGTGAGGGTGATCGCGGCGTCGAAGAACACCTCGCCCGAGCCGCCGATCGTCTTCACGAGGCTCATGGAGGAGGCGAGCAGGATCGCGAGCGAGATCGGCACGTCCATGTTGAGCCGGCCCTTCGCGAGGGAGCCGAGCGCGGAGCGGAAGAAGGGCCGCGCGGCGTAGACGAGGGCGGGGAGGGCGATGAGGGCGGAGAGCCAGTTGAGGAACTGCCGCGTCGTCCCGTCCGCGCCCGACCAGACGGAGACCGAGAGGAGCATCACGTTCATCGCCGCGAAGCCCGCGACGGCGAGGCAGCGGGTGAGCTCCGCACCGGCCTCGTCCCGGGTCCGCGCGCCGGCGGCGAGCGGCACCGGGGCGAAGCCGAGGTCGCGCAGGATCGCGACGGCCCGTGCGGGGTCCGCCTCGGCGGCCCAGCTCACCGTGATCGTCCGCCGCGAGAGATTCGCCCGCGCAGAGCCGCCGGACGCGCCAAGCGCTGCCTCGACCGCCGCGATGGATGGGGCCTCGTCGAGGCCGGGAACGTGGAGGGTGAGGCGCGTCTCCCCCGGCTCGGCCGTGATCGCGGCCGCGAGGTCGGGCGGCAGCGCCGCCGCGCCGCCGATGAGGACCGCGCGCGGGTCGACGCAGCAGGTCATCGGCAGAACCTCGGCTCCGCGGAGAAGCTGCGGGCTGCGTCGGCACGATCCGGCACCGTGCCTGCCGGCGCGGCGAAGGCGCCGGAGAGGCAGGCCTCGACGTCGCAGGCGAAGGTCGGCCGCTCCTCGGCCGTGTCGACCGCGGCCGGGCGGTGGGGGAGCGGTGCGTGGGTGCGGGGGCGGGCCGGGCTCATCGCACGCTCACCACGGCGCGCTTCGTGACGGCGTCCGCCGCAGCGACGACCTTCGCCCGGATCACCCAGTTGCCGGGCTCGAGCGGGGCGTCGCCGCGGAACAGGGCGCCCTCCCGCGTCAGGGCGAGCGGGGCGGGCTCGCCCCGGTTGGCGGCCTCGACCGTCGCGGTGGCGCCCGACAACGCGACGGGCCGGCCGGCGGCGTCGGTGACGCTCACCTCCGGCACGCCCCCGGGAGCCGCGACCCGGATCGTCCAGCCGAGCCGGCTCGCCGCCTGCCGCTCCGCCTCGTCGGCGGCGTAGTCGATGGAGGCGACGTAGCCGTTCACGGCGAGGAGGCCGGTGAAGGAGCGCGAGGCGAGCGTCGCCATCAGGATGTTGACGGCGATGACTGTGCCGAAGAAGGCCAGCATGATGAGAAGCATGTGGCGGCCGGTGAAGCGGCAGATCATCGCGGGGCCTCGAAGACTGCGGAGGTTTCGGCGCTCTCGCGCCCGTTCATGTCGAAGGCGCGGAAGGAGAAGGGGGCAGGGACGTCGGCGAGATCGCCCGGCGGCGCCTTCACGGAGACGCGGACGCTGCGCACGGCGTCCGGCGGCACGTCGAGGGCGAAGCGGCGGGCCGGCTCGTCGATGACGTCCGGACTCCACATGAGGCCGCCCGGGAGGCCGACGAGGCCGAGGTCGAAGGTCCGCGGCTCCGGCTTCATGTTCATGATCTTGATCGTGTAGGCGTTGCGCACCGACCCGTCGGAG
>JAESGF010000283.1_pt1 | contig 21005 bp, 19 predicted proteins | sample 9269621 | NCBI WGS metagenome assembly JAESGF01 (sample SAMN14515066, study PRJNA621663) | algae metagenome | isolation source: Tolypothrix carrinoi HA7290-LM1 and co-occurring heterotrophs from dry rock... | place: USA: Makauwahi cave, Kauai, Hawaii | collected 2011-01-06
CAGGGGCAGGGGCAGGGGCAGGGGCAGGGGCAGGGGCAGGGGCAGGGGCAGGGGCAGGGGCAGGGGCAGGGGCAGGGGCAGGGGCAGGGGAGGTGCCGGGGATCGACGGCCCGGTCTGTGCCGCAACCGGCAGCCATGCGGCGGTCGCGAGGAGGCCGAGGACCGCCGCCGCTCTGGCGCCGCAGACGAGGTGGCGCAAACGCATCCTGGGTCGTCCTGTCGGCGTCGCACCGAGCGGGGCATCGATGAGCCGCGTCACTGCCCTGCTCCCCCGCCGGTGGGGTGCGGCAGCTGCGCGAAGTAGCGCGCCACCGCCATCCGTTCGGCCTCGCTGAGGCCGGTCGCGACGGGTCGCATCAGGTGCAGGAGCCCGTTGGTGCGCGTCCCCGTCGCGAAGGCTCCGAGCTGGGCCGCGAGGTACTCGGCATCTTGGCCGTAAAGTGCGGGGAAGTGCGGTGGCACGCCCCGCCCATCCGACCCGTGGCAGGCGCCGCACGGGCTGACCCCGAGGTCCGGCCGCCCGTCCGTCGCGAGTGCCCGGCCGACCGACAGCTCCGCGTCGCTCGCGGACGGCGCGGGTGCATACGGCGCCGACAGACCGGCGAGGTAGGCCGCCAGGTCTCGCTTCTCCTCGTCGGTGGCGATCTTCGCCATGGCCGCCATCTGTGGCGAGGCGCGCAGCCCCCGCTCGTAGCTGACGAGCTGGCGGTAGAGGTAGGCGCCCGGCTGTCCCGCGAGGCGAGGAAACACGATCCCTCCACCCGCGGCGACATCCCCGATCGCCTTCCCCGCGCCGTCGCCGCCGTGGCAGCCGCTGCAGCGCGCCGCGTAGAGCGCGGCGCCCTTCGCCGCATCCGCCGCCGCGGCGTCGAAATCGAGCACCGGGAGCGGTGGGTCGGCGGAGAGGCTGATCTGCATCGCCGCGGGAAGAAGCGAGGGAAAGCGCAACGCAGCGTCCGACGGAGCGGCGATGTCCGCCTGCCCGCCGTCGCCCGCGACGCGAGGCGCCCCGGCGGCGGGCAGCTCTGCCGCGCTGACCTCGAGCGGGCGATGCTGCAGCAGCGCCGTCGCCACACACAGCGCGCCGGTGAGGAGGACGGCAACGCCGACGCCCCTCACGCTCCGCAGGCCGCGCTTCGTCTCCGCCGAAGTGATCCGCGTCAAAGGACGGACAGCCTAAGTCTCGGGGTTCATCTCCCAAGCAGAATGAATGCGTCGGCGGCACGGCACAAGCGCCTCCCGTTCCCGCCGCCAGCGCGGGAACAGCTGCAACGGTCAGAGCGGCAGCCCCGCCGCCTCCTTCAGCGTCTCGAGCGCGATCGTGGAGCGGACGTGCGCCGTCGCCTCGTGCGGCAGGAGGATCTCGTTGACGATGACGGCGAGCCGCGACGGGTCGGCGACCACCACCTTCAGGAGGTAGTCCATCTCCCCCGTCAGCGCGTGCGCCTCCTGCACCTCCGGCACGCGGGCGACGAGGTCGCGGAAGCGTCGCGCGTTCTCGGGGCTGTGCTGTGACAGGCGCACCTGCACGAACGCCGTCACGGTGAGGCCGACGCGGCGCGGGTCGAGCTCGGCGCGGTAGCGGCGGATCACGCCGGTGGATTCCAGCCGCGCACGCCGTCGCGACACCTGCGAGGGCGACAGGCCGACCCGGTCGGCGAGCGACTGGTTCGATGCCGCGCCGTCCTCCTGCAGGGCGGCGAGAAGCCGCCGGTCGAAGCCGTCGAGAACGAGCGATCCGTGCACCGGCAGCATCCTCCGCGCAAGCTTCGTGCGCAGAATGGGGCGGCGGAGGCGAAAATGCACGCCCCTCGCGCGCGGCCGCACGCATTCTGGTGCGGCAACCGGAGGAACGCCATGGGACCTTTCCCGCACGACGCCCCGCCCGCCACCATCTCCGCCGACAATCCGATGGGGACGGACGGCTTCGCCTTCGTCGAGTTCGCGCACCCGGATCCTGCCGCCCTCCACGCGCTGATGACGCGGATGGGCTACCGCGCCGTCGCCCGCCACCGCGAGCGGGCCGTCACCGCCTACGCGCAGGGCGACATCCTCTACCTCGTCAACGAGGACCCGGCGTCCCACGCCGCCCGCTTCGTCGAGGCGCACGGCCCGTGCGCGCCGTCGATGGGCTGGCGCGTGGTGGACGCCGCGCACGCCTATGAGCGCGCCCTTTCGCTCGGCGCCGAGCCGGCCGACCCCGCGGACGGGCGCCTCACGCTCGACGTCCCGGCGATCAAGGGGATCGGCGGCAGCCTCATCTACTTCGTCGACCGCTACGGCGAAGGCCGCTCGCCGCTAGACCGCGCCTTCGAGTGGCTGGAGGCGCCGCACGCACGGCCCGAGGGCGTCGGCCTCGCCTACCTCGACCACCTGACCCACAACGTCCACCGCGGGCGGATGGACGTCTGGTGCGACTTCTACAAGCGCCTCTTCAACTTCCGCCAGATCCGCTTCTTCGACATCGAGGGCCGGCACACCGGCCTCTTCTCCCGCGCGCTGACCTCGCCGTGCGGCAAGATCCGCATCCCGATCAACGAGTCCGCCGACGAGAAGAGCCAGATCGAGGAATACCTCCACGCCTACCGCGGCGAGGGCATCCAGCACATCGCCTGCGGCTCGTTCGACATCTACGGGACGGTCGACCGGCTGCGTGGCAATGGCCTCCCGTTCATGCCGTCCCCGCCTCAGACCTACTACGACCGCGTCGACGCCCGTCTCCCCGGCCACGGCGAACCTCTCGACCGGCTGCGGGCGAACGGCATCCTCATCGACGGCGAGGGCGTCGTGGACGGCGGGATGACGAAGGTGCTCCTGCAGATCTTCTCCGGCACCGTCGTCGGCCCGATCTTCTTCGAGTTCATCGAGCGCAAGGGCGACGACGGCTTCGGCGAGGGCAACTTCCGCGCCCTGTTCGAATCGATCGAGGAGGACCAGATCCGCCGCGGCGTTCTGAACGCCGCCGAATAGCAGCCCCCAGTTCGGCTTCGGCGCTGGCGGCGTGGAGCGGCCGGCCCGGTACGCGTCGGCCGTCGCCCGCTGCCGACGCTACGCGCCGCGCAGCACGTCCTGCCACTCGGGATGGCGGTCGATCTGCGCCTTCGCGAACGGGCATAGCGGGATGATCTTCACCCCGTCGCGCCGCGCATCCTCCACCGCCTGGCGGACCATCCGCTCGCCGACCTTGCGGCCACGGAGCGCCGCGGGCACCTCCGTGTGGTCGATGATGATCAGCTTCTCGCCCGCCCGGCTGTAGGTCATCTCTGCCTCGTGGCCGTCGACGACCGTGCGGTAGCGTCCCTTCGCGCCATGGTCCTCGCGCTCGACCGGCGCGTCGCTCGGCGCTGGCACCTCGTTGCGCCGCGCATCCGGCGGCCGCACCGCGGCCGGCCGGCCCGGCGCGCACTCGAGGAGCTCGCGGTCCCAGCCGGCGAGATCGGCCGCGGCGTCGTAGGTGGAGACGAGGAACGCCATCAGCGCGGCGTCGGGGTCGGCGGCGGACTGCACGGCCTCGTAGGGCAGGACGAACTCGCCCATCCCGTCGTGCCAGAAGGCGGCGTCGGGCTGCACCGCCGCGCTGCGGAAGCCGTTCGGCGTCGGGTAGGCGTAGGCATAGAAGGCGGGGTAGTCGATGCCGTTGCCGCCCGGCCAGAAGCCGGCGGAGGAGACCTCGCGGTCGTAGGCCTCCTGCGCGACATCGTCCGGCAGCGCCGGAATGCCCGCCGGATGCAGCGGCGCGCGTCGCCCGGAGAAGCGGGTGACGGCGAGGTCGAAGCTGCCCCAGAAGAGGTGCACCGGGCTCGACTTGCCGAGGAAGGACGTCCGGAAGGCCTTCATCACGCGATCCATCGCCATCAACGCCGCGTGGAAGCGCCGGACCGCGTCGCCGTCGTAGGGGCGGTCGCGCAGATCCTCCCGGAACGGCACCGGATTCGGAACCTCGTTCGGCGATCCGTCGAAGGTCGGCGTTCCGCCGAGCTCCGACACCAGGCGCGAGAAGTCGTCGCGAAACGTGGCGACGGTGGTGGGGCCCAGCGGGAACGATGCCGTGCGCCCGTCCCCGCTCGTGCCGACCACGAGGTGGTCGTGGAGGTCGAACAGGATCTCGATGCCGGGGCCGTCAGGGATCGGCGACGACGTGAGGCCCCGCGGCGTGACGTAGAACGTCGCGTGCCAAGAGTGGTTGAGCCACGGCGTGTGGGCGAGCCGGTACTTGCCCGCGACCTGCAGGTAGAGGTGCAGGGCGGCGCAGGTCTCGCGCCAGCTCAGATAATCGAGTTGCGGCCAGTCGGTCTTCATCTCACGTCCTCCAGCCGCCCTGCGACGGTGCGTGTGTCAGAGGCCAGCCCCTCCGACGAGGCTCCCGGGCCCGCCGATCAGGCCGGCAGGGGGATGTGTTCGTCGCGGTCGCTCGGAGGAAGGTCGAACCGTCCCTTGCCCCAGTCCTGCGCCCGCCATTCGGCCTTGGCCGCCTCGATGCGCTCCCGCGAGGAGGCGACGAAGTTCCACCAGATGTAGCGCGGGCCGTCGAGCGTGGCGCCGCCGAGGATCATCAGCCGCGCGCCGCGTTCCCCCGCCGCGACGGTGATCCGGTCGCCGGGGCGGAACACCATCATGCGGCCCGCCTCGAAGGTCTGCCCCGCGACGGAGATCTCGCCCTCCACGATGTAGATGCCGCGGTCCTCGTGGTCGTCCGGCAGCGGCACCCGCCGTCCCGGCTCGAGCGACACGTCAGCGTAGAACGTCTCGGACAGCATCCGCGCGGGGGCCGTCTCGCCGTAGGCGGTCCCGAGGATGAGCCTGACCGACACGCCGCTGTCCTCGATCACGGGAAGCGTTTCCTTGCCATGATGCTCGAAGGAGGGCGCGATGTCTTCCTGCGCCTCCGGGAGCGCGAGCCAGGTCTGGATCCCGAAGAGGCTGTTCGGCCCGGTCCGCGCCTCGGCGCTGGTGCGTTCGGAATGGGTGACGCCGCGCCCGGCCACCATCCAGTTCAGCGCGCCGGGACGGATGATCTGGTCGGCGCCGGTCGAGTCGCGGTGATGGAAGTCGCCGCGGAAGAGGTAGGTGACCGTCCCGAGCCCGATGTGCGGATGCGGCCGGACGTCGACCCCGTGCCCGGTCAGGAGCTCGGCCGGCCCCGCCTGGTCGAAGAAGATGAACGGGCCGACCATCTGCCGGTTCGGCGCCGGAAGGGCGCGGCGCACCTCGAAGCCGCCGAGGTCGCGGCTGCGCGGGACGATCACGGTCTCGATCGCGTCGGCATTCACCTCGTCCGGTGAGCCTGGCTCCAGTGCCGGATTCCAACTCATGCGCGGTCCTCCCTCGAGTTCGACACGCGGGCGCAGCCGCCCGGGGTCGGGCGACGCTCGTCGCCGGCGGCACACGAACGGCCGCGTCCTCGCCGGACGCGGGCGGATGTCGAGTGCGGCGTCAAACTGTCGTCCGCGTCGCTGCAACACTAGCCGCGCGAAGCGGGCAGCTGTGTCGCGCGATCTGGAACGCCGTTACCCTCTGGGCACGGCGTTCGGCGCTCAGTGGTCCATTCCCCAGACGTCGGGATTGCGCTCGAAGTACGCGGTCAGCATGTCGGTCAGCACGCGGATCTTGCGCGTCGCGTGCTGTCCCGGCGGGCGGACGACGTAGACCGCCCCCGGCGGTACCGGATAACGCGTCATGATCGGCACCAGCGCGCCGGCGGTGACGTACTCGTAGGTGATGCAGTCGGGCAGCCACGCAATGCCGAGGCCGGCCGCTGCCGCGGCGGCGAGCGCCGTTGCGCTGTCGGCCTTGAACCGGCCCTGCGGCTGGACCGTCACGATCCGATCGCCGTCCGTGAACTGCCACGTCGCTGTTCCATGCGTCACGGCCTGGTGGGCGGGAATGTCCGCCGGCGTGTCCGGCGCGCCGTGGGCCGCGATGTAGTCGGGGCTTGCGACCAGACTGCCGAGGAGCGGGCCGACCCGTTTGGCCACGAGGTTCGAGTCGGACAGGTAGCCGCCCCTGATCGCGCAGTCGAAGCCCTCGGCGATGAGGTCGACGAAGCGGTCGCTGTATGAGGTGTGGACGTGGAGCGCCGGATGCTGCCGGGCCATCTCGGCGACCACCGGGGCGAAGTGGGTGGGGCCGAACGTCAGGGGCATTGCAATCCTGAGGCGGCCGCGGAGATCGCCGGCCGGGCTGATCGTCTCCCTCGCGTTGTCGATCTCCGCGCTCACCCGCGCGGCGTGGTCGCGGAACGTCACCCCCGCCTCGGTCAGCGCGGCGCCGCGGGTCGTGCGGGCGACGAGCTGAACGCCGAGATCCGCCTCCAGCCGGAACAGGCGGCGGCTGACGATCGACTTCGACACGCCGAGCCGGCGCGCCGCCGCCGAGACGCCGCCGGCGTCGGCCACGGCGACGAACATCTGCAGGTCCTCGATGTCCACCGGCGTTCCTCGATCCGCGACACGGCGTCGGTCCGGCCGACGCTATCGCCGCCCGTCCAGGAACGGCAAGGGCACCCCGTCAGTAGGCCGGCTTCACAGGGAACCAGCCGGGCCGGCTCGGGTCGAGATAGGCGCCCTCGATCCGGTCGACCCGGTAGCGCTCCACGGCGGCTTCATCGACGGTGACGCCGAGCCCGGGCGCCTCGGGCACGGTGTAGCGTCCGCCCGCCAGCACCGGCGCATCGGGCGCAATGTCGCCGCCGAGGTAGGCCCGCTCGGTGTCGATCGCGAGCGTCATGTTGGGAATCGAGGCGGCGAGGTGCACGTAGGCCGCCTGAGAGGGACCGAGCTCGGCGCCAGAATGAAGGCCGACGGGAATGCCCACCGCCTCGCAGACGCCCGCCGCCTTTACCGCCTGCCACAGCCCGCCCGCCTGGTGAGGGTCGAGGAGGACCACGTCCGCCGCCCCGGCGCGGACGATGTTGCCGACGTCCGACAGGGTGTAGGCGCTCTCGTCGAGGGCGATCGGGACCGGCTGACCCGCACGGAGGGCCGCGTGGCCGGCGAGGTCGTCGAGCTCGAGTGGCTGCTCCACGTAGGCGGGGTCGAGCGGCCGGAGCCGTTCCAGCTGGCGCTTCGCCGTGCCCGGCGTCCATGCGCCGTTGACGTCGAGGCGAAGCGCCCGGTCGCCGATAGCCGAGCGTGCCGCCTCCGCGAGGGCGATATCTGACCGCGCGTCGAAGCCGATCTTCACCTTGAAGGTCTCGTAGCCCTCGTCGAGGAAGGGGCGCAGCTTCTCGGTCAGCGCAGCCGGGTCGCTCGTGAAGAGGTAGGCCGCGGCCTCCACGTCGCGCCGCCAGCGGCCGCCCCAAAGGGCATGGAGCGGCAGCCCGGCCGCCTTTCCGACGACGTCCCACATCGCCATCTCGAGCGCCGCGATCGCCATCACCGCCGCCCGCTTGTGGTGGTAGTAGCCAGCACCGAGCACGTGCCGGTGGAGGCGCTCCACGTCCGCCGGATCGTATCCGAGCGCCACCCGCGCCACGATGTCGTCGAACACGGCCGGCACGGCGGCGATGAGCGACAGCGTCTCGCCCCAGCCGACGAGCCCGGTGTCGGTCTCGATCCGGGCGAGGAGCCGCGTCGTGCCGATCCGCGTACCGGACCCCCAGGCGATCGTCTCCCGGAACGGGACGCGGACGAGGACGCGGTGCACCTTGACGATCTTCATGGCAGTTCCGTGTTGACCTGAAACTCAGTTCCAACTTATCACTACGCCTCGATGCGGCGCCAGTCCGCCGGGAGGATCGACGTGCCGCGAGAGCTCCGGACAGTGGTGGAGGACGAGGGGGAGGCGGGCGCCGGTCAGCCCGGAATGCAGGCGCTGACGCGGGGGCTCGCCGTCGTCGACCTCGTCGCGAACGCGCCGTCGCCGCCGCGTTTCACAACGCTCCTCGAACGGTCGGGGCTCCCGAAGGGCACGCTCCACCGCGTCCTCCAGACCCTGATCGACGAGCGCTACCTCCAGTTCGAGGCGCGCGACCAGACCTACCGTCTCGGCGCGAAGCCCTTCGAACTCGCCCACCGGGTGTGGGACCAGTTCGACCTGCGCGGCGCAGCGGAGCCGGAGCTAATCCGCCTTCGCGACCTCACCGGCGAGGCGGTGCGCCTCGGCATCCTTGACGCCGGCGAGGTCCTCTACATCGACCAGCGCGACGTCGCCCGTGCGCTCCGGCTCGCCAACGGCGTCGGCAGCCGCGCCGCGATCCACGCCTCCGCGCTCGGCAAGGCGATGGCGGCCCACCTCAACGCTCGCGACCGGCGATCCCTCGTCGACGCAACGAAGCTCGAAGCCTTCACCGACCGGACGATCGTGTCGGCCGGCGACCTCGAGCAGCAGCTCAACATCATCAAGGCCCGCGGCTACGCGGTGTCGATGGGCGAGCAGCACGAGGGGGTGAGCGCCGTCGCGGCGGCGATCCTCGACCACAAGGCCGAACCGCTCGGCGCGGTCGGCATCATCGGCCCGTCCTTCCGCCTGCCCGAGGACGCTCTCCACGCGCTCGGGCGGGAAGTGATCGAGGCCGCCCGGCGCATCGCCGGCAATGTCGGAGAGCTCGCGATGTCGATCTCGATCAACCCCCGCCCGCTCGGGCTGGTGCGCGAGGACATCCGCTGCGTCATCCCCGGCGCGGACTTCCTCGGCGAGGGGCCGCACTGGTCGGAGGCGGAGGGCCGGCTCTCATGGGTGGACATCCTCGCCCCGAAATTCCTCGTCGGTGACCCGCGGACGGGCGAGCGGCGCGAGTTCCCGATGCCGGAGCTGATCGGCGTCGTGGTCCCCAGGCGGTCCGGCGGCTGGCTTGCGGCGACCGAGAGCGGCATCAAGGCGCTCGCACCGGACGGGACGCTGACGACACTCGCGAACCCGGAGGCCGACAAGCCCGGCAACCGCTTCAACGACGGCAAGTGCGACCGGCGCGGCCGCTTCTGGGTCGGCTCCCTCGCCATCAACACCGCCCCGCGGCAGGGCGCGCTCTGGCGCTACGACCCGGACGGGACGGTGACGCGGATGGAGACCGGGATGCACATCTCGAACGGCCTCGGCTGGAGCCCGGACGACACGCGCTTCTACTTCACCGATTCGGCCCGCCGCGAGATCTACGTCTACGACTTCGACATCGAGGCCGGCACCATCGAGAACCGGCGCGTCTTCGCGACCGTCGTCGAGGGCTCCGGCACGCCCGACGGCCTTGCGGTCGATGCGGAAGGCTACGTGTGGAGCGCTCACTGGGACGGCTGGGCCGTGGTCCGCTACGACCCGGACGGCGGGATTGACCGCGTCGTGAACCTCCCCGTGCCGCGGCCGACGTCGTGCGTCTTCGGCGGGCCGGACCTCTCCACCCTCTTCATCACCACCGCGCGCATCCGCCTCTCCACGGCGCAGCTGGCGGAGGCGCCGCTGTCGGGCAGCATCCTCGCCGTCGAGACGGGCGTGCGCGGACAGGCCGAGACCGTTTTCGCCGGCTGAGGAACATCCATGAGCACGCTGACGATCACCGGCCTTCACAAGCGCTATGGCGGGACGGAGGTGCTGAAGGACATTCACCTCTCCGTCGCCGACGGCGAGTTCGTCGTCTTCGTCGGCCCCTCGGGGTGCGGGAAGTCGACCCTGCTGCGCCTCATCTGCGGGCTCGACGAGGTGTCGGCCGGCACCATCGCGATCGACGGCATGATCGTGAACGACGTGCCGTCGTCGAAGCGCGGGATCGCGATGGTGTTCCAGTCCTACGCCCTCTACCCGCACATGACGGTGGCGGAGAACATGGGGTACGCGCTCCGCCTCGCGGGCGTCCCGAAGGCGGCGATCGCCGAACGGGTCGCGAAGGCGGCCGCCGTCCTCAAGGTGGAGCCGCTTCTCGGCCGGAAGCCCCGGCAGCTCTCGGGCGGGCAGCGCCAGCGCGTTGCGATCGGTCGCGCGATCGTGCGCGAGCCGAAGATCTTCCTCTTCGACGAGCCGCTGTCGAACCTCGACGCCGCGCTCCGGGTCGACATGCGGATGGAGTTCGCGCGCCTCAAAGGGCGGCTCGGGACGACGATGGTCTACGTCACCCACGACCAGGTCGAGGCGATGACGCTCGCCGACAAGATCGTCGTCATGAACGCGGGGCGGATCGAGCAGGTGGGCTCGCCGATGGCGCTCTACAACGCGCCGGTGAACCGCTTCGTGGCCGGCTTCATCGGCTCGCCGAAAATGAACTTCCTGCCCGTCGCAGGCGGCCGCGGCGACCGGATCGAAGTGCCGGGCGGTCACGTCATCGCACACCGGCCGGACCGGGCGGCGGAGGTCGGCATCCGGCCGGAGCACATCGTCCTCTCCGACGCGGGCACGGTCGGGGGCACCGTCATCGCGGCCGAGCACCTCGGCTCCGACACCTTCGCGTACGTGGAGGTCCCGGGCGCGGAACGGGCGATGACGGTGCGGATCGAGGGCGAGCAGCGACTCCCCTCCGGCGCGCCCGTCCGGCTCACCCTGCCGGCGGCCGCCCTGCACTTCTTTGCTGCCGACGGCGCGGCGCTCACCGCTCGCGCCCCGGCCGAGGCCGCCGCTTGAGCGCCTTCGCGTCGAGCCACGAGGAACTGCGCCCCGTCCCGATCGCCGCGGCGCGCTACCCCAGCCTCGAGGGGAGGGCGGTGCTCGTAACCGGCGGCGGAGCGGGCATCGGCGCCCATCTGGTGATGGCGTTCGCCGAACAGGGCGCGCGGGTCGGCTTCCTGGAGCGCGACGCGGCGACGGCCGCCGAAACGGCGGACGAGGTCGCCGCCGCGACCGGCAACCGGCCGGCGTTCGAGGTGGCGGACCTTGCCGACATCGATGCGCTGAAGGCGGGGGTCACCGCGCTCCGGCAGGCGACGGGGCCGTTCCGCGTGCTGATCAACAACGCCGGCAACGACGACCGGCTTCCGGTGGAGGAGGTGACGGCCGACTACTGGGACGAGCGGTTCGCGGTGAACCTTCGTCACCAGTTCTTCTGCGCGCAGGCCGTGATCCCCGACATGGCGGCGGCCGGCGGTGGCAGCATCGTCAACATGGGCTCCAACTCGTGGATGCAGGGCGCGCCGGGGTTGATCGCCTACACGACGGCGAAGTCGGCCGTGGCGGGGCTGACACGGTCGCTGGCGCGGGAGCTCGGCCCCCGCAACATCCGCGTCAACTCCGTCGCGCCAGGCTGGATCCTCACCGAGCGGCAGGTGAGCCGCGCGAAGCGGATCTACCAGGGCAAGTTCGACGAGTACCTCGCCAAGCAGTGCCTGAAGGAGTTCCTCCTTCCGCCGGACGTGGCCCGCATGGCGCTGTTCCTCGCCGCCGACGATTCGCGGCTCGTCACCTCGCAGACCTTCATCGTGGACGGCGGCGTCGTCTGACTTGGAACTTCGTTTCAAGTCTTCGTTGACGGCGCTGGGGTGCGGTCGTAGTGTGTTTGAAACAAGGTTCCAAAAACCGGGACGGGAGGGATTTCCGATGAGGCGCTTGAAGACGATCCTGCTTGCGACCGCCGTTGCGCTCGGCGCCGCCACGGCACACGCCGAGGATGTGACGTTCATGAACTGGACGTACACGGAGGAGACCGGCAAGGCCGCGATCCAGGAGATGATCGACGGCTTTGCCGCGGCGTCAGGCAACACCGTCGTCCCCGAGGGCTACGCCTGGGGCGAGATGACGAAGAATTACCTCCTGCGCGCTCGCTCCAACAACCTGCCGGACGTCGGCCAGAGCCAGGAGCGGCTTCTGCCGATGCTGAAGGGCATCGACGTCGTCGACTTCAACGAGGTCTACGGCCGCGAGGCGCTGGAGGAGATGTTCGCCCCGGCACAGCTCGCCATGGGCGAGGTGGACGGCAAGCAGATCGGTCTCCCCTGGATCGGCGGCACGGTCGGCTGGGTCGCCAACGCCGATGTGCTGGAGAAGGCGGGCGTTGCCGAGATGCCGGCGACGATGGACGAGTTCCGGGCCGCGCTCGAGAAGGTGCGCGACGCGGTGCCGGGCGCCGTCCCGTTCGGGCTCGCCACCAAGAACCCCAACTCGATCGTGCTCGACTACCTCATCATGGTGAAGTCGTTCGGCGGCGACCTCATCGGCGAGGACGGATCGGTAAACGCGAACTCTCCGGAAGCGGTCGAGGCGCTCACCTTCCTCGCCGGGCTCGTCCGGGACCGCCTCGCGGCGCCGGAGATCGACCGTCCCGACGCGCGGCGGCTGTTCGGCCAGGGCGCGACGGCCTTCTACATCGACGCCCCGCAGGCGCGCACCTTCGCCCGCCAGTTCTCCGGCCGTGGCGAGGAGATCGACGCCGCCGTGAAGCCGATCAAGGGGCCGGTGGCCGAAGCGGGATCGACGCCCGTGTCGATCCAGTGGGGCCACACGCTGTCGCTCTTCAAGGACGAGAACGCGAAGGCGGACGGCGCGGCGGCGGACTTCGTCGAGTACCTCCTCTCCGACGCCGTCCTCGTCCCCTACGCCACCGGCCAGTCGACGCTGCCGATGACGAAGACCGGCCTCGCCTCGGAGGCGGTCACGAGCGACCCGTTCCTCGCCGACTGGGCGGCGGCGACCGTCGATCCGATCCGGCACGTGATCGCCTCGCTCGACAACGGGGCAGAGGTCTCGACGATCATCGGCGAGGAGTACCAGGCGGCGCTCCTCGGTCAGAAGTCGCCGCAAGAGGCCGCGGACGCGATGCAGAGCCGCCTCGAAGCGGCGATGGGTCGCTGAGAGCTCGGGAGAGGGCACGGCGATGGCAATGCGTGGCGCACTCGCCGAGCCCGGGCTCGTCGTCTCGCCGGACGCGCGGCGAGGCGGGCTGAAGGCGGGGGAGAGCCGGTTCGGCGTCCTCCTCCTCCTGCCGGCGCTGCTCGCGTTCGGCCTCGTTGTCCTTTCCCCGTTCGTCCAGGCGCTCCTTCTCTCGCTCCACCGCTGGACGCTGTCCGACCCGGAGCCGGTCTTCGTCGGCCTAGCCAACTTCCGCCGGGTGCTGACGGACCCCGCGATCCACGCGGCGTTCGTGACGACGGCGATTTACGTCGGCGTGACGACGACGGTCTCGATCGTCCTCGGCCTTTCCTGGGCGCTCATCCTGAACCAGCCGTTCCGCGGCCGGGCCGCGGTGCGCGCAATGTCGCTGCTGCCCTGGATCATGCCCTCCACGGTGACGGCGTTCCTCTGGGCGTGGATCTTCAACTCGCGCTACGGGGTGCTGAACGCGGTCATGCTGGAGGCGGGGGCGATCGATTACCCTGAGGCGTGGCTGTCGACATCGGCGGGGGCGATGACGGCGATCGTCATCACCAAAGTCTGGCTGTCGATCCCGCTCTTCATGGCGTTCTTCCTCGCCGGCCTTCAGAGCCTCGACCGCGAGCAGATCGAGGCGGCGCGGGTCGACGGGGCGGGCAACCGGGCCGTCATCTTCCACCACATCCTGCCGCACCTCCGGCCGGTGCTCCTCGTCGTGATCGTGCTCGGCATGATCGGCAACCTGCAGCAGTTCGACACCATCTGGGCCCTGACCGGCGGCGGACCGGTGCGGGCGACGACCGTCCTCTCGATCGAGGTCTACCGGACGGCGTTCGAGCAATGGGATCTCGGGATCGCGGCCACGGTCGGCGTCCTGTGGGTCGCGACCATCCTGCCGCCAGCGTACTTCTACCTGCGCCAGCTGATGAAGGGGGCCGAGTGATGTTCGACCTCTCGGGCTGGCGCGCGAAGGCGGCGTTCGGCGGCGTCGCGCTCCTCATCGGCTTCTTTCTCTTCGCGCCGATCTACTGGCTTGTCGCCTCCGCACTGAAGACGGATGCCGAACTCTACTCGCTGACGCCAACGGCCTGGCCGCACGCGCCGACGCTCGAGCACTTCTGGACGGCGATCACCCGCGGCGGCCTGCTCGGACAGCTCGGCAACAGCCTCATCGTGTCGGCGAGCTCGGCCGCGATCAACGCGACGCTGGCCGTCTACGCCGGGTACTCGTTCGCGAAGTACCGTTACGTCGGCCGCAAGCCGGTCATGCTCTTCATGCTGTCGGCGCAGATGTTCCCGTTCGGCCTCCTCCTCATCACGATCTATCCAATGTTCACCGAGTGGGGTCTTCTCGATACGCGGCTCGGGTTGACCTTGTCCTACATCGTCTTCGCGCTGCCGGTCGCGATCTACATGCTCTACAGCTACTTCTCCCAAGTGCCGAACGAGCTGATCGACGCGGCGCGGGCCGACGGGGCGGGCGATCTTCGCATCCTTCACACGATCGTGCTGCCGATCTCCATCCCGCCGATCGTCACCGTCTTCCTCTATTCGTTCATGTGGTCCTGGAATGACCTTCTTTACTCGCTCACGCTCATCGTCTCGGAAGAGAAGCGGACCATCGGGCCGGGGCTCCTCCTCACCTACCTCAACGAATCGAACGCGGACTGGGGCGGCGCCATGGCCGCGTCCCTCATGGCGGCGGCGCCCGTGGTGATCGGCTTCATGCTCCTCCAGCGCTTCTTCATCCAGGGCGTCACGGCGGGGGCGGTGAAGTGACCCTGTCCGGCACGTTCCCCGTCCTGCCGACCCTCTTCGCGGCCGACGGCGGGCTCGCCACGGCCGACTTCTGCGCCGTGGTCGAGTTCGTCATCGCGGCCGGAGCGGACGGCTGCGTCTACCCCGGCGTCGCGAGCGAGGTGGACACCCTGACCGCGGACGAGCGGACCGGGATGGTGACGCTCCTCGGCGAGACGCTGGCAGGGCGCATTTCGTTCGTCGTCGGCGCCAGTGCGGCGACGCCTGCCGAGGTGTCGGCCCACGTCGCCCATGGTGCCCGGGCCGGCGCATCGGCGGCGATGGTGATGGCGCCCGCCGCGCTCGGCCGGGATGTCGCCGCGCAGACGGCGTTCTTCGCGGCCATTGAAGCGGCCGTGCCGATCCTCCTCCAGAACGCGCCGGCGCCGATCGGGGCGGGGCTCCTCCCCGCCGAGGTGGCCGCGGTCGCCCGCGCCGTTCCCGCCGTCCGCATGGTGAAGGAAGAGACGCAGCCGTGCGGGCAGAACCTCTCGCGCATCCGCGAGGCGGCCGGGGACGCGATCCTCGGAGTCTTCGGCGGTGCCGGCGGGCGGACGATCACCGACGAGCTTGCCCGCGGCTCCCTCGGCACCATGCCCGCGGCCGAGCTGACCGACCTCCACGCCCGCCTCGTCGGCGCCTGGCATGCCGGCGACACGGCGGAGGCGCGGCGGCTCTTCATGGTGTCCATGCCGCTCCTCTCGTTCCAGGCGGTGTTCCGGATGCACATGACGAAGCGGGTGCTTGCCGGGCGCGGGATCGTCCAGAACACGTTCGTCCGCGGCGCGGGCCCGAGGCCGGACGCGCAGGACCTCGCCGAGCTCGATGCGCTCCTCGACCAGATCGCGGACGAGTTCCGCATCGCCCCTCTCTCCCGCCCCGCAGAGGCCGCCTGATGGACGCGCTCCCCCGTAAGGGCGCCGCCGCGCTCGACGCGATCCGCACCGTGGAGACGTTCATCGTCTCTGTCCCGCGCGACGTGCCCTACCTCGGCCCGCTCCGCGAGGGCGAGTTCGTGAACGCGAAGGGCTATGTCGTCCGCAAGGGCAACCGGTCGATCTATCCGACCAGCGACATGTCCGTCGTGGTGAAGGTGACGGGGGAGTCCGGCACCGTCGGCTGGGGCGAGACCTACGGGATCGCGGCGCCGGAGGCGACGAAGGCGATCATCGATAACCTCCTCGCTCCGGTGATGATCGGCCGCGACCCTGCTGCTCCGATCGTCCTCCACGAGGACCTCTACGACCTCATGCGCGTGCGCGGCTTCTTCGGCGGCTACTATGTGGACGCGCTCGCGGGCGTCGACATCGCCGTCTGGGACCTCTTCGGGCGACGCGCTGGTCTGCCCGTGTCGGCGCTCCTCGGCGGGCGGCGGCACGACACGCTGCCGGCCTACGTGTCGGGGCTGCCGAAGGCGACGTTGCAGGAGCGCTGCGACCTCGCGGTGGAGTGGGTCGGCAAGGGCTTCCGCGCCATCAAGTTCGCGGCGGCGATGTCGGACGAAGGCGTCGTCGCCGAGATGGCGGCGCTGCGCGAGGCGGTGGGACCCGACGTCCACCTGATGGTGGATCTCCACTGGAAGTACGAAGCCTCGGAGGCGGTCCGGCTGATCCGCCGGCTCGAGGCGCACGACCTCTATTTTGCCGAGGCGCCGTGCCAGCCGGAGGACCTCGAGGGCCAGACGCGGGTGGCGCGCGGCATCGGCGTGCCGCTGGCTCTCGGCGAGGAGTGGCGGACGGTCTACGAGTATCGGCCGCGCTTCGAGGCGCGGGCGATGGGGATCATCCAGCCCGAGATCGGGCACACCGGCATCACCGAGTTCATAGAGATCGGCCACATGGCGCAGGCCTTCCACGTGAAGGTGATCCCGCACGCGTCCATCTCCGTCGGCCTCTTCATGGCGGCGAGCCTCTCGGCGACGGCGGCGCTCGGCCGCGTGCCGTACCACGAGTACCAGCACTCGATCTTCGACCGGAACCTCCTCTTCACCGCCGGCGACATGGCGTGCGCGGGCGGGCACTACACCGTGCCCACCGGGCCCGGCATCGGCGTCGAACCGACCGACGCGCTCTGGCAGCACGTGGTGGCGGCATGAGCGTCGGCGGCACGTTCGGCGGCATCTACCCGATCCTCTATGCCTTCTGGGACGAGCGGGACATGCTCGACGAGGCCGCGATGCGGCGGCAGGTGGAGCACTGCATCGCGGCGGGCGCGCACGGGATCGCCGTCCTCGGCCTCGTCACCGAGGTTCACAAGATGGACGTCAACGAGCGCCTCGCCCTGGTGGAGCTCGTCGGCGATGCGATCGGCGGGCGCGTGCCCTACGCCGTCACCGTCGGCGAGCCGAGCGTGCCGGGCCAGATCGCCTTCGCGCGGGCGGCGGCGGGGGCGGGGGCGGACTGGGTGATCCTCCAGCCGCCGGGGAAGATGGCGGAGAAGGAGCTCGTCGCGAGCTTCGGCCGCATCGCCGACGCCGTCCCGGTGCCGGTCGCGGTGCAGAACAACCCGGTCAACCTCGACGTCTCGCTGTCGGTGACGGGCCTTCTCGCCCTCAATCGCAATCACCCCAACATCTCGATCCTCAAGGGGGAGGGGTTCTCGGGCGACATCGCGCGGGTGATCGAGGAGTCGGGCGGTGCGTACCGCGTCTTCGGCGGGCACGGCGGGCTCGAGCTCATGTCGCTCCTGCGCTCGGGCGGGGTGGGGCTGATCCCGGCGCCGGACTTCCTCGCGCCGCAGGTGAGGATCTTCGCGCACTGGGCCGAGGGGACGGAGCGCGGCCGTGCCGAGGCGGAGCGCATCCACCGCGAGATCCTGCCCGCGATCGTGTTCATGTCGCGCTCGGTGCCCGCGCTCCTCACCTTCGGCAAGCGCCTCTATGCCCGGCAAGCCGGCATCGTGATCCGGCACGAGCGTTCGCCCGCCCTTGCGCCGACGGCGTTCGGCCTCTCCGAGGTCGAGCGCTTTCGCGCCGACATCGAGTCCGCCGCTCACCTCGCTGCGACCTGAAGCGGCCGCAACGGTCATCCTGCCATCGGAGCCGCCGTCGCGAACGAGCGGCGCCGCGCCGTCCTGACCGTCAGCGTCGTCGCGGTTGCGCAGCGAGGTCCGCCATCGCACCGCCTCCGGCATGCCTCCGCGCGTCGAGCGCGGCCGTCGACCGCGATGACAAACTTCGCTCATGCGGGGTTGTTTCGCTGACCGGATCCGCTAACATTGTGCGCAAGTCGAAACAAATCGGCGCCTAGGGATGAGCGACCTGGAGCGGCAGCAGTGGATCTGCGATCTCTTGTCGTCACAGACGTTCGTCTCCGTGCGCGAGCTGCAGCAGGCGCTCGGGGTGTCCGCGGCGACGGTCCGGCGTGACATCGACAAGCTCAACGAGACCGGCGTCGCTCGGAAGGTCTACGGCGGGGTTGCCGCTCTCGAGGAGAGCCGCATCCGCCGCGCGCCGTCGGCCCTCCCGTTCGTCGAGAACCGTGACCTCGCCGTCGACCAGAAGCGCGCGATCGCGGCGGCAGCCGAGGGGCTCGTGCGTGACGGCTCGTCCGTGATCGTGCACGCCGGGTCGACCTGCTTCACCTTCGGCTGCCGTCTCGCGCTCCGGAACGTGCGCGTCTTCACCAACTCGATGCCGCTCGCCGCCTACCTCGCCGAGCACGGCACCTGCCATCTCACCGTCGGCGGCGGCGACATCCACCGCGAGCCCGGCATCCTCTACGATCCCGTGCCCGGGCCGACGCACTACGCGGCGCAGTTCTACGTCGGAGCGCTCGGCGTTTCGGGGGAGGGGATCCTCGAGCAGCACCCGCTGCTCGTGCGCTTCGTGAAGGAGATGAGCGAGCGGGCGAACGAGATCATCGTCCTCGTCGACAGCTCGAAGTTCGCCCTCCGCCCGCCGATCGTGGCGCTGCCGTTGAGCCGCATCACCACCCTCGTGACCGACGACGGCCTGTCGGACGACGACGCGCAGATGGTGCGCAATGCGGGCGTCAACCTCATCGTGGCCGAGACCGGCGGGGCGACGCAATGACGGCACCGCTCCTCGAGATGCGCGGCATCTCCAAGACCTTCGGTCCCGTGACCGCGCTCAGGGACGTGTCCCTCACGGTCCGTGCCGGCGAGGTCCACGCCCTCATGGGCGAGAACGGCGCCGGCAAGTCGACGCTGATGAAGATCCTCTCCGGCGCGTACGTCGCCGACCGCGGCGGGGCGATCCTGATCGACGGCAGGGAGGTGCCGACCGGCGATCCCAAGCTCGCCAAGGCCAACGGCATCGCCGTGATCTACCAGGAGCTCGCGCTCTCGCCGAACCTCACCGTGGCGCAGAACATCTTCCTCGGTGCCGAGCCGCGGCGCGGGCCGTTTGTCGACACCGCCGAGATGAACCGCAGGACCGCCGCGATCCTGGACCGCCTCGGCCTCGCCTTCCGCCCCGACACGCTCCTCGGCAGCCATTCGCTCGGCGAGCGGCAGATGGTCGAGATCGGCCGTGCCCTCTCCACGAACGCGCGTATCATCGTAATGGACGAGCCGACCACCGCGCTCACCACCCGCGAGACGGAGAAGCTGTTCGGCGTCATCGCCCAGCTGAAGGCCGACGGAATCGCGATCATCTACATCTCGCACCGGATGGACGAGGTGTACGCGCTCGCCGACCGCTGCACGGTGCTGCGCGACGGCTCGTACGTGGGCACGCTCGAGAAGCACGAGATCGCCGCGGAGAAGGTGGTCGCCATGATGGTCGGCCGCGACCTCTCCACCTTCTACAAGAAGGATCATGCCGCCGCGGCCGAACCGGGTGAGGTCGTGCTCCGGGTGGAGGGCCTCGGCGACGGCCACTTCGTGCACGACTGCTCGTTTGAGGTACGGCACGGCGAGGTGGTCGGCATCGCGGGGCTCGTCGGCTCGGGCCGCACCGAGCTCGCCCGCCTCATCTTCGGCGCGGAGGCGCCGGCGAGTGGCCGCGTGATCCTCGACGGCGAGACGCTGTCGATCGCGTCTCCGCGCGACGCGCTTGGCAAGGGGATCGCCTACCTGACGGAGGACCGGAAGGGCCTTGGCCTCTTCCTCGACATGACCATTTCCGAGAACGTCAATGCCGGCGTCCTGCAGCGAGACGCGCACGCCGGCGGCCTCCTCGACTTCAAGGCCGCCGCGCGCCGCGCCGACGGCGCGATGAAGACGCTCGCGATCCGCGCGCCGAGTACCCGGCTGAATGTCAGCGCACTGTCGGGCGGGAACCAGCAGAAGGTGCTACTCGCACGCCTTCTCGAGCTCGGCCCCCGCGTCGTCATCCTCGACGAGCCGACCCGCGGCGTCGACGTCGGCGCGAAGTCGGAGATTTATCGCATCATCGACGGGCTCGCGCGCGAGGGGATCGCCGTCGTCGTCATCTCGTCGGAGCTGCCGGAGATCGTCGGCATCGCCGACCGCGTGCTCGTGATGCGCGAGGGCACCATCGTCGGCGAGGTGGCGCCACCGCGCGGCGAGGCGATCCGGCAGGAGGACATCATGGCCTATTCCACCGGCGTCGCCGGCGCCGGCCGGACGGAGAGGGCGACAGCGTGACCGAATCCACAATCGCGAAGAAGGACGACGGCGCGGCCAGCCGCCGCCAGCAGCTCGGCGTGGTGATCACCGCGCTCGGCATGCTGCCGGTGCTGATCCTCCTCGGCGTCGGGTTCGAGCTCCTGTCGGGCAAGTTCCTGACGGTGAACAACCTCTCCATCGTCATGCAGCAGGCGTCGATCAACATCGTGCTCGCGGCCGGCATGACCTTCGTCATCCTCACCGGCGGCATCGACCTCTCGGTCGGCTCGATCCTCGCCGCATCGGCGATGGTCGCCGCTTCGCCTCGCTGTGGCCCGACATCGGCATGATCGGGATCCCGCTCGCGCTTGGCATGGGCCTCGCCTGCGGGCTCGTGAACGGGGCGCTGATCGCCTACCTCGCGTTGCCACCCTTCATCGTGACGCTCGGCACGCTGACCGCCGTCCGCGGTCTCGCGCGGCTCCTTGGCGACGACACGACCGTCTTCAACTCGGACCTGCCGTTCGAATTCATCGGCAACGGCGACATCCTCGGCGTGCCGTGGCTCGCGGTCATCGCGATCGGCGTGATCCTGATCTCGTGGGTCATCCTGCGGCGCACGGTGCTCGGCCTCTGGATCTACTCGATCGGCGGCAACAAGGAAGCGGCGCGCCTCACCGGGATCAAGGTCTCGCTGGTGCTCCTCTTCGTGTACGCGATGTCGGGGCTCCTCGCCGGGCTCGGCGGCGTCATGTCGGCCGCCCGGCTCTACGCCGCCAACGGCCTCCAGCTCGGCCAGTCCTACGAGCTCGACGCCATCGCCGCCGTCATCCTCGGCGGCACGTCCTTCGTGGGCGGCGTCGGCTCCATCTGGGGCACGCTCATCGGTGCGCTCATCATCGCCGTCCTGTCCAACGGGCTCATCCTGTCGGGCGTGTCGGACATCTGGCAGTTCA
>JAESGF010000284.1_pt1 | contig 19802 bp, 19 predicted proteins | sample 9269621 | NCBI WGS metagenome assembly JAESGF01 (sample SAMN14515066, study PRJNA621663) | algae metagenome | isolation source: Tolypothrix carrinoi HA7290-LM1 and co-occurring heterotrophs from dry rock... | place: USA: Makauwahi cave, Kauai, Hawaii | collected 2011-01-06
GACGCTCGACGCCATCGTCGCCGAGATCGAGGCGGCGCACGAGGCGGGGCACGACGTCGCCCGCGTCCACTCCGGCGACCCGTCGCTCTACGGCGCCATCGGCGAGCAGATCCGGCGTCTCGAGGCGCTCGGCATCCCCTTCACCATCACCCCCGGCGTGCCGGCCTTCGCCGCCGCCGCCGCCACGCTCGGCCGCGAGCTGACCCTGCCCGACGTCGCGCAGACGGTGATCCTGACCCGGACCGCCATGAAGTCGTCGGCGATGCCGAACCGCGAGGATCTCGCGACCCTCGGCGCCTCCGGCGCGACGCTCGCGATCCACCTCTCGATCCGCAACATCCGCCACGTGGTGGAGGCGCTGACGCCGCACTACGGCGCGGACTGCCCCGTCGCCGTGGTGGTGCGCGCGTCCTGGCCTGACGAGGAGGTCATCGAGGGCACGCTCGCCACTATCGCCGCCCTCGTCCGCGAGGCAAAGGTGACGCGCACCGCGCTGATCCTCGTCGGCCGCGTGCTGAGGCCGGACGGCTTCTCAGATTCGGCGCTCTACGCGCCGACGCACCGCCACCTCTTCCGCAACCAGAAGACAGGATGAGCCCGTCAGAGGTAGCGCCGCAGCCGGCGCATCATCCCCTGCACGGTGCGGGCCGCGGGCCAGGGCTGCCCGCGCGGGCGGCGCACCATGTAGACAAGCGTCCGCCGCTCGCGGGCGACGACGAGCTTCGCGGCCGCCCCGTCGCCGCCGGAGTTCTTCGTCACCAGCGCATCGAACCGGTACTTGTCCCACAGCGCCCGCTCGCTCTCCGCATCGAACGGCCCGCGGTCGCGGATCACGACGACGTCGTGCCGGTTGCCGAGATCCGGCGGCTCGATGGAGCGGACGACGAGCTTCAGGTCCCGCCGGTGGAGGAACGGCGCGATCCCGCCGGCACCGACGGCGAGGAACACCGTCGCGCCGCTGTCGATGTCCTCGGCGGCCTCCTCCAGCGAGGCGACATCGTTCCAGCGGTCGGCGTAGGCGCGCCGCCACGGCCGCCGCTCGAGGCGAAGGTACGGCACCTTCGCCCGCCGCGCCGCACGCTTGGCAGCCGGGCTGATGGTGGCGGCGAACGGGTGGCTCGCATCGACGAGGACGGTAAAGCCGCCCTCCTCGAGCGTCCTCACGATGCCATCCTCGCCGCCGAAGCCGCCGACACGCATTGTACCCGGGTAGTCCGCCGTCGTCCGGCCGGCGAGGGAGGTGACGAGTTCGGCGCCCGTCGCGACGATCGCCTCGGCGAGGTCGCGCGCCTCCTCCGTGCCGCCGAGAAGGAGCACCTTCGCCGCCTGCCGTTTTCGCCGCTTCAGCCCGAACATGCCGTGATGATCCGCCTCTCCTCCACGCCGCCCTCAGCCTCCCACGTGCGCCACGATCCGGCCGGCACGGTCGACGATCATGATGTCGACCGCGACGGGCGCATCGCCGAGCACGCCCAGCGCCGAGTCCCGCGCAGCACCGGCGACGGCGGAGGCGAGGTCGACGCCGGCCGCCTCGGCCACGGCGAACGCGGCGAGGGCTGTCGGCGCCGCCGCCACCGCCTCGACGGTCGAAGCATCCGCGCCCGCGCCGGCCGCGAGACGCGACAGGTAAGCCGTCTCCACCGTGGAGCGGGACGAGTGCAGGTCGAGCGCACCGGCGGCGAGCTTCGACAGCTTGGCGAACCCGCCCGCGATCGTAAGCCGCGGCACCGGATGGCTCCTCAGATATTTCAGCACGCCGCCGGCAAAGTCTCCCATGTCGATCATCGCGTGGTCGGGGAGGCCGAGTGCCGCCTGCGCCGCCCGCTCGGAGGTGGACCCGGTCGCCGCCGCGACGTGGGCGAGCCGTGCGGCCCGCGCCACATCAATGCCGCGGTGGATCGAGTGGATCCACGCCGCGCAGGAATAGGGCGTCACGATCCCCGTCGTGCCGAGCACGGAGAGCCCGCCCACGATGCCGAGCCGCGGATTCCAGGTCTTCTGCGCGAGCGCCTCGCCGCCGGGGATCGCGACCGTCACCTCGGCCCCGCCGGGCGCGACCTCCGCGAGCGCCGCCTCGATCATCCGCCGCGGCACGGGGTTGATCGCGGGCTCCCCCGGCGGCAGCGGCAGGCCGGGCCGCGTCACCGTCCCCACCCCCTCGCCGGCGCGGAACGTCAGCCGCTCCGCCCGCCGCACCGTCACGCGGACGAGGGCGCCGTGCGTCACGTCCGGATCGTCGCCCGCGTCCTTGACGACGGCCGCGGTCGCCTCTCCCTCCCCCAGCCGCTCCTCGGCGAGCACGAACGAGGCCGTCCCGCCGCGCGGCAGCGTGATCGCGACAGGATCCGGGAAGGCGCCGGTGTGAAGCGCGGTCCAGGCCGCCTTGGCGGCGGCGGTGGCACAGGCGCCCGTCGTCCAGCCCTTGCGCAGCGGCCGGTCCGGCTCGCGCTCGCCTGCGTCGTCGGGAGCGCTCAATGAGCGCCCGGCAGGAGGTGCCGCCCCGCGCCGCCCGCGCTTCCGCCGACACCGGCGAGCGCCGCTTCGCCGACCTCGACGCGGCACCGTTCCCGACCTTCGAGCCGGGCACCGTGTGGCTGACCGGCGCCGGCCCGGGCGCGCCGGGACTCCTGACGCTGATGGCCTACCACGGCCTCCTCAACGCCGACGTGGTGATCCACGACGCGCTGGTGTCCGACGCCGTCCTCGCCTACGCCCGGCCCGGTGCGCGGCTCGTCCATGCCGGAAAACGCGGCGGAAAGCCCTCTGCGGTGCAGTCCGATATCACCGAGACGCTGATCGCCGAAGCGCGCGCCGGCCGGCGGGTCCTGCGCCTCAAGGGGGGCGACCCGTTCATGTTCGGCCGCGGCGGCGAGGAGTGCGAGGGGCTGGCGGCCGCCGGCATCCCGTTCCGCGTCGTGCCGGGCGTCTCCGCCGGCCTCGGCGGCCTCGCCTACGCCGGCATTCCCGCCACGCACCGCGACGTCAACCAAAGCGTCACCTTCCTCACCGGACACGACGTCTCGGGCGCGCTGCCGACGGCGATCGACTGGCCCGCCGTCGCCCGTTCGCCCGTCATCGTGATGTATATGGCAGCGCGTCACCTCCCGGCCATTGCCGAACGCCTCCTCGCCGCCGGCCGCGGCGCGGATGAGCCTGTCGCGGTGGTGGCCAACGCCTCCCTCCCGGAGCAGGAGGCGCTGCGCGTCACGCTCGCCGAGGTCGCCCGCCCGCGCGAGTGGCCGACGCCGGCCATCGTGGTCGTCGGCCGCGCCGCGTCCGTCGGCGAGGCGCTCGCCTGGTTTGACGCCGCGGCGAGCCGCGGTTTGATGGGCTGAGCTCACAGCTCGAGGACGAGCGGGCAGTGGTCCGACACCTCGGGCGCCGTGACGACGGCGAACGACCGCACCTCCGTCCCCTGTCCGACGAGCATGTAGTCCGCAAAGCGCCCCGGCTTTGTGTACTGCGAGGTGCGCGTCCCCGGCCAACCGCCGGCCGTCACGAGCTCCCGGAGGCCGAGCTCGCCGAGCACCGCGAAAGTCTCGCTCCCCGGCTCCACGTTGAAGTCACCGCACGCGACCACGGCATCGCCCGGCTGCACGAGCCCCGCTACGAGGTCGCGGAACCGGCGAGCCTGGAGGAGCCGCTCCGGCGTGTCGCCCTTGCCGGCCCTGTCGCGCAGCCCGTGCATGTGCGCGACGGTGACGAACCGCGGGGCCGCGAAGTCGTAGACTCGGAGAGCGTGCGCGTTGCGCGAGCGCGGGTGCTCGCCATAACCGTCCGGCGAGAAGGCGCGGTGCACGAAGGCCTGCACCTGCTCCGTCACGGCCAGCCCATCGTGGACGAAGGTGGCGAGCCCCCAGCGGGACGGCACCGCCACCGGCCCGTCCCACAGCTCCCCCTCTGCCGCCGGGCAGAAGGTCGCGACATGCCCGGGAAGGACCGCCGCCACCTCCCGGAAGAGGTTCGCCCGCTGCGGCAGGACGCGGTCGCCGTCACGGTACTCCAGCCAGTCCTTCGCCGATGCCGGCGTGTGGATCGTCTCCTGCAGGCAGAGGATGTCAGGCGCTTCGGCGCGAAGGTAGTCGAGGAGCGGGGCGACCAGCGTCCCGCCCCAGGCATTGAGGCTCATGATCTTCATGGCACGGAGCCTACGCTCGGCGAACGGCCTTGCGATAGTGACCAGGCTCCGCCTGCACCGCATCCTCCGTCGCGAGGTGGAGGGCGAGTTCCGCCTTGTCCATCGCACCGATGTCGAGCTCCAGCGCCTCGCGTCGGACCGGCACCGCCTGCGCGACGGGCGTTCCCTTCGGCAGGACGCCCTCGAACCCGGGGTCGGTCCACAGCGCCGGGAAGTGGACGAGGCCGCCGGGGAAGTCGTCGACGACGCCCCAGAGTGTCCGGAACGGCAGCTCCTCGCGGTTGAACGGGTGGCCGACGAGGAGCGACCAGCCCTCCGGCAGCGCCACCGTCCAGTGGTTCACGAACTTCACGATGAAGCGCCCGCCCGCGAACGGCGCGCCCTCCGCCTGCTCGGGCACGTGCACGCCGATCGGCGCGCGCGACACGCGGGCGACGGGGTCCGCCGGCAGGCCGCTGTCCCAGGTGAAGACGCCGTCCCGCACCGTGAGGCTTGCGGCGAGCGGAAACAGGATCCCGGTCTGCATCGCGTCGAGGAAGGGCGGGCACTGCTTCACCGATCGCACCCGCTCGCCGACGACGGCGCTCTCCGCCTCGGCCGGCATCCGCCTGAGCCACTCGGGGAGGCTCCCCCGCGCCAGCACCGGCTCCGGAACGAGGCCGAAGTAGGCGGGCGAACAGCGGAGCCGGATCCTCACCGGCGCCGGGCCCGGATCCGCGCGAGCGCCCACCCGCCGGCGGCCACCACGGTAAGCGCGATGAAGATCACGCCGATCGCGTTGATCATCGGCGACAGCCCGAACCGCATCCGGCTGCCGATCTCGGTGACGAGCGTCCACGACGGGCCGATCGCGAAGAAGGTCGTGTTGTAGTTCTCGATCGATTGCAGGACGGCGATCATCGCGGCGGTGACGATGGTCGGCATCAGGAACGGCAATGTAACCCGGCGGAAGGTGAAGAAGGGCGAAGCGCCAAGGTCCGCCGCCGCCTCCTCCAGCGTCCGGTCCTGCCGGGAGAGCCGAGCCATGAACATCAGCATGCAGTAAGAGGCGATGAAGCTCGTCTGCGCCACCATCGCCGTGAACAGCCCCGCCTGCACGCCGAACGCGTCGCGCCAGAAGATCATCGTCGTGATGCCGAGGATGATACCGGGCGTCAGCATCGGCGAGACGAGCGTCGCATAGAGAAGCCCGCTCGCCCGCGATGAGAGACGCGACAGGACGAGCGCGCCCGACAGGCCGAGCGGGATCGCCATCAGGAGGACGCCGCCGGCGATCAGGATCGAGTGCCAGAGCCCCTGCACGATGCGCGCGTCCTGCGGCAGCGCCCGGAACCACTCCAGCGTGAAGCCGCGCCACTCGGTGATGGAGGGCGTCGGGTAGCTGTTGAAGGCCGCCGCTACCATGATGAGAAGCGGCGCGAACATGACGACGAAAAAGACGACGAGGTAGCCGCCGAGGATCGCGTCCGACCAGTCCCGCCGCGCCGCGGCGCGACTGCTTGCGCCGGAGGCAGACAGGATGCCGGCGCCGGTTTGCGTGCTGGTCATGGCTCCTTCGCCTGTGCTGTCAGCTGGCAGCGTGACGGATGCGAAACATGCGCAATCCCTTGCCTGCGCCCCGTGTACCAATTCCCGTGGCCGACAGCGCGCCGAGTTCTTCCATCGCAAGACCGGCCTCCGCGGCGCGCTCCACGTACCACCTCGCGGGCCCCTCGTTCAGCACGTAGTCGCGCCACGCGCCATAGGACCGGAATGTCGGCGCGTCGTCGTTGATGGCGGCCGAGGCATAAGCCACGCCATCGGGCTTGAGGAAGGTCCTGATCGCCTTCAGCGCCTCGAGCGTCAGCGGCTCCGTCAGGTGGATGAGGACCTGAAAGCACCAGATGAAGTCGAACGACGGCTCGTGCGGCAGCTCGTCCATGCCGAAGCTGTGGCTTCTGAGGACGACGGGGTGCCTGTGGCCGAGGTGGAACCGCTCGATCAGCTCGTGCGCCGCCTTCACGCAGCTCTCGTCGATGTCGATGCCGACGTAGTTCCGGGCATTCAGGTAGTCGATCAGGGGCAGCCCCAGTCTCAGCGCCCCGCACCCGAGGTCGAGGACGCGCATCTCCGGCGTGAGGCCGAACGTGTCGAGAAGCTCGAGCTGGAGGTTGCGCCGTGCCTTCCAGTGCCCCGCGGGGCCGACGAGGCGCTCGTACTTGTTCTCTTCCTCCTCGTCGGCGAAATCGAAACGGGACGCATTGATCGGCATCGGCTCCTCCCAGTGCCCGTCGGCTCTTGTCGAGGCCGGTCGACGGGGCGTGACAAACGGCCTGCGGTAAAGGCTACCCGAATTTCTCCGTCACTTCGCGATGTCCCGGATCGAGACGCGGAAGACGCTCATCACCACCCCGATAAAGAGGATGCACGCGGCGAGCAGCATCAGCGAGTAGGCCGCGCCCTGGTTCCAGTTCGCGCTTTCGAAGAAGCGGCGATAGATGACCTGGCTGAACCAGTCCGGATGGAGCCCGCGGCCGACGATCTCGGGCGCCGCGATGGTCCCCGCCGAGAGCATGAAGACCATGATGGAGCCGACCGCGATGCCGGGCTTGGCGTGCGGGATCACGACGCGGCGGTGCAACATCAGCGTCGAGGCGCCGAGGTCGCGCGCTGCCTCGATCTGGTTGCGGTCGAGCGTCTCCAGCGTGTTGTAGAGCGGAAACACCATGAAAAGAACGTAGGCGTAGACCATCACGGTGAAGACGGCCCAGTTGGAGGCGACCCAGCGCGGCCCCTCCCCTTCGGCGAACACGCCGAGCCAGGTGAGCACCGAGTTGAGGACGCCCTCCCGCTCCAGGATCATCACCCAGGCGAAGATCCGCAGGAGCTCGTTGATCGTGTAGGGGATGACCAGCGCCAGCAGGAGGAGCGCCACCTTGTCTGCCGAGCGCGTGGTCGCGACGGCGTAGGCGACCGGGTAGCAGATCAGGAACGACAGCACCGTCACGAGCGTCGCGTAGCCGAGCGTCGACAGGAAGATCCTGAGGTGGATGTCGCTCATCGAGGAAAAGTTGCCGAGGCTGTAGCCGGGCCCGTCCGCCATGTCCGTGGCGAGCTCGGCCTCCTCGGCGCGCAGTTCGACGAGGCGCGCCTCGGCCGCTGTCCGCCGCTCGGTGAGCGCCGCCATGCGGGCTGCGATGTCGTCTGCCGTCTCCGCCACCGCGGCCGGCGCCATGCCGGGGCCGCTGATCACCGGCACCCCCACCCGCGGCGTGGCCGGCCCGGTGATCGAGGGAACGCCGACCGACGGCGTCGCGACCGGCGGGACACCGACGGACGGCGTTGCGGGGCCGGTGATCGTGGGGACGCCGACCGTCGGCGCCGCCGGCACGCCGGGGCTCGCGGGAGAGGCGCCGGAGGCGAGGTCGGCTTCCCGCTCGCGCAGGATCCTGAGGTCGAGGTCGATGACGGCGATGTCCTGCGTCGCCCGGTTGATCTCGGTGCGGAGCGCGGTGATGTCGTCGTCAGGGTCGACGTAGATGAATGCGCGCTCGACCATCGAGACTTGCGGCAGGACGATCATGCCGGCGATCCACACCGCCGTCAGCGCGAGGAACAGCGAGCCGAGCGGCCAGCCGAAGGCGCGAAAGTAGGAGCCCATCAGGCGGCCTCGCCGAGCCGGGCGGCGGCGGCTGCGCGCACCGCTGCCTCGTCGGCCCGCATCAGCACCGCATCCTGCGGCGCAAAGCCGACGCGGACGGCGCCCTCGCCGCGGGCGGAACCGTCGTTGCGGACCTGCATCGTGACGGTCTGCCCGCCCGCCTCCATGACGAGGTGAACAAACGGCCCCTCGAGGTCGCGCCGGACGAGCCGCGCCTCGAAGCCGGCATCATCGTCGTCGAGAAAGCGCAGCCGCTCCGGTCGGATGAAGACGATCCCGCTCTCGCCGGCCGCAAGATCGTGGGGGTTGCGCGCGCGGAGCGGGCCGACAGCCGTCTCCACCTCCGCGACGGTTCCGTCGACGCGGCCGACATGGCCCGCAAAGGCGTTCTGCTCGCCGACGAACGTCGCGACGAACGCAGTCTCCGGGTGGTCGTAGACGGCGTCGGCCGGGCCGACCTGCTCGATCCGGCCGGCGTTCATCACGGCGATCCGGTCGCTCATCGCGAGCGCCTCTCCCTGATCATGGGTGATGTAGAGGAAGGTGACGCCCGTCCGCCGCTGGATCGCCTTCAGCTCGGCCCGCATGTGCTGACGGAGCTTCAGGTCGAGCGCTGAAAGCGGCTCGTCGAGGCAGAGGACCGCCGGCTCCACGGCGAGCGCGCGAGCGATCGCGACCCGCTGGCGCTGCCCGCCGGAGAGCTCCGTCGGCCGCTTCTCGGCATGCCCCTCCAGCGCCACGAGGGCGAGGAGCTCGTCCGCTCGCGCCCGGCGCTGCCGCTTCGCGATCCCGCGCGCCTCCAGCCCGAAGGCGACATTCTCCCATACGCTCATCAGCGGGAAGAGGGCGAGGTTCTGGAAGATCATCGCCGTCGCGCGGCGGTTGGCGGGGAGGTGCGTCACCACCTCGCCGCCAATCGAGACGACGCCAGTCGACGGCGCCTGGAAGCCGGAGACGATGCGCAGCATCGTCGTCTTTCCGCAGCCGGAGGGGCCGAGGATCGAGAAGAATTCTCCCGCACGGATGGTGAGGTCGGTCGGCTGGACGGCGGTGAAGCCGCCGAAAGCCATGGAGACGTCCTGGAGTTCGACCGCCTGCCCGCGCATCCCGTCCCTCCCCGAAGCAGAAAGGGCGGGCCCCCGCCCGCCCCGTCGTGCGTGGCGGCTCAGGCCGCGTTGGTGATGCGGTCGACGTACTCGTCGCGCACGGTCACGAAGAACGGCGTATCAGCCTGCCACCACCACAGGTTCGCGAGGTTCTCTGCGTTGTACACTTCATTGAATTGCCGCGCATACTCCTCGCCCGCATGCTCGGCCGAACCGTTCACGCAGGAATTGTAGCCGGTGTTCTGGACGTGAATGCCGGCCATCACCGGGTCGAGCATCGCGTTGACGAAGGCATAGGCCTGGTCGAGGTTCTCGGCGCCGGACGGGATCGCGACCGAGTCCATCCAGGTGATGCCACCCTCGACCGGCATGCGATACTTGAAGTTCGGATTGTCGCGGCTGAGGAGGAGGCCCGTCGTGTCCCACGTCTGGCCGACGGTGCAGCCGGCCTGCGTGAACGCGTTGGTCGCCTCCGTCGCGTTGTTCCAGAAGGCGCCGAAATTCTTCGAATTGTCGATGATAAAGGCGGCGACCACGTCCATAATGCGGCGCATGTCCGCCTCGGACTTGTAGACGTCGTACATGCGGTTCGACTCGATGTCGCCGCGCGCCGTCAAGTAGAGCCCGGTGCCGATCACGACCGACTTCTGGCGGAAGGCGGCGCGGCCAGCGGCCTCGGGTGCCCACAGCGTGCCATAGGAGACCTCGTTGTCGGCAAGGTCGTGCACGGACGAATCGAACGTGACCGCCTCGGTGCCCCAGTTGAACGGCAGCGCCACGCGCTCACCGTTCTGCACGCCACCGAGCTGGATCGAGTCGCGGTACATCGACGGGATGATGTTGCCGACGTTCGCACGCGCCTCGTCGATCGGCTGCAGCAAGGCGACGCCGTCGCCGAAATAGCCCGGCACGTTGGTGATCGACGGGAAGATCACGTCGAAGCCCTTGCCACCGGCCGCCTTCAGCTTCTGCGTCGCCTCGTCGTTGGAGCCGTAGGTCGACAGGTTGACCTTGATGCCTGTGTCCGCCTGGAACTTGTCGATCATGTTCTGCTGCACGTAGTCGCCCCAGGCGAACACGTTCACGGTTCCGGAGGACTGGCCGAACGCCGGACCGCGCAGGACGGCCGGGGCGGCGAGAATCGTGGTGGCGGCGGCAGTGGACTTGAGAACGGTGCGACGGCTCAGCATGGCGGGGCTCCCTCTGGGGTTCTTGGCAGCGCGGTAGACCAGACGCGTGTCGGCTCCGTATCATCTTCATGAACATTCGGTGACAGTCCACACCGGGTGCCCGTGAGCGGCACCGGTGAAGATTTCATTCCCTGCCACCTTTGTCACGCGGTTGCCATCGAGACGTTCTACCGCCCTCGGAACCCGTGCCCCACAGCGAGGACTTCATGCCGGACGGTCGCGACGCCTTCACCGCCGAGGGCACCTTCCTCAAGGGCAACCTCCACACCCACTCGACCCGCTCCGACGGCGCCCGCGAGCCGGCCGAGGTGTGCGCCTTCTACCGCGACGCCGGGTACGACTTCATCTGCCTGTCGGACCACTTCCTCCCGGCTTACGGCTTCCCGATCACCGACACGACGGGCGAGCGGACCAACCGCTTCACCACCGTCCTTGGCGCGGAGGTTCATGCCGGCCGCAACAGCCAGGGCGAGATCTGGCACCTCCTCGCCGTCGGTCTCCCCGCCGACTTCGCGCCGACGGCGCCGGACGAGAGCGGCGAGGCGCTCGCCGCGCGGGCGAAGGCCGCCGGCGCGTTCGTCGCGGTCGCCCACCCCCAATGGTCCTCCCTGACCCTGGAGGACGGCCGCGCGATGGCCCGCAGCGCCCACGCGGTTGAGGTCTGGAACACCTCCTGCGCGCTCGAGACCGCCCGTCCGGACGGCGCGGCGTTCCTGGACGCGCTCCTCAACGAGGGACACCGCCACCTCACCGCGACCGCGGCGGACGACGCGCACTTCCACATCGCCGACGCCGGCCACGCGGCGGTAATGGTGAAGGCGACCGAGAACCAGCCGGAGGCGATCCTCGCGGCGCTGAAGGAGGGCCACAACTACTCGACGACAGGCCCACTCATCGAGGCGCTGGAGGTCGCCGGCGACCACATCCTCGCCCGCACATCGCCGGTCGCCGCGATCGCGCTCGTCGGCCGCGGCAGCCGCGCCGACACGATCGCCCGCCCCGGGCTCACCGAGGCGCGCCTCCCCCTCGCCAAGTATGCCGGCGACTGGTGTCGCCTCGTCGCCATGGACGAGACCGGCCGGACGGCGTGGACGAACCCGATCTTCCCGGCCTGAGCCGCCGGCTTGCGCTCAGTCTTCACTGAGCTGCAGGCGGTGGAACTTCGCGTAGAGCCCGCCCGCGGCGACGAGCTCGGCGTGGGTTCCCTCCTCCGCCACCCGGCCGGCGTCGAGGACGACGATCTTCGCCGCCGCCCGCACGGTGGAGAGGCGGTGGGCGATCACCAGCGTCGTCCGCCCCGTCGAGAGGCGGGCGAGCGCCTCCTTCACCTTTGCCTCTGATTCGGCGTCGAGCGCGCTCGTCGCCTCGTCGAGGAGGAGCACCGGCGCGTCCTTCAGGAATGCCCGGGCGAGCGCGATCCGCTGCCGCTCGCCGCCGGAGAAGTTGGCGCCGCGGTCGCCGACGGGTGCATCGTAGCCGAGCGGGTGGCGCAGGATGAACTCTTCCGCTGAGGCGAGGCGCGCCGCGTCCGCGATCGCCTCCTCGCTCGCGCCGTGCCGGCCGAGTGCGATGTTGGCGCGGACCGTGTCGTTGAAGAGGACGACCTCCTGGCTCACCACCGCGATCCGGTCCCGCAGCGAGGAGAGCGTCACCCCGGCGACATCCTCGCCGCCGATGAGGACGCGCCCGCTGTCGACGTCGTAGAGCCGCGCGACGAGGTTGAAGACGGTCGATTTGCCCGCACCGGAGCGGCCGACGATCGCCGTCGTCTCCCCCGCAGGCGCCTCGAAGGTCACAGAGTGCAGCGCCGGCGCGCCCTTCCCATAGCCGAACGTCACGTCCTCGAACCGCACCGCGCCGGCGCCGAAGGTGGCGTCGACGGCACCCGGCCGGTCGCGGACTTCGGCCGGCTCGTCGAGCACGGCATAGTAGCGCTTCAGCGCCGCCAGCCCCTCCTGCACCGTCGCAGACAGGTTGCCGAGGGCGCGGATCGGCTGGGACGCAAGAAGGAGCGCGCCGAGGAAGCCGGTGAACTCGCCGATCGTGCTCTCGCCGCCGATGATCCGCTGGCCGATCACGATGAGGATCACCGTCACCGCGACGGCGCCGAGCACCTCGACCACCGGCTCCATACGGCCGCGGGCGAGCGCCGCACGCAGGCGCAGGTTGCGCAGCGTGCGGAAGGTGCCGTCCGCCCGGGCGGCGAGGTAGGGCTCGAGCCGATAGGTCTTCACGACGCGCGCCGCGGAAAAGCTCTCGGACGTGAGGCTCGCCATCCCGCCCGTCTGCTCCTGCGACTTGCGGGCGACACGACGGAGCCGCCGGCCGATGCGAGTCACCGGGATGAGGGCGAGCGGCAGGATCACCCCGGCAATGAGCGAGAGCACCCAGTCGAGGTACACCATGGTCGCGAACAGGAAGACGATGGTGAGCCCGTCACGGATCAGCGTCCCCGTCGCGCGCGACATCGCGGCGCGGACGTAGGCGAGGTCCGTGGTGAAGCGCTGCGTCCATGCGGCCGGTGTCTGCGCCCCGATCTGGGCGAGGTCGGCGCCGAGGAGGTGCGCGTAGAGCCGGCGCTGCATCGCCGCCTCGATGTCGGTGACGAAGCCCTGCGTGGTCGCGACCTGCGCGTAGAGCGCCGCCGACTTGAGGCACGCCGCCAGCAGGATGAGCCACGGCAGCGTCTGGATCGCCCACGGGTCCTTGGCGGCGAAGGAATCGAACGCCCAGTTGATGATGAGCGGGTAGAGCGACGTCGACGCCGCGACGAAGCCGATCGCGACGAGGGCGAGCGCCACCATCCCGCGGTGCTGGTAGACGTGGTCGCTCCAGAAGCGGCGCAGGAGCGGCGCCGCGTCCGCCCGGCTGACGGGGGCCGCGCCGGTCGCTGTGGGGGGAAGGCGCACGCCGGCCGGTGCGGGGGCGTGCTGGTTCACGCGGCCTCGGCTCGCACCGCTCAGGCCGCCTCAAGGCTGAGGGCGATCCCCTGGCCGACGCCGATGCACATCGTGGCGAGCGCGCGGTTCGCCCGCCCCGCCGCGATCTCCTTCGCCGCCGTGCCGACGAGCCTAGCCCCCGACATGCCGAGCGGATGGCCGAGGGCGATCGCCCCGCCGTGCGGGTTGACGTGGCCGGCATCGTCCGGGAGGCCCAGCATCCTGAGGACTGCCAGCGCCTGGCTGGCGAACGCCTCGTTCAGCTCGACCACGTCGTAGGCGCCGATCGTCCGCCCCGTCCGCTCCATCAGCTTCTGCGAGGCCGGCGCCGGGCCGATGCCCATGATGCGCGGCGGCACGCCCGCCGTCGCCGCCGCTTCGACCTTGGCGAGCGGCGTCAGGCCGAGCCGCTCCACCATCCGCTCCGAGGCTAGGAGAAGCGCCGCCGCGCCGTCGTTGACGCCCGACGCGTTGCCGGCCGTCACCGTCCCGCCCTCGCGGAACGGGGTCGGGAGCTTCGCAAGGCTCTCCACCGTCGTCCCCGCGCGCGGGTGCTCGTCGACGTCGACCACCTTCGGCTCGCCCTTGCGCTGCGGGATCGTGACGGCGACGATCTCCTCGGCGAGGCGGGCGCGGGCGGCGACGGCGCGCTCCTGCGAGCGGACGGCGAAGGCGTCCTGGTCGGCGCGGCTCACCTGGAATTCCTCGGCGACATTCTCGCCGGTCTCGGGCATCGAATCGATCCCGAACCCCTTTTTCATCAGGGGGTTCACGAAGCGCCAGCCGATCGTGGTGTCGTAGATCTCGGCGTTGCGCGAGAACGCCGTGTCGGCCTTCGGCATCACGAACGGCGCGCGCGACATCGATTCGGCGCCGCCGGCGAACATGAGGTCCGCCTCGCCAGTCTTGATCTGCCGCGCCGCGATTGCGACGGCGTCCATGCCCGACCCGCAGAGCCGGTTCACCGTCGTCCCCGTCACCTCCACCGGCAGGCCGGCGAGGAGCGCCGCCATCCGGGCGACGTTCCGGTTGTCCTCCCCCGCCTGGTTGGCGCAGCCGAAGATCACGTCGTCGACGAGCGTCCAGTCGATCGCAGGGTGCCGCTCGAGCAGCGCCCGGAGCGGGATCGCCGCGAGGTCGTCGGCACGGACGGCGGAGAGCACCCCCCCGAATCGGCCGATGGGCGTCCTCACATAATCGACGATGTAGGCGGGGGTCATGGCGGCGCTTTCCGTGTTCGGCGGCTCTATAGCACCGGCGCGGCGACTTCCAAACGCGGCGCGCGGGGCCGGGGGCGGTACAACCTATGGCTCTTGTCGGAGAGCCGGCTAAGGTCTAGTCTGATCGACAGCGTCAATGAAACGGTAACCCTGACAGGGAGGACGCCATGGGACGGCTTCGCGTGTTGCAGGCTCGCGGCGCAGGCATCCTGACGGTCTCTGCCGTGTTCGCGTTCGTTCTCGCCATCTGCCTCGGAATGATCTAGCCGCCCGCCGCCCTCAGGCGGCGCGCACAAAGGCGTCTGGCGCGATTCCCATCGCGAGGAGCGCCGTCGTGAGGTCGGTGTGGGCGATCACCCCGTCCGCACGCTCCGCCACGGCCGGCTTGGCGCGGTAGCCGAGGCCGAGCCCCGCCGCGTCGAGCATCGGGAGGTCGTTCGCCCCGTCGCCGAGCGCGATCGCCTCCGCCGGCGCGATGCCGAGCGCCGTGCATTCCGCGAGCAGTCTCTCGCGCTTGGCATCCGCGCCGAGGATCGGATCGGCGACGCGCCCCGTCAGCACACCGTCCGCGATGAGGAGGTCGTTCGCGAACGTGGCGTCGATGCCGAGCCGCGCCGCCACAGGCCGGGCGAACTGCACGAAGCCGCCGGAGACGAGCACGGTGCGGATCCCGTGCGCCCGGCAGGTGGCGACGAGCGTCGCCGCGCCCGGCGTGGCGGTGATCGTCGTCTCGAGGAGCCGCGCGATCGACGGCTCCGGGATCCCGGCGAGGAGCGCCACCCGCTCCGTCAGCGCCGCCGCGAAGTCGAGCTCGCCCCGCATCGCCCGTTCGGTGATCGCGGCGACGCGCGGCTTGAGGTCGTGGACGGCCGCGAGCTCGTCGATGCACTCCTGTCCGATCAGCGTCGAGTCCATGTCGGACACGAGGAGCCGTTTGCGCCGGCCGGCGACGGGCTGCACGATGGCGTCGATCCCCTCGGCGAGCGGTGCCACGGCGGCCCGCGTCGCGCCGAGGTCGCCCGTCACGAACACGTCCGCCGCGGTCGTTCCCAGCCGGTCGGCCCGGTTGGCGCCGAGGGTGTGGACGATCGCGGCAACGCGGGCGGGATCGAGCGGGCCGGGAGAGGCGAGCGTGACGACGAGATGCATGGCCGTCCTCATCGCCGGTCCGACGGCCTCCGGCAAGAGCGCGCTGGCGCTCCGGATCGCCGTGGAACGGGGCGGCACGGTCATCAACGCCGACGCGATGCAGGTCTACCGGGACCTCAGCATCCTCACCGCCCGCCCCTCGGCGGACGACGAGGCGGCCGTGCCCCACGCGCTCTACGGCCACGTCGACGCGGCAACGCCCTACTCCGTCGCGGCCTTCCTCGCCGACGCCGCCGCCGCGATCGCCGCCGCGCGCGGGTCGGGCCGCGTCCCCGTGATCGTCGGCGGCACCGGCCTCTACCTCGCCGCCCTCACCGAAGGGCTCTCGGCGGTGCCCGAGATCCCGCCCGACATCCGCGCCCGCTGGCGCGCCCGCGCCGGCGAGGCCGACCTCCACGCGACGCTCGCCCGCCGCGACCCCGTCATGGCGGCGCGCCTCCGTCCGACAGACCCTCAGAGGATCGTCCGCGCCCTCGAGGTGATCGACGCCACCGGCCGCTCCCTCGCCGACTTCCAGGCCGAGCGCTCGCCCCCGGTGCTGCCGCTAGCCGACGCCGAGGCGATGGTGCTCGCCCCCGACCGCGCGGTCCTGCGCGAGCGGATCGCCCGCCGGCTCCAGGTGATGATGGCGGCGGGCGCCGTGGAGGAGGCGGCCCGTCTTGCCGCCCGCGGCCTGCCGACGGACCTGCCGGCGATGAAGGCGATCGGCCTCGCTCCGCTCGCCGCCCACGCGGCGGGCCGCCTCAGCCGCGAGGAGGCGCTGGCGGCCGCCGTCACCGAGACCCGCCAGCTCGCCAAGCGGCAGGAGACGTTCTTCCGCGGTCGCCTCGCCGGCTGGCCGCGGGTCGAGCCGCCCTGACACGCGCAGCGGTGGTCAGCTGACAACGCTGCCCCCGCAGGTGTCGGCCGAACTCAGCCGAGCGAGCGGATGAAGGCGCCGATCTCGGCAATCCCCCGGCTGGCCTCCGGGAAGGCACCGCACCAGATCGGGAAGACGTGCTGCATCCCGGCGACGACCGAGAGGCGCGCGTCGCAGCCCGCCAGCGCCGCCGACCGGACGAGCCGCACGGAATCGTCGAGGAGCACCTCCTCGCCCCCCACGACGGCGAGGAGCGGCGGCGTCCCGTCGAAGTGGCCGAACACGGGCGAGGCGTGCGGGTCCTTCGCATCGTGCCCGTGGAGATACATCCCCGCCATGTCGAGGAGGCCGGCGCGGGTGCACTCGATGTCGCGGGTCGCATTGAGCGTCATCGTCTCGCCGGAACAGGTGAGATCCGCCCACGGCGAGAGCGCCACGATGCCCGCCGCGCCGCGCCCCCCGGCATCGCGGATGGCAAGCCCGCAGGCGACGGCGAGCCCGCCCCCGGCCGAGTCGCCGGCGATCACGGTCCGCCCCGGGCCGCCCGGGTTGCCCGCGAGAAACCGGAACGCGGCGACCGCGTCGTCGAGCGCCGCCGGGAACGGGTGCTCCGGCGCGAGCCTGTAGTTCGGGACGAGCACCCGCCCGCCGGCCACCGCTGCGATGTGCCCCGCCGTCTTCCGCCGGGAGGCCGGAGAGCCGAGCACATAGCCGCCGCCGAAGAGGTAGAGGACGTCGGCCGGCCCGTCCCGCCGGTCCGGCACCGCCCAGAGGCCACCCACCTCCGGCGCGGGCTGAAACGTGACGCCGGCCGGCTCGGCGGTCGCGTCCTCGGCGTGCTCGCCGGCCGCGCGCCGTTCCGGCAGCGGCAGGGCGATCTGCTGCGGCGCGGCCGCCATCGCGGCGAAGAAGGCGACTGCTTCGGGGCTCACCGCGTGGACCTCACGCCGGCGCGTGGCATACCGCCTCGAGGTTCCAGCCGTTGAGGTCGCGCACGAACGCACCGTAGTAGTTGGCGTGGTACTGCGGGCGGAGCCCCGGCGAGCCGTTGTCCCGCGCCCCGGCGGCAAGGGCGGCGGCGTGGAAGGCGTCGACCTCGGCCCGAGTCGCCGCGGCGAAGGCGACGTGACACCCGTGGTCGACCGCGGCACCCTCGCCGATCCAGAAGAAGGGCTTGCCGTCCGAACCGAAGCCGCAGGCCCACCCTGTCGCGCCCTGCTTGGGAGCGACTTCCATGACGCGCTCGATCCCCAGCGGGCGCAGCGCCTCCGCGTAGAAGGCCCTGGAGGCCCCGTAATCCGCCACGGTCAGCTCGATGTGGTCGATCATGCCCGTCTCCCGCGCCAGAGATGTGGACGTTGCGTCACCCCCGAGCCGCGCGCAAGCTTCAGCACAAGCGAGGATTGCGCGGGAGCGACGGCCGTGCTACTCGGCAACCGTCGAACAGCGGGAATGTCCGTGTACGCACGTCTGGTCATCGTAATTGCGGGGCGCACCACCCGGGTCTCATGAGGGACCCAGGCACGGTGGTGCGCGGAAACAGGGTCCCTCATGGGGCCTTTTTTGTTGCCCGCTCGCCAGACCTCCGAGCGGGTTCCACGGTCGCCCGGACGGGCGCGGAGAGGACGCCCGGAGGGGCGCGGCGGGAGGACGAGATGGAGACCAACAGGGCCGAAGCGCGGGAGGCAAACCCGAGCCGCATGAGCGGCGCGCAGATGGTGATCGAGGCGCTGAAGGAGCACGGCGTCGACACCATCTTCGGCTATCCCGGTGGCGCGGTGCTGCCGATCTACGACGAGATCTTCCAGCAGTCCGATATCCGCCACGTGCTCGTCCGCCACGAGCAGGGCGCCGGCCACATGGCGGAGGGCTACGCCCGCGCCACCGGCCGCCCGGGCGTGATGCTGGTCACCTCCGGCCCCGGCGCCACCAACGCGGTGACGCCGCTCGCCGACGCGATGATGGATTCGATCCCGCTCGTCTGCATCACGGGCCAGGTGCCGACGCATCTCATCGGCAACGACGCCTTCCAGGAGTGCGACACGGTCGGCATCACGCGGCCCTGCACGAAGCACAACTGGCTCGTCCGCCGCGTCGAGGAGCTGCCCCGCATCCTCTTTGAAGCGTTCTACGTGGCGACGTCCGGTCGCCCGGGCCCCGTCGTCGTCGACATCCCGAAGGACGTGCAGATCGCGGCCGGCCTCTACAATCCGCCGCGGGGGGGCACGCACAAGACGTACCGCCCGAAGGTGCGGCCGGAGATGGAGGGGATCCGCCAGGCGGTCGCGCTGATGAAGGCGGCCTCGCGCCCGGTCCTCTACACCGGCGGCGGCCTCATCAATGCCGGCCCAGCCGCGAGCCACTTCCTGCGCGAGCTCGCCGACCTCACCGGCTTCCCCGTCACCTCCACGCTGATGGGACTCGGCGCCCTCCCCGCCACGCACCCGCAGTGGCTCGGCATGCTCGGCATGCACGGCACCTACGAGGCGAACCTCGCGATGCATGGGTGCGACCTCATGGTCTGCCTCGGCGCCCGCTTCGACGACCGCATCACCGGCCGCCTCGACGCCTTCTCCCCCGGCTCGCGCAAGATCCACGTCGACATCGACCCGTCGTCGATCAACAAGAACGTCAAGGTGGACCTCCCCATCATCGGCGACGCCGCGCACGCGCTCGAGGACATGGTGCGCGTGTGGTCCGAGAATGGCCGCCATGATAAGGCGCGCCTTAAGCCGTGGTGGGACGAGATCGGCCGCTGGCGGGCGAAGAACTCGCTCGGCTACAAGACGCGGCCGGACACGATCATGCCCCAGGAATCGATCGCCCGCCTCTACGAGCTGACGAAGGACCGCGACACCTACGTCACGACCGACGTCGGCCAGCACCAGATGTGGGCGGCGCAGTTTTACGGCTTCAACGAGCCAAACCGCTGGATGACCTCCGGCGGCCTCGGCACCATGGGCTACGGGCTGCCGGCGGCGATCGGCGTGCAGGCGGCGCACCCGGACGCGCTGGTCCTCTGCATCGCCGGCGACGCCTCGATCCAGATGTGCATCCAGGAGCTGTCGACGGCCGTGCAGTACGAGCTGCCGGTGAAGGTCTTCATCCTCAACAACCAGTACATGGGGATGGTGCGCCAGTGGCAGCAGCTGATGCACGGCAATCGCCTGTCACACTCCTACTCCGAGGCGCTGCCGGACTTCGTGAAGCTCGCGGAAGCCTACGGCGTGAAGGGGATGCGGGTGACGCACCCGGCCGACCTCGATGACGCGATCCTCGAGATGATCGACCACAAGGGCCCGGTGGTGATGGACTGCCGCGTCGCGAACCTCACCAACTGCTTCCCGATGATCCCGTCGGGCAAGGCGCACAACGAGATCCTCCTCGCCTCGGAAGACGATGTTGAGGCGGAGGTGGTCGAGGACGCGCTCGACGCCGCGGCGCGGGCGCTGGTGTGACGACCGCCTGGGCGCGCCCGGTCGAGGGCGCCCTCCTCGTCGACGTCCGCGTCACTCCGAAGGCGTCGGCGGACCGGATCGACGGGGTGCATCTCGCGGCAGA
>JAESGF010000285.1_pt1 | contig 19695 bp, 24 predicted proteins | sample 9269621 | NCBI WGS metagenome assembly JAESGF01 (sample SAMN14515066, study PRJNA621663) | algae metagenome | isolation source: Tolypothrix carrinoi HA7290-LM1 and co-occurring heterotrophs from dry rock... | place: USA: Makauwahi cave, Kauai, Hawaii | collected 2011-01-06
CCAGTTCTTCCGGAGCCAACTGGAGAAGCGTTTCACGGTCTAGTTTCACAGGCAGGTCTTTTTCCATAATTGTGATATTCCGCCTGAGATGTCACACTTGTCAATACCCCTGACCTGAATCCTTACACAGTGAGTGTGCAAATGAACAGCAGCAGCTAGCAGTTCTGCGAGAATTTCTGCTTGTTGATTAGCAGTTAAACTTGGTAATTGTAGTTGGTTGATTAAGGCTTGTACTTGAGCGCATTCTGTGCCTAATTCAGCAATCAAAATATTGAGAGTGGAATTAGTTATGGGGTTCATTTTGTAGTAAGGACTGAAGTCCTTGTCTTGCTAAATGAGTACTAAAGTCCTCACTACGAACTTATCGCTTGTTATATAACCCGACATGATATGAATCGCTTTTTTATGGTTTTTCTTACCCATTACCGCGAACGATAGGCAATGCGGAGACTTTGCACTAAGATGACGAGGGAGGCGATCGCCATTAATCCACCCCAAAACCAATAAGGTAAAAATAAGCGCTGTTGTATTTGCGCTGTATCTGAAAGTCCCAAGGGACCTGCACTATAGCTAAATAAATAGTCAAGTTGATGGTAAGTACTTACACAAGCTTGGACACCGAGAAATTGAATTGCAAATCCTTGTAACCAACGCGGTGCTTTGAAGGCGATCGCTAAAATAATTAAACCTAGTAGGGGAATTGCGATTAATCCAAAAAGCGATCGCACCCAAATTAATGTTGAAAGCAGTAAAAAACCACCTAAAATTTTTAAACTTAACGTTGCGGTTTTGAAACTACGCGAAGCCAAAATTAAAGCAGATCCAGCGATTGGTGGTCCCATTGGTCCTGCGGCTGCTACTAGTGCCGGTCCAATCGGTGCTAAAGATAAGGACATGGCATAACTTGCTACACCTGAACCATCGCCAAAAATCTCTAATTTCCGAAATTGTCCTCCTAAAAGCAGCGCCATCAAGCCGTGACTCATTTCGTGAAACCAAGTTGCCAGGATGGTAAATGGGTATAAAATGTAAGCGCCTATTGGGAATTGCCACAAGACAATCGTGGCGAATGCCGCTGCAATTAGCCAGGTAAGCCCCATACGGTCAACAGCAGACGGGGCTTCATTTTTGAGCAAGGGTTCAAAATCTTTTCTCGATTCCCGCATGAATCACTTTCCTTAAGGTAATTAGCCTAACCGCGAAGAGTGTACTTTCATCCATCCTAATGTCTTGAAAGGTGTTTTTGCCGGGACAAGCAACCGGGATTGTAAACCCGCTCAGAAATGCGTGAAGTCAAGAGTGTAATGGCGAGAATGAAGAAGGAGGTTCAATGGAGCCAACACAGGCACAGTTAAAAGCACTTTATCAAAGATGCGTAAGAGCAAGTAACTTGCTTCAAGCAATCAACTTAGTAAGGCTTGATAGTCGCACTAATCGAATAGTCATGTTAGTTGGCGAGACAATACAGATAGAAATACTTGAGAATGGAGAGGTACTAATCGAGTGAATAATTATGAGTCGATGACTGAAAAGGAGCTGCGCGAATACGTAAGATGCAATCCTCAAGATGAAGATGCTTTTCAGTACTATCTAAGCATTATTCGCTCTCGTCCTGGTGTGCTTTGCACAACAGATGAAGAAGCGGATGCAGAAATGCAAAGACGAGTTAATCAGCAAGTGGAGTAACAGTCAATTCAAAACCTTGAAAAAGCGTCGTGCTGCAAACACGACGCTTTTATTTTGTCGGTATTTCCTAGAAAGGATTTCCCAGAACAGCGATCACATGATTGATAGTCAGGCGATCGCTCTTTTGATTGCTTGAATTAAATCTAGCAAATAGTCAATATAGATCCAAGGAGTAAAGGCTCCGCTTCGGAGCATCGCGCAAATTATCAGCGACATTGGCGCTGAAATTGCAGCCTTAGAAAAAAGCACGATAAATACAAAGCCATCAAAACCTTGAGTTCATAACTGCTTTTACCTGTTCTGTGACTGAATTGGGAATGTCCACGGTGTAAGCTCGCAGTAAGTCTCTTTGAAAATCAATATCGCTATTATTTTGTGCCTGACACAAAAAACTGTAGACTTTGTGTCCTAGAGTTCCTCGTTTTATTTGCTCTATAGGAGCATTGTCATACTGTTCATTAAAAATAATCCGGTTTTGTCGGTTGAGGGATACTATCCCTACTGTTTGTGATGTGCCTGAATCACAATCTGTAATTTGTTGATAAGCAGATAGCACAGTACCATTACTGTCGGGACGTGACAAGCGTATTCTGGTACGATATCCAACTATGGAATCAAATCGTTCAACTGAACTTAAATCAATATCAAAACTTTTTCCGTCTTTAGAATTGGCAATCTTTACCCAATTGGTAGACTGAGCGTGTGCTGGCAGCACAAAAGACAATGCCAGCATAGTTCCCAACGTAAGCTTTCTAAACATATCTAATTAATAAAATGTTTTTTATTTAATCTAGTGTTGTCATAGCCAGCCCAATCTAACTCAACTTTGTAAACAGCGGTTTCCGAAGCAATACTGTTTTTTAAACAAGCTTTCCTAAAGTTTTGGAGTAACTTCACGTATGTACTTTTATTTCCGTAGTTACAGTTTACACAATATTTAGTAAGCGTTCTAACGCTTTATTAGGCACTAATACCGTTTCTATATGAAGATGCGTCTAATTAGCCCACGCAGGTGGGCTTTGTACGCGCAACGCCCCAGGCTTCCAGCCTGAGGGTAAATAAAGTGCAACTCACATAGAATTGGTATAATATCATGTTCGGCTAAAGACTTATCATTAAGACCGCACTCTTGCAGGGGGCACTCTAGCAGGGGGAAAGAGGCTTTTGGTGATTTTTGCTATTATGCGGTAATTATAAGTGATTAACCGGACTTGGTATAAGAGTGCCCAATATTATTAATGAGCGAGCCTAAGATATTTGAAACAGGAATGTTACCATGTCTCCTTTACCCAAGCTAATGCGATCGCCTGGTCGCAAGCGGTGTCGATTTCCTGGTAACAATGGCAAATTGTTAATGTAAGTGCCATTAGAACTGCCTACATCTTCGATATAGTGAGCGTCTCCCTCAACGCGAATATCTGCATGAATCCGTGATACTATTTCAGAATTAGTAAATCCTGATACATCTATGTCCGGGGGAATGCGGTCGTTTTGTTTGCCGATATGAATCACGGAGAGACTTTGCGGCAATTCAATTTGTCTATCGCTTTGGACGTGAACTAACCGCGCTGTTACCTGTTGTAATTGGGTTCTGGCGACAGTTGCGGGTGCTGCGACCGGTTCTGGTGCGGGTGCGATCGGTTCGGGTGGTGCGACCGGTTCCGGCGCAGCTGTGATCGGTTCGGGTGGTGGTGCGACCGGTTCTGGTGGAGCGGCGATCGTTGGTGGTGCTGGTGGGGTGCTGCTTTCTGGGGGTGCTGCCACCGCTGTTGGTGGTAAAGGTGAGGGAGCAGGCTGAGAATTGGGAGTTGCGCCGACTCCTAAGGGATCTGGTCGTAAAAGTTCTAACAGTGGGTCAGGCGTAGCTGACGGCTGTACTTCCAAGGGTATTTCCGGCGCGACGGTTGGTGCAACTGCTGCGGCTGCGCTTTGGTGCAGGTTATAACCGCACTGACCGCAGAAAGCTGCATCTGCTTGTACGGTTGCTCCACAGCTGGGACAGTTACTTGTCGTTGGTAACGGAGTGTAACAAGCTTCACATTGGACAGCGCCGTCCGGGTTGGGGTGATTGCAGTTAGGGCAGACGATCATCGATTTAAGCCTTTGTTCAAGATCATCGTAAAATAATGCTGGTAAGCAGAGAAAAATCCGCTCTCAAGGAACAGGAAAAAAGCGATAGCTTTTGGTTTTACCAATTACTTACTGAAGGATGAAGTGTCAGCAAAATAGTATAAAACAACACGAATGTTATTTTATCAAGAATTCAGTTTTTCAAAAGCCAGAATGAGCGGATGAATTCTGTGCGAAGCTGCGAATGAATGGGTTTAAGACCCCCGCTTATACAGGCAGTTTACATAATGTCAGTAGAAAACTCTACTTATATTACATTCTGAAGAACTGAATCCAGAAGAACTGAATTCTGTTTCATTCTTCATCCTTGTTTTAGTTCCTGCGCTGCTGCCACATCCAGCAGCCACCAAAGTTCTCCTTGGGGTTGAATTAAGCGAGATGGATAAGTAAAATCCGAGGCATTGGGTGCGAAAACTTGAGCTAAAGCTGGGCGTTTATTAGCGCCAGCGACTACGAAGATAACGCAGCGAGCAGCATTGATGAATGGGTATGTGAAGGTTATGCGCTGATTTGCGTCTTTGTTGCCCACAGTAATCAAGCGATCGCTTACTTTTAACGCTTCTGTATGCGGAAACAAAGATGCGGTATGTCCATCATCACCCATTCCTAGCAATATTACATCCAAGGAAGGAAATTCTCCAGGCGAAGCCCGAAAAAATTCTTGGCAAAGCTTTTCATACTTAGCTGCTGACACCGCTGGATCGCCATCGAGAGTCGGGGTGCTGTGAATATTCGTTGCTGGGATATCAACGCGATCTAGCCACGCACGACGCGCCATCAGTTCGTTGCTATCGGGATGATCTGATGGGACATAACGTTCATCTCCCCAAAAGACATGAATTTTATCCCATGTCAGCTTTTGATTAGCGATCGCTTCATACAACGGCTTAGGTGTGCTACCGCCAGATAAAGCGATTGTAAACCGTCCCCGCTCTTGAATAGCAGTTTCCAGCTTAGATAAAATCAATTCAAGCGATCGCGCTATTAGCGCTGCCTGATCCGATAAAACTTCAACTTTTTTGCTCATGACTTCATCCTCACGTTGCCGGCTTCTGTGCAATACAATAGCGAAATTTTGACAATCCTCCTTTTTACCTTTTGAAACTCTTAACATCATGGGGAGTGGGGAGTGGGGAATGGGGAATGGGGGAGACAAGGGAGACAAGGGGGACAAGGGGGACAAGGGGGACAAGGGGGAATTTCTTCCCCAATGCCCAATTACCAATTACCAATTACCAATTACCAATTACCAATTCCCCAAAAACAAGCTAGGATCGGCGATCGCTTCTCGTTGCGCGATTAACAATTGCTGAATTCCTTTTTCGGCGAAATCTAGCAGCTGATTTAACTGGATGCGGCTAAAGCTGTTTTCTTCCGCAGTTCCCTGAATTTCGATTATCCCCATGTCTTGATTCATCACGACGTTGAAATCGACATCAGCGGCTACGTCTTCGAGGTAGTTTAGATCCAAAAATGGCTCTCCTTGCAATAACCCGACAGAAACTGCTGCTACTTGTTTTACCAAAGGCGATCGCTCTAACGTTCCTTGCTGCAATAATTTAGAAATCGCATGAGCTAACGCCACAAACGAGCCTGTAATCGCTGTTGTTCTAGTTCCTGCGTCTGCTTGCAACACATCAGCATCTATAGTCAACGTTCGTTCTCCCAACACCTCCAAATCAACCGCTGCCCTTAAGCTGCGTCCAATCAAACGTTGAATTTCTTGCGTTCGTCCAGACAATTTCATTAATTCCCGTTCTTGCCGTTGCTGCGTAGCTCCTGGCAGCATTCGATACTCCGCAGTCAGCCAACCTTTGCCAGTTCCTTTTAAAAACTTCGGCACTCCTTCAGTCACACTAACTGTACAAAGTACCTGAGTCTCACCGCATTTTGTCAGCACCGAACCGGGTGCAAAGCCAGTGAAACCGGCATCAAAGCTGATGGGACGGAGTTGGTAAGGTTGCCGACCGTCTGGACGCTGCCAAGCCATTTAAGTTGCCTCAGAACTTTTATATAGAATACTGTAGACCTGCCTTGAAAATGGGATCGGGGGGAATGGGGAATGGGTAATGGGTAATGGGTAATGGGTAATGGGGAATGGGTAATGGGTAATAGAAAGAAAGAATTGTCCCCCTGTCCCCCTGTCTCCTTGTCTCCTTGTCTCCTTGTCTCCCTTGTCTGCCTTGTCTCCTTGTCTCCCTTGTCTCCCTTGTCCCCCCACTCCCCCACTCCCCCCACTCCCCCACTTTCCTCTAAGAAACTGACACAAGAGTGAGAATATTTTGCTCTACAATTTCTGGTAATTGGTCGCCGTTGATAGTTAATAGGCGACGACGGCGATCGTAATATTCTAAGATGTTCATAGTGCGATCGTAGAATAACTCAACGCGGCGCTGAACGATTTCGGGTTGGTCATCCGGAAGCGATCGCCCATTAGAGCGAGTAACCATAACCGCTTCTGGTACTTGTAAATAAATTGCCCAATCTAACTTTTGCTGTAAATCGTCCAATAAAAAATCCAATTCTTCAGCTTGGAAAGCTGTACGGGGATAACCTTCTAACACCCAACCACTGTTGATATCATTTTTGTTCAGCCAAGTCCGGATAAACTCGATCGTCGTTTCATCTGGGACTAACTCACCTTTTTCCAGATATGGCTGCACATGGCGACCATTACTGCTAAAATTTGCGATCGCCTGAGAGAAAATTTCGCCTGTGGAAATCAACGGAATATCAAAGTGTCTGCAAAGCCTTTGCGCTTGAGTGCTTTTTCCCGAACCTGAACCTCCCAAAATCACAAATCTCACAAATACTCACTCCTCATATTGTCAAATTAATAACCAACAATAATCTGTTTTGCCCAAACAAACAGGCAATATAACATTTAGTAATTTTCAGCTATAGTTATAGCTTTTTTAATTGCTCTAAACTTGACGATACGTGTTCTCATTTTGACAATTAATGAACTGACAACAAGCAATAATATAAATCTTAACTAGTCTTGACTTTAGCGCAAACGTAGTGATTGACTATAAATCGAGTTGGCAAATACACCACACTTTATTAAAAATAGCTTGATTTTAATAGCAGATTTGCCAGAAAAAACCGAGCGCAAAAGCGCTAAAATTATTTGTCTTTTATTTAACATCACATCATGGTTGCCCAGTTAGAATCCAAAAACGTAAATTCGACCCTTAACTTACCATATTCAGTTGAAGGACTAGTACAAGTTTTCACTAGCTCGTATCGTAACTTTTTTACTAGCGTTATGGCTCAAGCACTGAGAATTGCCGGTCAAGGCACACCAGTGTTAGTAGTGCAATTCCTCAAAGGTGGTATTAATCAAGGACACCAGCACCCCATACAGTTGGGACAAAACTTAGATTGGATTCGCTGTGATTTGCCGCGTTGTATCGATACACCACATTTAGAAGAGACTGAAATCCAATCATTACAAGATTTGTGGCAACATACACAAAAAGTCGTTTTTGAAGGTAAATATTCTCTCGTAGTCTTAGATGAGTTAAGTTTGGCGATTAACTTTAACTTAATTCCGGAAATTGAAGTTTTAGCCTTTCTGACAAAACGCCCTGCCAATGTCGATATCATTCTCACAGGACCAGAGATGCCAAAATCTCTTCTAGATGTAGCAGATCAAATCACAGAGATTCGTCGCAGTCATCGACCATAAAACAGTTAGCCCAGTTCACGGTATGCTAGTAAATCGATTTGAAGAGTGCTGTGAACTTGTGATTAAGAACGATCTCTGGATTACTGAAATGGCTCAAAAGGGTATGATTTCGCCTTTTGAGCCAAGCTTAATCCGAAAAATAGAAAAAGACCCATCGTCGGGGTTGCAACCTGTTATCAGCTACGGTCTTTCTTCCTATGGCTACGATATACGCTTATCAAGCGCTGAATTTCGCATTTTTCGCCACATTCCCGGAACTGTAGTTGATCCCAAAAACTTTAATCCTCAGAATCTGGAACCCACACCATTACATACAGATGCTGATGGTAGTTACTTTATCTTACCTGCTCATTCTTACGGTCTTGGCGTTGCTCTAGAAAAGCTAGAGGTTCCAAATAATATTACAGTAATTTGCATCGGTAAAAGTACGTATGCGCGTTGCGGTATAATTGCAAATTTAACACCTGCGGAGGCAGCATGGCGGGGTCATTTAACTTTAGAATTTTCCAATTCTTCCAGCGCTGATTGTCGCATCTACGCTAACGAAGGCGTGGTGCAGTTATTATTTTTAGAAGGTGAACCCTGCGCTATTAGTTACGAAGCTCGCCAAGGTAAATATCAGGATCAGCCAGAGTTTGTGACCCTGGCTAAGGTATAAGTTTTAATGTAAAGTCAAAAGCTAAAACTCAATTAATTTTTACATTTTAAGCTTTTAGTTTTACTTTTCCTAATGGCTTATCTTGCTCATACATCCAATCTTGTTCCATTGACAAAGCAAGTTCTGCTTTTTGCAATTCCGTCCCCAAATACATGGCGTGTTCAACAAGCATTCCAGGACAATCTGCTGCTATTTGCCGAGAAATAGAGAAAGCAGATTTGCCTGAATAGCAGTTAACTACTTCTCCAGAACCGGGAGTCATGTGTTCCACCATAATGCTGCCATCCTGCACATTAATCACAAAACTACCCGCAGGATCGCTGTAATCTCTAGCTCTACAAATTTTGGCATAATGGGATTTAATTACATTATCTGCATTTTCCCAACAATCATCATAAATATGGGCACTTTGACTAATAGTAATTAATGGTCCCATCTTCAATTTATGTTTAGACCTTTGAGTAATAGTATCATAAATATGTCGCTGTAGAGCTAATAATCCCATTGCATTTGCGGGCCATGCAGAAAACATATCATTACTGCGAAAAGTCGCCGTTAAAGATAGTTCATTATCAACTATTCTTACCCAAATATGATTAAGGCAAGGCGGACTATTGTGAGCATCTTTTTCCACGTCCCATAGAGACATTACTGCCCTAGCTGAATCAATATCAGCTATTAGTTTCTCAATTACTTGCTCAATTTGATCGTGTCCAAAGTGGAAACGTAAACGTTGAGCGTATGTATATTTGACTCCTTCAAGTTTTAGCGAATCATCTAAACCTGAAATTTGGGAAATATATTGTTGAATAAAACTACGGTCAATTGGCAAATAATTAGGTTCGGGAAAATAAAAATCATCAGGTGGTTCATCAGTAACAATAGCCATTACATTTATTAATTCTTGCCATTGCCCATCATACGCACTAGGTCTAATTGTCCCTGTTGTTTTAATTCTATGAATAATTTTTACCCAAGTTTCAGCTATTGTTTTACCTTGTATTCTGTGTCCGTAACGTTCCCCAGGCACAATAGTAGGCAAAGCATTAGGCATTTCAAAATCTTTATAAGGTAAACCCCAAGGTTCTAAAAATTGTTTTTGAGTATAATTTTTGACAAGATTAACTGCATTTGCAATACAATCTGCTTCATCACATTTTACAGATTGCCGTAATTTTTCTAAGGCACTTTCTTCAACTTCAATATCAATATATCCAGGAATTTTAGAATTAATTTTCCAGCAAATACGCCCTGTTTCACATACGTCTTGTGAAAAGCCTTTTTTGAAAAAGTCCAGCAAGCACTCTCCAGCACCTGCGTTTTTGTCTTCTTTAGTAGCGTTAAGGACAACCAGATATCGTACATGTGGGTTAGCCAGAAGATTCCGTACTAATATGTTTATCCCTCTTGTGGGCGAGTATAGCTGTCCGATAACAGCATACTCGCTACTGTGCAGGTGTTTAGCGATCGCCTCCTTCACTGTCCATCCTGTAATCACTGCTGTCTGACCTAGACCATAAATCAGCTGTTTGGGCTTGTACAGTGCTTTGTATTGATATTGGGTTGCCTTACCCGTTTGTGTCATCGTTGGCTAAAAGTAAAACAACAACAAAGCTTCTCATTATAGCACTAAATCAAAATTGATGCTAATTTGGCAGAAAGTTTGCTATGGAATTCTACCTGACATCCAGCCAATATCTCTATAAACGCGATCATTATTTACTTTACAAAAATTAATAATATTATTAATTTTTTTACACAAAAAAGAAAACAGAGGAAAATCCAATGCGTATAAACGGTGGTATTGTTGACGATCAAGGTCTAATGAACAAATGAAGCTCATCTACGCAATCATGTTTATGTAGATGAGCAAGGCGATGTCCGGTGACAAGCCCTTCCCTACGGGACGCTGCGCGAACGCGCTTCGCAGTCGCCTAGAGTTGCGTTTAATTATTTAGGGAACATTTAATGGTATTGTTTGAAAATAACTGATAGTCAAAGCAGTTTTTCAGATAAAGGCATCAAATAATTTATGGCTTTAACTGCTTCAACCATGTTGCCGCTAGGCACTCAAGCCCCAGATTTTCATCTACCGGATGTGGTATCTGGCAAATCAATATCGCTTGCGACCTTTGCAGATAAAAAAGCGCTGTTAGTAATGTTTATTTGTCAACATTGCCCATTTGTCAAGCATGTAAAAGCAGAATTGGCGCAGTTGGGAAAAGATTACATTCCCAGTGATTTGGCAATTGTGGCAATTAGCGCCAACGATATTAATAAATATCCAGCTGATGCACCTGAGTTTCTCAAAGAAATGGCAACAGAACTTAAGTTGAATTTTCCCTTATGTTATGACGAAACTCAGTCAACTGCAAAAGCATATACAGCAGCTTGCACACCTGATTTCTTTATATTTGATGCAGAGCGAAAACTCGTATATCGAGGACAATTAGATGATAGCCGTCCAAGTAATGATAAACCCGTAACAGGTACAGATTTACGCGCAGCAATTGAAGCTGTTTTAGCAGGTAAATCAGTTGCAACTGAGCAAAAGCCGAGTATCGGTTGCAATATTAAATGGAAACCTGGTAACGAACCGAATTATTTTGAGAATGGGTAATTGGGCAATCGGCAATGGGCAATGGGCAATGGGCAATGGGAATTGGGAATTGGGAATGCGTTTTTTACCATTACCCATGCCCCATGACGGCAGATGCTACAACGGAGGGAACCTCCGCAACGCACTGCCTCCCCCATGCCCCATGCCCCCTTCGGGTTCGCCAGTCGCCTGCGGAGGGAAACCCTCCCGCAGCGCTGGACTCACCATTACCCATTACCTATTACCCATTACCCATTACCAACATCAATGCTTAATTTCCAAATTGAGGATATAGCATCCTAGTTGGATTTTATCTGCCCACAATTCGTATTCTACCCGCAAATGTTCTGGCAAAGGGTGTCCGGTGAGAGTCAGGCGGCGAGTAAAATTGCGTAAGCGAATGGGTTCGTGAGGATGCAATGACTCTGTAGGCAACCAATAACGAGTAATACCATAAACTCCCTGTTCCCAGAAGTGACGGTAACTCAATTGAGCGTTACCTTGCATAGTCATAATTACTCGGTAAGGTGAAATTTCCATCCATAAGATCCTGGGACTGCTGGGAGGATAAGCTTTGCGCTGTCCTGGGTGAGGGGTATCTTCTGGACTTGGGGGAGTTGTTACTTCGCAACTAATTAAGGGCGGTGCAGTCAATAATAAATGGAACCGGTCACTATCTTTTTGATACAATGTCCCGGCTGTTTCAACAACAGACCAAACAGGGAGGTCTGTAGAAATGAGTGATAAGCACACGGGCTTGCGGTGATGGGTGAGCATGGGAGCGTAATGGGGACTTCAGCTATTGAACAAAAAGAAATCAATACTAGGCGTAGCTTCTTCAGGGTAAGCAACTTAATAAAACATGCTTAATATTAACTGAATCTGCTGATTTGGGATTGAGACAAATCAGGATAAAAACAGCTAGAATTTCAATTTAAAAAGCAAAAATCAGGCTTTTAGGCGCGAAAGCTCCTACGGAAGCTTTGCTTGTAAAGACTTTCAGGTAATAGCCATTAAAAGTCAGGATAAGCAAAGAAAGCAAAGGCGCGGAGTTACGAGTCAAAAGTCAGAATTTGTGAATTAAATTCTGTGGTAAACTGCGCGGACTGTATAAACGGCGTTTTTGCACTCCTGCGTTTCTTCAGACGGTCTTCACCAGAGGTAGCGGTGTAAAAAACTACCTAATTACATTCTGACTCCTGAATTCTTCTTGATTGGGATTTCAGTAAGTTTCATACAGCAGAAAGCGATACGATACTAAGAAGGAAGTAACCTGCGGCGGCATTAGCTTTGCCAAATTGTCAACTTCCGATGCAGTTAAAAGCCAGTTTATCCTAATGTCGGCTTCAGTTATAACCGTAGAAACTAAAGAAAACGCTTCTCAAAACTTAATTATCCAGCGACCCCCTGTGGGTCTATCTTTACAGGGTCGCATCCGAGTACCGGGAGATAAATCTATTTCCCATCGTGCTCTGATGTTGGGGGCACTATCTCAAGGTGAAACCGAAATTCAAGGACTTCTTCTCGGAGAAGATCCCCGCAGTACTGCTAGCTGTTTTCAAGCTATGGGTGCAGAAATTTCGGAACTAAATACAGAATTAGTGCGGGTTAAGGGTATTGGTTTAGGAAGAGTGCGAGAACCAGTTGATGTGTTAAATGCCGGCAACTCTGGTACGACACTGCGATTGATGTTAGGAATTTTAGCTTCTCATCCGGGGGGCTTTTTTACTGTAACCGGTGATGATTCTTTGCGATCGCGTCCGATGTCTCGTGTTGTCAAACCTTTACAACAAATGGGGGCACAAATTTGGGGACGCAAAAATAATTCTTTAGCACCTCTAGCAATTGCAGGAGTTGCTCTCAAACCAATTCACTATCAATCACCCATCGCTTCTGCCCAAGTTAAATCCTGCGTTCTTTTAGCGGGTTTGATGACCGAGGGAGAAACTACTGTCACCGAACCAGCACTTTCTCGCGACCACAGCGAACGAATGTTAAAAGCGTTTGGTGCAAAACTGAGCGTTGACCCAGACACCAATAGCGTTACTGTTACCGGTCCTGCTCAACTGTATGGGCAAAAAGTAGTTGTACCTGGGGATATCAGTTCCGCTGCCTTTTGGTTGGTGGCTGGGGCTATTGTACCCGATTCTAATTTGGTGGTGGAAAATGTCGGCGTTAATCCTACCCGCACAGGTATTTTAGAAGCTTTGGCGATGATGGGAGCCGATATCCAACTGGAAAATCAGCGCGAAGTTGCTGGGGAACCAGTAGCCGATTTACGAGTGCGTTCCAGCCGTCTCCAAAGCTGCACGATTGAAGGGGATCTCATACCCAGATTGATTGATGAAATTCCAATTTTGGCAGTAGCGGCAGTATTTGCCGAGGGTACAACAGTAATTAAAGATGCAGAAGAGTTACGGGTAAAAGAAAGCGATCGCATTGCAGTAATGGCACAGCAACTCAATAAAATGGGTGCAAAAGTTACCGAATTACCCGATGGTATGGAAATACATGGTGGTACTTCTTTAGTGGGGACTGATGTAGATAGCCATACAGATCATAGAATCGCCATGAGTTTAGCGATCGCCTCTTTAGTTGCTTCTGGTACCACCACCATTCAACGCGCAGAAGCAGCCGCCATTTCTTACCCTGACTTCACTGCTACCCTGCAACAAGTCTGTAGGTAATGGGGAATGGGGAATGGAGAGACAAGGAGACAAGGAGACAAGGGGGACAAGGGAGATAAGGGGGAGCAGGGAGCAGGGAGCAGGGGGAAATATTTCTTCTTTCTTACCATGAGTCCCTTTCCCCTTTCCCCTTTCCCCCTCCTCAAATTGCCCATTGCCCAATGCCCAATGCCCTATTACCAATCACCAATTTTCAAGGATAATTTTCTGTGTAAATAAAAAGGAGAACATTTAATTATGGGTTGGTTACAAAGACTTTTTGGTATGGAAAAACCGGATGATGCTCAAGTCAATCCGGAACCAGTTGCTGCTAATGATTCAGGGGAAGATATTCCACTAGAACGAGTGGGATTAAATGGAGAATATGACCAAAGTGGTTTAGCAAAACGAGTTGCGCTTGCTTTTGACGAAGACTCTCAGTTTGATGATATTGATTCGCTATACGTCGCTCAGACAGGAAGCACAGTTGTGTTAAAAGGGCAAGTCCCCAGTCAAGAAATTTTAGATGAAATGGTGGCGATCGCAAGCGGGGTTAGCGGTGCCACCGATGTCAACACAGACGAAGTTACAGTTGGCTAGAATATTTTTCTGACATGAGCAATCTACTCAAACCTCGTCAATCTACTATCGGGCTTTTGTTGTTAGCCGTTTTAATGCTCACCAGCTGTGGTAAAAAAGCTGAAACACCCGATGCCGGCGCTACTGCGAGTCCTGGCACTACGACTGGAAGTTCAACTAACGATTCAGGTGAGTCAGGAAGTAATGCTTCTATTCCCGCTGAAGCAGCAAAGCTTGGGGTAAAACCTACAGACGCAACTACTTGTCCTAATAATGCACTTGTTAAGGGCAAGGTAACGAAGAAGCGAGGCAATATATACCACATTGCCAACTCGCTTGATTATGACAAAGTTAAGCCGGATATCTGCTTTAAAGATACAGTAACAGCAGAAAAAGCTGGCTTTCAAGCGCCTAAGTAAGTTGGGAATGGGGAATTGGTAATGGGGAATTGGTAATTGGGAATGGGTAATGGTGAGTCCAGCGCTGCGCTCCTGGTTTCCAAGAGTGCCGGCTCTGGCTCTCTTCATTGGGGTAATGGGGAATGGAAAGAATGTCTCATATAATCCTGCATAAATACTTACGGGATGCAAAATAACCTTTTTCTCAATTACCAATTACCCATTATCCATTACCAATTTTCTTTCAAACTTTAACGGCAATGGCATTTTATACTACAGCTTCTGCTGGCAATTTTACAGGCGAAATTGTTGTCGAAGGTCTAGGTTTGCGAGCAACTTGAGTAGATAAAGCTCGTGCCTTTTTAGACGAATACTCAAAATTTGGCATTTCTTGCCGACAATGGGAACAAAACCAGTAAACATTTGAGCAACGAATATGGCGTAGCAATTGGTGGGAGCAACAAGGACAACTATTCATATTTCGCTTCTGAGTTAAAAAGATGTTTGTCGGCACTTCTAATGTAATTGCCAGGGCGGGGATCGCTCATCTATCCTAGGGGATCGCTCATTCATCCTAAAGTTAGACTCACACGATAAAAGCCTGGAAATGCGTAGAAAAGTTCATAAAAAGTGACAATTAAAAAGTTATTAGTCATGATTATCTAGAACTAACAAACAATAACTACAGCAAGTTTCTGCTAATTCTCAACTTATTTGAGTATATTTGCGAATTCATAAATTACATACTTTGATACTAAAAAAGCGGTTTCTTAACAATTATTAATATAAACCGGGTTTTTGATTGTAAGTGTAAAGGGGGAAGAGAAAATAAAGAGCGATCGCCTGATATCATGTTCAGTAAATCGCGCATATTGTAGAGACGTTCCATTGTCACGTCTCTACGATGGTTGCCGTATGACATGATACGATTGGGAAAAAAAATATTAGTATCATTTAGCAAACACACCCGTCAAGCGATCGCGGTTATGGGTTGCATCAAAATCAATTCTTGGTCCTTTTGGCACAATCTGAGTCGGGTTAACGTTGGGATGGCTGATATAATAATGCCGTTTGATGTGGTCAAGGTTGCAAGTTTCCTTAACTCCCGGCTGTTGGTAAAGGTCTTTGAGATAATTCCACAAATTGGGATAATCGACAATTCGCTGTAAGTTACATTTGAAGTGGACGTAGTACACAGCATCGAAGCGAAACAAAGTAGTAAACATACACCAATCCGCTTCCGTGATTTGATCCCCGCACAGATAACGTTGCTTTCCTAAAATTTTTTCCCAGTAGTCAAGTTCTGTAAATAACTCCGTGACTGCTTCATCGTAAGCTGACTGAGAAGTGGCAAATCCTGCCCGATACACACCGTTATTGATTGGTTGGTAAATTGCGTCAATTGTCTCGTCAATAACTTTTTGTAAAGCTTCCGGATAAAAGTTTACATTCTGTTTGGCAAAGGCATTAAATTCTGTATCGAACATCCGCATAATTTCACGGGACTCATTATTGACAATCGTGCCAGTTTGTGCATTCCATAAAACTGGGACTGTCACTCGTCCACTGTAATTTGAGTCAGCTTTGAGATAAATTTGCCAAAGATAATTTGTCTTGTTGACTGTATCCGGAATGCTTCCTGGTTCATCTGAGAATTCCCAGCTGTTTTCGTGAATTTCCGCAGCAACCACCGATAAGCCTATGGCATCTTCTAATCCTTTGAGCGATCGCATAATCGCGGTACGACAAGCCCAAGGACAAGCCCAAGAGATATAAAGATGATAGCGCCCAGATTCAGCTTTAAACCCACTCGAACCATCGGCAGTAATTTTATTGCGGAAAGTGGTTGAGGGACGGACAAATTTACCATCTGAGTCTTCTTGTTCCCTTTGTGATATCCACTTACCATCTTTGAGGATTCCCAAACCCATAAATTCTCTCCTTTGATAGTTGGAGCGTAGTTGGTGGTTAGTGGTTATTTGATAGTGGTTAGTGGTTAAGAGTAGTTTTCGGCAACGCTCTACCCAACACCCAACACCCAACAACTAACAAATAACACCCAACAACTAACACCTAACTATTCAACATTCATAATTTTTGGCACTTTAAAAAATTCGCCTTCCTGCTGTGGGGCACTGTTGAGAATAGCTTCTCTATCAGAATAGGGTTGCAATTTATCTTCTCGTGTGACGTTGCTGACATCAATAGCGCGTGTTGTTGGTGCAACATTGCTGACATCAAGTTCACCTAGCTGTTGAACATAATCGAGAATATTTCCTAACTGAGTGGTAAATTGCTCCTCTTCTTCAGGTGTCAACTCTAAACGAGCGAGAAGGGCTACTTTATGAACTTGCTCACGGTCAATCATATTTTTTTTAACTCCTCACTCATAACTTTTGTACAGACGTTCCAATGGAACGTCTCTACCGCGCCTTTTAGAAGAATACGTCGATTTGCGATCGCCCGGTGGTTTTCAGCCAGTTTTGAGCCTCAATGTAGTTATTGGGAGCCAAACGAATCGCTCTAATCCAATAATCACTGGCTTGATCGAATAGTGCTTCACCACCGTCGTTATCGCCAGCTTCTTTAGCTTTTTCGCCTTTAAAGTGGTAAATCACGGCGATATTGTTCAAAGCTTGGGGTAAGCGTGGGTTCAACTCAATTGCTTCATGATACAACTCCAAAGCCTTGTCATGGTCGCCGTTACTGGCGTAAATTAGCCCCATATTGTAGAGGATATAACTGCGATCGTAGGAATCTTCCTCTAATGTTAGGGCTTCAGTATAGTAATCCAAGGCTTCGGCATATTCACCATCTGCCTGTGCTGACATTCCATCTCGGTAATAGACAAAAGCTTCTTTGGCTTTTTTGTTGGTTGGCAGCATCTTTAAGATGATATCTGCCATCACCGTAAAGGACTTGTCAATAAAATTATCGTTTTTCTGGGTTCTTGGCATATAGTAACGAACGCTTTGGTTGCAGCTAATAAAGGAATTGTAATTCTTTGATGCTTCTATCCCTCATTAGTTAATTTAACTGATTGCTGAGGTAATTCTTCTATGGAATTGAATTTATACAATCAGCATTATTATATTTGGGGTTGTTTACCAAAGTGCTGACTGGATAGGCAGTCATAGCACTAGCTGGGTAGGGATGCAATGCTTCTTGTAGTGCTTCCGGCTTTTCCACTTGTGGATCTAACCACAAATCGTAATATTTCTTATCGAGAACCACAGGCATTCGGTCATGGATTGGTTTTAATACTTCGTTAGCAACGGTAGTCAAAATTGTACACGAGGTTATTTTCTCTTTTTCTGGAGATTCCCACTGCTCCCACAACCCAGCGAAGCAAAAAGGTTGTCCATCTTGCAGACGAAAGTAAAAAGGCTGCTTTTTACCGTCTATACGCTGCCATTCATAAAAGCCATCTGCCAGCACCAAACAACGCCGGCGTTTGAAAGCTGAACGAAAAGCGGGTTTTTCTGCGACAGTTTCTGCCCTAGCGTTGATCAGCTTTGCCCCCATGCTGATGTCTTTTGCCCATGAAGGAATTAACCCCCAACGTAAGAAGTGAAATTCTCGCTTGTCGCTTTCACAGTTGTGTAACACTGTTGCCACCATTTGCGTAGGTGCAATGTTATATTGCGCTGACAATTCTGGCAGTTTTTCTACATCAAAAGTTTGATTATTTGCCGAGGCAGAAGCCAGCACAGCGGCAATTGCTTCTGCCGGCTGCTTTAAAGTAAATCTTCCACACATACTTTTATTTTCAACCGCTGATTAAAATTTAACAACTAAATACTATAAACAAATAATACTTTGGTTTTTTGTTTTTTCAGAGAAATCTATATCCTACATAAAAAGCAAATATTCTTCAAATTTTGCCCTGTTTTTTTTGAAAGAATTTGATAAGATATTCTCTTCCAATCTCTGAATTCTCTATATCCTCCCTACAATAATTTTTAAGATATGGAACCACTCCAATTGTACGATTTTTTACCTTCTGGTAATGGCTATAAGATACGTCTTTTATTGACACAACTTGGCATTCCCTTTGAGAGGGTAGAGGTTAACATCACTAAAGGTGAGACGCGAACGCCAGAATTTTTAAGTAAAAATCCAAACGGCAAGATTCCTGTTTTGGAAATTGAACCAGGGAAATATTTGTCAGAATCAAACGCTATCATGGTTTACCTGAGCGAAGGAACAGAGTTTTTACCTTACGATCGCTTTTTGCGAGCGCAAGTACTGCAATGGCTATTTTTTGAACAGTACAGCCATGAACCTTTTATCGCTCCCCCCAGATACTGGATTTCTGTGTTAGGTAAAGCCGAACAATATAAAGATGCCTTAGAAGAAAAACATAAAGGTGGATATGCTGCACTCAGCTTGATGGAAGAACATTTAAAGACTCACACTTTCTTTGTTGCCGAGCGTTATACCATTGCTGATATCTGTTTATTTGCATACACTCATGTAGCTCATGAAGGTGGGTTTGATTTGTCAAGATTTCCCCATATCAAAGCTTGGATAGAACGAGTCAAAGCCGAATCTCGATACATCAGCATTACTCAGGAATTATAATCATTATCTCTCGTTACTGGGCTGCTGCTGTGAAAATGATTTATGTGAGGCTGCTACGTCAATTATACCTCGCATTCATCGTTACTAGGCAGCAGCTCAGTAACCACATAAAAGTGTGTTACCAGGTTCAGCCTGTTAAGGAGATATTTCTTAATCAAAGCACGTAGATTCTCTCAAAAATCACAAATCTTAACCTTCTTTATCAATCTCAACTAACTTTTGTCGAGAGGATAAACCCGACTTAATTCTAATATAAGATTTCGGGACATCAAACTTGTCTGATAACAATTTAATTAACTCTTCATTCGCCTTACCATCAACAGGCGGTGATTTTAAATGTACAGTAAGACTGCCGTCAGGTTGTTCTTCAATTTTTTGCTGTTTGGAATTAGGTTTAACTTTGACTTTTTTGTGCATTGCCTATTTTCTGTAATTGTCGTAGCCACAACCAACCTAAAACACAACCTAGCAAATAATGAGGAAAATCCCACCAAGCAAAGGTAGTTCCAAGTAACCATTTACCTATTAGAGTGGCGCGAATTTCTGTCAATAAAGGGGGATGCCGTTGAAAATTCTAGTATTGAATAACTTCACTCATTTTGTAGGCAAATATTGACATACATAGACAAATAGTAAAAGATCCTCGGAAACATCTGAGGATCTTTTATTTTATGGCTGTATTCCGTACTTTTCCACCACTGGTT
>JAESGF010000286.1_pt1 | contig 19569 bp, 17 predicted proteins | sample 9269621 | NCBI WGS metagenome assembly JAESGF01 (sample SAMN14515066, study PRJNA621663) | algae metagenome | isolation source: Tolypothrix carrinoi HA7290-LM1 and co-occurring heterotrophs from dry rock... | place: USA: Makauwahi cave, Kauai, Hawaii | collected 2011-01-06
AACGAGTTAAAAACTAGGGTAGTGAAAATTCTGGAAGCGCTGACTGTTGATGTCATCACTTCTTTGGCAGCTTGGGATTACATTATCCAAGCATTATCTGTAGCAGGTATTTAACAAAATGGTATAACCATGCTTCCCAGAACTTGGCAGCCTGAGCTTCTAATCTTTTGGAGTAACGGGTTGTATCCTCGCGCAGTCTCGTAATGCTAACACCATGTGTTGCACTTATCTCGCAAGCATGGTTTTTAAACCAAAGCTCCAGACCAAAAGTAGTAACTTCTGGATGAAACTGCAATGCTAGACCACATTTACCCCAGGAAAACGCCTGGTTTTGATACTTTGGGCTAGAGGCAAGATGGATAGACCCGACAGGTAGATCGAAAGTATCACCGTGCCAGTGGAACACAAGGGTGTTCTCTGCTACTAAGTGAGCTAAAGGTGTGTGTATTCCCTCTTTACTTAGTTCTAACGGTGACCAGCCAATCTCTCTATATGGTCCTGGGTAGACTCTAGCACCAAGAGTACGTGCCATTAGTTGAGCTCCCAGACATATTCCTAAAGTAGGCAAATCAGCATCAAGGCGACGCTCTAACAAACGCAGTTCATCAACTAGGAAGGGATAATTCCGATCATCGTAAGCTCCCATAGGACCACCTAGAATGACAAAAATGTCTGGAGTTAGTGGATTGAGACTAGCGAGATTATCTAGTCCAGCTTCTACGTACGTAACTGCATAATCTTTCTGATGCAAATTTGCTACCAAACTACCAAGATACCCAAAAGCAGGGTTTCTTGTGTGTCTGATTACAGTAATATTTTTCATGCCTATCACTTTTCAAAAGTAAAATCACATCGGTTTTTTTAATCAAGTGCAAAAGTATATGAGTTTTTACAATAATTTCGGAGGATATTTTTTGAGAAAATTCAAATATAAATTGCTAGTATTTACTATTATAGAATTGACCAAAAAATTAACTCTTACATTTTAAGTAAGTCAACCTAAAAAACGTAAAATAGACTGAGTGCATCATTTCAGTGATGATTGATGTCAGCTCTGTTAAGAATATAGCTGACACCAGAAGAAGACTGTATCCTTTTAAAATTAAGCTTTACAGTCGAGCTTAGTGACATTCCAGTAGAAAACTTATAAACCTGGCATACCAACGTAACCCTTAAGCTTCTTTATTCTGTCAATCCAAGCAACTACATTTGGATAAGCTTCTAAAGAAATCCCTCCCTCCGGCGCAAGCACAATATACGGGTAACAAGCAACATCTGCAATTGTCGGGTGATCAAGTTCAAGCCAGTTTCGCTTTTGCAAATGTTCGTCCAAAACTTTGAGTATCACATCTGCTCTCTGTTGCACCAACTCTAGGTCTGTCTTCAGGTTAAAAACGAAGTGCAGTCTAGCTGTAGCAGGACCGTGTTGAATCTCGTTAGCAGCGATGGACAACCACTGCACCACTTTACCCATAGACTCAGCCTCTATTGGTAGCCAGTTTTCACCGCCGTAGCGTCGTGCAAGATATACCAGAATTGCCTGGGAATCATGAATGACTAGATCGCCATCAATCAGAATCGGTATTTGACCAAGCGGGTTCAGTTTTAGAAAAGGTGGAGACTTATGCTCACCTTCCATGAAGTTGACAGGTACAATCTCATGCTCCAACCCAAGCAGCGATAGCATAAGCCGTACCTTATAGCAATTTCCCGATAACTCGTAATCGAAGAGTTTGATCATTCATTCCTCCCGTTTCTATCAAATCTGAACATTACAACTTGCTCTTGAAAAATATCCACTCCCAACTTTTACCAAGTTAGCCTTTAGATGGGTTGTGACTTAAAGGAAAAGTTATCCTTCCAGTCACACAGATAATTTAGCAAGCATTAGAATGATGAATTTGGCTGCTTCAAAAATTCTGCCTCCTCTGGCGTTGTGGCTCGACGAAAAATAGCGTTGCGATGGGGAAAACGTCCAAAGCGCTCAATCACCTCTAAGTGTTGGACAGCCGATGAGGTCATATATACGCTGTCTGGATCATTGCCAAGTTGACGGAACAGTTCAACCGCTTGTCGCTGATGTTCGAGATTCTCGCTGTGTTCAAAAGGTAAATAGATGAACCAGCGCTGGATTTTTGGTAGCTCCCAATCAAAACCTTTGGCGATCGCATACTGAGCCAAAGAGAGTGCTTGTGGATCTGTTGCAAATGCTCGGGGATTACCGCGAAACATATTCCGTGGGAACTGATCGAGTAGGAGGATCAACGCCAGACAGCTGTGGGGAGTTTCTTTCCATTGGTCAAGTTTACCCGCTGCTGCTTTCTCATAGTCTTCCATAAAGCGGGCTTGAATCTCCCGATCAAAATTTGGATTTGGATCTTTAGTAAACCAAATCGCGCGATTTTTTCCGTAATCCTCTTCATCTTTTTTTCCAAACCAAAAGTCTAAAATTTTATTAACTCGTGACATTAAGTCCTCCTGTACATTGTGTGTAAGGTAACAGGAAGTCAGATAGAAAATAAAGACGAGGCTGTAAAGACTGGCGTACAACAGCCATCGCATTAACAAATATCAACAACTGTTTGGCACGCCAGTCATACGAGCCACGACCGAATCTGTACAGGAACGATGGCTAGATTGATATATGATAGGGTCTACAAGTCGAATTAACCTTTAGAGCTTTAGGGTCGCAATCAGAAATTAGGTGCTGTTTTGACTGAGAGATAGCTGGTTTAGTTGTATGTCCTTGTCAGCTCTTATTACTCTTGCTTCAGCAGACGCCACCGCGTTACCATGACATGAGGAATTCGAGAATAGCGCTTCCATTTTTCTGGTTGCTCAGCTTGTAACCACTCCGGAGGAACTGGCTCCAGGAGACCATCAAGGACAAAACCAGCCTGAAAGCAAATCCCAAACAGATGCCACAATGGTCGGTGAAAGAAGGGATGACGTATAGGTTGCCCAGGCTTTGCATTTTCATCCCCGATTGCTGGTTGTATGTAATCTTTTACCAAAACACCTTCCGTACCAAGCCATTGGGTTTGGGTTCCTAACGAGTTAAAACAGGGATGAGTCACTGAGAATACGAACCGTCCCTCGGGAACAAGCAGCCGACTAAAAGCCTGTATGAGAGGCTCTATGTTTGCCATATCCATAAGTGCCATTGACACCATCGCAGCATGAAAGCAGCGCTCTCCCAGAGAAGCGAGTTGATCTGGATCGGTTGCATCTAGGAGTTTATACTCAATGCTACCCGATGCATCTATGGTTCGAGCTTTAGCACGTTTCAACAGTTCTTCTGAAAAATCGCAGGCTAGAACCGATGCTCCTAACCGAGCCAGACTGCGTGCAAAGGTACCGTTACCGGATGCAATTTCAAGTACCCGCTCACCAGGTTTAATAGTGAGGAGTGTCTCCATTGCAGGGTTAACGACGTATTCATGGGCGATGTCTATATCACCTACTTGATTGTCCCACCATTGTGCATTTGCATTCCAGACATCGCGTACACGCTGGTTTATTTCCTTTATTTCAATCATGAAGTGCACCTTAATTTTGCGTAGTCTAGAGAAACTTTTCTTTGCTTATCATCTTGCCCCTTAAAAGAAGGGTAGGGTGGGATGAATTGCTTAATTTCTGTATTGCCAAAGCTTTGAGCAATTTCAATCGGTATCAGGCTACCATTGTTGTTTTTTTCCCACTGGAAAATCCCGTTAACAGATTCATTTGAGCATCCCAGAATTCGACCCACAAGTCACAGTATTTATGACATAATTTCGTCATGTCATCGTATTGAGCGGGAGTGATCGCCTGCATGAGGACGTACCAAAGGTCATCTTCGTGAGTGTCGTCGTTGGCTTCAGCCTGTACATCATCACTAGTCCCATGACAGACATAGTACCCTGAGGTGACATTTATCCCTACAGCTTTTATATTTTCACGCAAAGGTGCACTGAACAGGACAACTTCCTGTTCTGCAACTGCAAGCAAGCTCGTTAGTAAATTTAAATCATTGTAGGTATCCTCCAGACACTTGCGTACCTGCTTGGCAATTTTGCTAGGAATATATCTCTGTCGTTCCTCAAGACTAATTCTCAGTTCATCAAGTACACGCTCAAACAAAGGATAGTGGGCGTTATAAGGATTGCCTCGATAGTAGCCATACTCATCGAAACCAGGCTGAAAGCCAAACTCGTCTAAATCATTCAGGGTGAGGAGAAATCGGGCATACATCTTACTACCAGGTTTGAGTCGCTGTTCCAACTGATGGGTTTGGTATTGTGCCATCAGAAGGGCATCTGTAAATATCTGCACAATCGCATGACGGTACTCAAGGTGGATGCGTTTCATCTGTTCTCGATTAAAAGCACCCCGATTCAGCGCTGCAATGACTGGATGAGTTGCAACCGGATGATGCTTCAAGCTAGAGCGTAAGTTAGCAACAAAGTTCTCGTTTTCCAACCATAAAGAAGCAGGTACTGATTCTTTCATTGCCAATCTGGCTTTTTGACGTGGATTATCCATTTCCATGATGTATCCCTCCGTGTATTTCTACTACGATTTTTTAATCCTGATTTAAGGGTGATATGGAATGGCACTAAAATCAGGCGTGGAAGATTTGAGATTGACTGCGCTTTGCTCTTTCTCTTTCTTTTGTAAATTTCGTCTGTTGACTTAGACTGTCAGTAGCAAATGTCAAGAAAGTAGAAAGTATTTCCGCTCCTTGCTACCCCAAGGTACCTATTCTTCCAAGCCTTTACTATCCAAAGGTTTCACTTTAACAAGCGTGCCATTCATATTAAATCTGATTGCATCAGATGTCTCACACCAATTCAAAACCTGAATTAAATATAAAACCTACTCCCTAGTGGAGAGTCAAGCCAAAACGATAAAATTTTTTCTTTTTTTTTATAGAGTTAATAGATAAAAGTAATACTTTCATAAATCTATCTTTTTACCGGAGTTTATACTAGTGTTCATTGCTGTTCGTCATTTATCGGGGTGGGATCAGCGAGCCTGTCATTTGCCGCCACTTAACTCTCAAAAGCTTTGTCATGAAAAGCTTCTAGAAAAAAATCTTACTTTTACCCTTTGGCGAAGGATTTGGCGGACTTAACACGCTAGCAGGAAGCTGTACCATTTGAACCCTGCCGATTTTTATAGCCTGAAACCCTTATGGCTACATTGCAAAACTCTGCACCAAATAGAGTAAAGGTCAATTGGCACAACAGTAGCGTACTACATATGACATGAGGCGTGAGCAACGGCATTTTATTTTCAAATCTCTTGCACAGCAAGGTTTTTAGGCGTTATGTGGCGGCAAACGTCAGCAACGGTTATCTTACCCCTTTATCCAGGTAAATGAATGACTTCTACAATATCAGTCTCTAGACAGATGAGAATACTTTGTTTCTAATAAAAGATTTATATAAAAAACAGCAAATATCATGCCAATATTTTTATGGTATGAACGTAAAAAAGGTTTTTGTGAAGTGAAATAATTGTTTTTTAAGCAGGGTCGTTGAATTATGTTAGTTCAGGAACATTTACAACGAATTGGTTCAATTGCTAAACAAAGCGGTATACCTGTTAAGACAATTCGCTACTATGAAGAACTCGGTCTAGTTCAATCTTCTACTAGAACAGAGGGAGGATTTAGACTATTTCAACTTGATGTTCTCACTCGCTTAAACTTTATCAAACGTGCTCAAAGCCTTAATTTTAGTCTTTCAGAAATTAAGTTTTTTTTAGATGTTCATGATCAGGGTGATTTGCCTTGTCAGCATATACGATCTCAGATGGAATATAAGCTGTCAGAAATTAATCAGCAAATCGAGCAACTGTCGCTCTTGAAATTAGAGCTAGAAGAGCTACTTTTGGGTTGGAGAGTTATAACTAAAAAACCAGAAAAGACTATCTGCCCTATAATTGAGAAATGTTGTTGAGAAAGCATTAAGAGTAACAAATTCTTCATCTGTTGAATTAGGTTCGAGTCCCTGGACGTCTATACATACACCGCTTTAACATAAATAATCATATATAGCGCTTCTCACTTCGTTGCAATACGGTTAGAACCCCACCCCACTTTTGGCGTTAGCCAAAGTTTCCCTCCCCACAGGCGGGGAGGGAATTAAGGGGTGGTGTCAAAGCGTACGGCATCCAAACGAGAAACACTGTATAGTTATGGCATAAACATCAAATGTTTAACAGCTTGCGCCATGACTATGTTTTTTATGTAGAGGCATTTTTTGTAGAAAATTTGCAAAATCAAGATATGAGAAGCAGCAAGTAATATTCAGGCTTTGAGGTAAAGCATTGCGTTTACGCAACGTAGCCCCACTTTTTATACTCTCAAAAATTTTTTCTCACTACCCCTTGACTCTCCAGCTTACTAGAGATTTTAAAATGGAATTATTTGATTAAAAAGGTACATGATATGACACTTCAATTGAAAGTTCCTAACATGGCTTGTTCTGCTTGTGGAGAAAACATCACAAAAGCAGTCAAAACCGTCGATCCAGCCGCAACCGTTCAAACTGATACCAAAACTAAGCTTGTCCATATCGAAACTCAAGCATCAAAAGCTGCCGTCACAGAAGCAATTACGGCAGCAGGTTATACCGTTGTTTAGCACTAAATTCTCAACAAAAGCAGTTCAGGACATCGTTAGGAGGTTTTGAATGGAAAACGCGAATTTGAAACTGCGGGGCATGAGTTGTGCCTCTTGCGCTAACGCAATTGAAGATGCAATTCGCTCCATTCCTGGTGTGAATGAGTGTAACGTCAACTTTGGGGCAGAGCAAGCTACGGTCACCTATGACCCCAGAAAAACTGACCCAGAAGTGATCTGCGATGCGGTAGATGCGGTGGGATACTCTGCTCAACCCATGCAAGACGATGATTTATTTGCCGCAGACGATGATGCTCAACAGCAGGCACGCCAAGCCGGAAATCGAGCCTTAGTCAGAAAAGTTTGGGTTGGCGGCATTGTCAGCGCCATTCTAGTCATTGGTTCGCTACCAATGATGACGGGATTATCCATTCCCTTTATTCCCATGTGGTTGCACAATCCCTGGCTGCAATTGGTGCTGACGACTCCAGTGCTGTTTTGGTGTGGTGCATCCTTCTTTATCAATGCCTGGAAAGCTCTCAAACGTCACACGGCAACGATGGATACCTTGGTGGCGATTGGTACTCTTGCCGCTTATCTCTATTCCCTCTTCCCTACCTTCTTGCCTGGGTTCTTCACCCACCGAGGATTGCCGCCTGATGTCTACTACGAAGCAGCTGCGGTCATCGTCACTCTTATCTTGTTGGGACGACTGCTTGAGAATCGTGCCAAAGGACAAACTTCTGAAGCAATTCGTAAGTTGATAGGCTTGCAAGCAAAGACTGCTCGTGTGATTCGCGATAGCAAAGAAGTTGACATTCCGATTACTCAAGTGATTGAAGGCGATGTGATTCTAGTGCGTCCGGGTGAAAAGATTCCAGTAGATGGCGAGATTATTGATGGCTCCTCAACTATCGATGAGGCAATGGTCACCGGTGAAAGTCTCCCTGTGAAGAAGCAACCAGGTGATGAAGTGATTGGAGCCACGCTCAACAAAACAGGTAGCTTCAAATTTCGCGCAACACGAGTGGGTAAAGATACATTTTTGGCGCAGATTGTCAAGCTAGTGCAGCAAGCCCAAGGTTCAAAAGCACCGATTCAGCGATTAGCAGATCAAGTCACAGGCTGGTTTGTACCTGCCGTCATTGCCATTGCGATCACAACTTTCATCCTCTGGTACAACATGACGGGCAATGTGACAATGGTACTCATTACCACTGTAGATGTACTAATTATTGCTTGCCCGTGTGCCCTTGGCTTGGCAACGCCAACTTCTATCATGGTAGCAACAGGCAAGGGTGCAGAAAATGGTATTCTCATTAAAGGGGCAGAAAGTCTAGAACTCGCACACAAGCTAAAAACTATTGTTCTTGACAAAACGGGTACGATTACGCAAGGTAAGCCCACCGTCACTGACTTTGTAACCGTCAACGGTACAGCCAATGGCAACGAGCGAAATCTCCTGTGCCTGGCAGCATCTGTCGAACGCAATTCAGAACATCCGCTAGCGGAGGCAGTTGTAAATTATGCTCAATCTCAAGGTGTGGAATTGAGGGATTCACAGGATTTTGAGGCGATCGCTGGTAGCGGTGTGCAAGGATATGTATCAAATCAATGGATACAAATTGGTACCCATCGTTGGATGAATGAGTTAGGCATTGATACAAATGCATTACAAGAACATTGGGATCACCTAGAGTATCTAGGTAAGACGGTCATCTGGATTGCGGTGAATAGCAAAGTTCAAGGGATTATGGGCATTGCTGATGCGGTGAAACCGTCTTCTGTGAACGCGATTCGTACATTGCAAAAAATGGGGTTGGAAGTGGTGATGTTGACGGGAGACAATCGCCGCACTGCCGAAGTGATTGCGCGTGAAGTCGGCATTAAGCGAATCTTTGCTGAAGTTCGCCCGGATCACAAAGCCGAGACCGTCGAGAAACTTCAGTCGGAAGGCAAAATTGTAGCAATGGTCGGGGATGGCATCAATGATTCACCAGCGTTGGCTCAAGCTGATGTCGGTATGGCAATTGGAACAGGAACAGATGTGGCGATCGCGGCTAGTGACATCACCCTTATCTCTGGGGATTTACTCTTGATTGTCACCGCCATTCAACTCTCTCGTGCCACGATTCGCAATATTCGTCAGAATCTCTTCTTCGCCTTTATCTACAACGTCGCTGGTATTCCAATCGCAGCAGGAATTCTCTTCCCTATCTTCGGTTGGCTGCTCAACCCCACTATTGCAGGTGCAGCAATGGCGTTTAGTTCCGTCTCCGTAGTAACGAATGCGCTGCGTTTGCGTAACTTTCAACCTAAAACAACTGGTTGAATAAATCACAGGGAGTAGTAATGATGCTTAAGAAAGTAACATTTTTTGGAACCTTGGCAGGATTTGGATTTCTGCTGGGAGCGATTTCAGGAGCGTTAGCGTAGCTTGCAATGTAGTTAAATTCCCCAACGGAGGCGTTTAAATCATGAACAAAATAGCAATCATTGGTAGTATTGCAAGTTTGGGATTGGTGTTTGGAATTGCTTCTAACAAAGCAGTTGCACAAATGTCCCACGAACAGATGCAACCATCTCATACAAAGCAAACGGGTCAGTTCCGTCGCATCGAACAACCCTTGTGGGCAAAAGGAGCCGTTACTGCTGGCGGATTAGGACTGATAGGACTGGAGTTATGGTGGTTTCTGCTGAGTAAGCCAAAATCGCAAAAAGCACAATCAAAGCAGGGGATTCAAGAGGTAACAATTACCGTTGATGGTGGGTATGAACCAAGCCAAGTGGTAGTTAATACAGGTCAAAGAGTTCGGCTCAACTTCTACCGTAAAGACTCCAGTAGTTGCCTTGAAGAAATCCGATTTCCTGACTTCCATATTGCCCAAGAGCTACCCCTAAACCAAGTTACTCCGATTGAGTTTACTCCCAACCAACCAGGAACTTACACCTTTACCTGCGGCATGAATATGTTTCGCGGTGTGATTGAAGTGGAGTCATCCAATGCTCTTCGCACAGAGCAGATTTCAGCATGAAAACGGGGAGCACCTGGGGAGCATCCCATTTTTGCAGAAATACTGATTCATGAGTGTAGTATGGGGAGAACACAATACTTACTAAAACCATAGGCATGACCCTCGAAGAAAAAGAACGGTTACAAGCAGCAGTAAAAGAAATCGCGACAATCCTGTATAAAAATACATCACCATCCGAGTTAGAGACTTTGGAAGGAATCGAAAAAACAGTGCGATCGCAGATACTGGAGTACGTCAGTTCTGAAATCGCCTTTTTTTTATCGAACAAACTACAGGCACAAATAAAGGACGACCCAGACAAATCACGCATTTGTGTAGGGGAGTTGCCGATCACGGAAAAGCAAGCGCGCTCCTTGGGGCTCGAGCCAAGAAGTCACCTGAGCCCAGTATTAGAGAAATGCAGCTTCAGACTATGTGCCAATGAGTCCTACCAAAATGCCGAGTTGGAACTAGAAGCATTAACGGGAGTGAAAGTCGGACATAGCACACTACACCGACTGGTGAACAGACAGGATCTGCCACAACCATCGGCATTGCAAGCGGTTTCTCAAGTGAGTTTGGACGGGGGTAAGGTGCGGTTGCGAACACCAAAAGGACAAGAATGTGAGTGGCGCGATTATAAAGCGGTACGCTTAGGCGGAATTTATTATGGCGCTTTTTTTCACGATCACCAATCCCTTTTGGATTGGGTTAACTCACAGAGGCTAGTCACCCCATTAGTGTGCTTGGGGGATGGGCATGATGGTGTTTGGAAATTATTTACTGAAATTGGCAGTTCTTCAACCCGACTGGAGATCCTCGATTGGTATCAAGTGCTTTGAAAACCTATACAAAGTTGGTGGTTCTCTCAAGCGACTTAAGCAAGCAGAAAACTTACTCTGGATTGGTGAGGTAGATGCGACGATCGCTTTGTTTGTTGATTTAGTGAAAAAACAGGCAAAGAATTTTTGTGCATATTTGAACAAGCATCGAAGGTTGTTCCTCCGCAGTGGCTCTCATCATTAAGCACTAGGTAATTGGAAGTATCCCAGTTTGATTTTTTTAGAACCAGAGTTTAATAAAATAAAACTAAATAAAAAACTGGGCTTGCTCGTAAATCATTCTTATCTTAAAAGCATTTTTACCAAAGACTCAACAATTTTTTTTACATCCCTCTTGACTCTCCAGTTAAATGGAGGATTTAAGGTGATTTTAGATGAGGTGGAGCTTTTCAATCACACATCTAACTCCATAACAAATTATCCAAGGTTATTGACAGCTATGACACTACAACTTAAAGTTCCTAAACTGGTTTGCTCTGGTTGCGTCAAAACTATCACTGAGGCAATTAAAAAGGTTGATGTTAACGCTATTGTTCAAGCTGACCCAAAAACGAAATTAATTAACGTAGAAACTCAAGCACCTAGAACAGCTATTGAGACAGCGATCGCGTCAGCAGGTTATCCAACAGCTGCTTAATTTGTAAATGACGTATTCTACCATCAGCTATTGGCTTATGCTCTGCTGATAGCTGAATTTCCGAAAAACTCTCAAACATTTTCACGCCAGTCAGTAAGGAGGAAAAATGGCTAAGATTGGCTTGTTTTATGGAACTCAAACTGGGAATACCCAAACCCAAGCCCAACTTATTCAGAAAGAGTTTGGTGGCGACAGCGTTGTTGATATCTACGACATCTCTAAAGTAGAATCGAACGATTTTGAGAACTACAACTACATCATCATTGGATGCCCTACCTGGAACATAGGTGAACTGCAAGACGACTGGGATAATTTCTTTGACGAGTTAGACAATATCGATTTTAGTGGCAAGAAAGTTGCCTATTTTGGGGCTGGCGACCAGAACGGCTACCCCGACTCTTTTCAAGACGCAATGGGCATCTTAGAAGAAAAGATTCAGAACTTGGGGGTGAAACCGCCCGCTACTGGTCAACTGAGGGCTACGACTTTACGGAGTCAAAAGCAGTGCGCGACAGCAAGTTTGTCGGTTTAGCGCTAGATGAAGATAACCAATCTGAGTTAACACAACAACGCATCTTAGGAGGTAAGTTTTATGAAGATATTGATGAGTGCGATCGCTACTATTGCAACTCTATTATTTGCACAAAGTTGTTCGACATCACCTAATGCTCAAGAACCGTCAACCGCAGTTTCAGTTCAACAACACAACGACAAGCATTCAACACAAGTGGGAAGTCACGCAGGACATTCGATGAATGATTCAAGTGACACAAAAACGAATGCAGCGATTCAAGCAAAACTTACGGTTCCAGAAACGGTCGCAGTTAATGCTCCTGTCCCGTTAGTAATTAATCTTCAAGATGCAACAGAGAAACCTATCGACAAGTTTGATGTTTCCCACGAACAACTCATGCATCTCATCGTAGTCAGTGATGACCTTCGGTTTTTCGATCATCTGCATCCACGTTATGAAGGCAACGGGCGTTTTACCATCGAAGCGCAATTACCCAAATCTGGAGGGTATACACTCTTTAGCGATTACAAACCCACTGGACAAACTCAGCAAGTCTCGACACTCAAAACCCAAGTTCCAGGGGACAGTTCATCTTCCCCGGACGTAAACTTCAAGCGTAGTCAAACATTTACCAACACCAAGGTCAATTTAGAGCTACCTACTGAAACGGTCAAAGCGGGTGAGGAATTTGCTGTAACCTTCAATCTCAAAGGCTCTAATAATCAACCTGTCACCGATTTACAGCCTTATATGGGTGAACGGGGACACTTGGTAATTTTGCGTCAATCGGCCTCACTCACCTCAGCTGATTATATCCATGCTCACGCAATCAAAGATACAACTCCCGGACAAGTTCAGTTTGTGACCAGCTTTCCCAAACCTGGACTATACAAGCTTTGGGGACAGTTCAACCGCAATGGTGAAATCGTCACGGCTGATTTTTGGGTAAAGGCGAATTAACAAAGAACGGGTACTACAGTTCTGATGCATTCTGATTTCCCAAGGTTTTACATCGCTTTAATTGTTGGTGAGTTATGGAATCTTCTGAGTCTCGACCTTCAAATAGTAAACGTCAGTTCGCGCCAAAGTTAACGCCGGGTTTCTGGGCAATGTTAGCCTTGCTCCTAGTTGGTGGCGGTGTTGGGTCTTGGTGGTTTTTGGCTCCGGACAAGGAATCACCTCCAACGGCAGCTAGCCAACCCCAGGCAACAAAGGTACAAGTTGCGACGGTGCAAACTGCCACTATAGAGGAAAGTGCAGAATTTGTTGCAAATCTTCAGTCTCGTCGCTCTGTCACTCTACGACCGAGAATTCAGGGTCAAGTCTCTCAGATATTTGTTCGGGCAGGGGAGCGGGTTAAAGAAGGTATCCCAATTTTGAAAGTTGATGCAAAGCAACAACAAGCTTCTGTTGACAGTAGAATCGCAGCTTATGAGTCCACTCAAGCTGATTTGGAAATAGCCCAAGCAGAAGTAAAAAGCGCCCAAGCAGAAGCAAAAAATGCAACAGCGACACTAAAAGCGTTACAAGCTCGTCGAGTTTCTGAACAGTCTGACTTAAAACTCAATCAGCGCGAGTATGAGCGGTTCAGCCAGCTATATCAAGAAGGAGCCACCAGTTTGCAAATCCTGGAGCAAAGGCGGAACAGCTTAGAAGCAGCCAAAGCCAAGCTTGCTCAGACGGATGCTGACATTGCAGCTCAAGAAGCCATGATTACTAGAGCAGAGGCAGTGATCGCTAAGGCAAAGGCAACAATTGTTAAGAACCGGAGGTTAATCAACCAAGCTCGGGCAAATGTAAATGAGCAAGCAGCAGAACTTCAGTTTTATACAATTTCTGCGCCGTTTGCGGGTATTGTGGGTGACATTCCTGTTAAGGTGGGTGATTTTGTCGATACGTCTACCCAGTTAATCACCGTTTCTGAAAACGGTTTATTAGAGGTTAACATTTCGGTTCCCGCAGAACAGGTCGCTCAATTGCGGTTAGGAAGTTTAGTGGAGTTGGTAGACGGTCAGGGGCGGAAAGCTGGTACCAGTCGCGTATTTTTCATTGCGCCCAACACGGCGAATCAGACACAATCGGTACTTGTCAAAGCACTGTTGGATAATTCTCAAGCTCGAGTGCGAACCGACCAATTTATTCGAGCGCGGGTGATTTTGGATCGGCGTCCCGGAGTCCGCATTCCCACAACCGCTGTAACTCGTTTAGCCAAAGAGACGTTTGTGTTTGTAGTTGAGGAATCGCGCTCATCGCAGTCTGCCCAATCTCAGTTTGTGGCTCGGCAAAAACCTGTTGAACTAGGCAGTATTGAAGGCAATCAATACCAGGTTTTGAAAGGATTGCAACCAGGAGAACAAATCATCATCTCTAGTTTGCTCACTTTAAGGGATGGTGCGCCAATTATTCCTGAACCTGAGAAAAATAATTAATTAGCGAACAATGCATATTGTTGCAGCAAAAGCAAGTCCTAATTGTTTATTTTTTCATTGACCGATAGTTCTTTGATGGTACAAGCCTCTACATTTATCCCTGGAATCCATCCAAAATCTAAAATCCAAAATCCAAAATCGGTTGACCTATGTTCGCGGATTTTTTCATCAAGCGACCCGTCTTTGCGATCGTCTGCTCCCTGATAGTTTTGGTATTGGGACTAATTAGCATTCCAACGCTGCCTGTAGAGCAGTATCCAGACATTAGCCCCGTTCAAATTAGCGTCACAGCCAACTATGTTGGAGCCAGTGCCCAAATTGTCGAAGAAACCGTGACATCGGTTTTAGAGCGACAGATCAATGGGGTCGAAGGCATGAGATATATGAATTCGACCAGCAGCAATGACGGTAATAGCACAATTACCATCACTTTTGAACAGGGCTATGACATTAATGTTGCAGCCTCTGATGTACAGAATCGTGTTTTGCTGGCACAACCGAAACTACCAGAAGTGGTTCGACAAACCGGAGTCGCAGTTACAAAACAATCAAGTGGGATTGTTTTAGCAATGGCGCTATACAGCGAGGACGATCGCTACGATGATACTTTTATTAGTAACTATGCAGATTTGTATGTGTTAGACTCGCTCAGACGTATCAATGGTGTAGGAAATGTCCTATCCTTTGGAGAACGTCGTTATGCCATGCGAATTTGGCTCGATCCCAATCGCCTTGCTGGTCGTAATTTGACGGCTCAAGATGTGGTGAATGCCCTCAATCAACAAAATTTGCAGTTAGGCATCGGTGCGATTGGACAACCACCCGCCCCCGATGGGCAAAAGTTTCAGATCGATTTGCAAGCTGTTGGACGACTGCGAGAAGCCAAGGAGTTTGAGAATATCATCCTCAAAGCAGGAAATGACGGGACGCTGATCAAACTCAAAGATGTCGGGCGGGCAGAACTGGGGGCAGAAAGTTACAGCACATTTGCTCGCTATGACGGTCATATTTCTGTAGGCTATCAAATCATCCAAATTCCTGGCAGTAACGCCTTGGAAATTGCTAAGGCGGTTAAGGCAGAGATGGCACGACTGGCAAAGAATTTTCCACCAGGATTAACATATGAAATCCCCTATGATTCTTCCCGATTTGTTGAAGCATCCTTCTGGGAAGTGGTCAAAACGCTGATTGAATCGATTGTGCTGGTTGTTGGAGTTATTTTCATTTTCTTGCAAGACTGGCGGACTACCATTGTTCCAGCGATCGTGATTCCGGTTTCCTTAATTGGCACTTTTGCATTTGTCAAAGTGTTTAATTTTTCACTTAATAGTCTGACTTTATTTGGTTTAACCCTGGCGACCGGAATGGTTGTCGATGATGCAATCGTTATTGTTGAAGATGTGGTTCGTTTGCTTGAGGAAAAAAGTATCAGTCCGCGTCAGGCGGCTTCTGAAGCAATGCACGAACTGTTTGGAGCCGTAATTGCAACCTCGCTAGTTCTCATGGCGGTTTTTGTTCCAGTTGCTTTCTTTCCGGGAACAACAGGACAACTCTACAAACAATTTGCACTAACGATCGCATTTTCGACTACGCTTTCCACCTTTAATGCCATTACATTTACTCCTGCCGTGTCCGCCATACTGTTACGTCGAGGACAACAACCACGCGGCTGGCTCGGCTGGTTTTTTGCAAGGGTAAATGACTTTCTCGACTGGATGCACAGAGGCTATCAACGGATTCTCGGCACTGTCATTCGCTTTAAGATGGTTGTGTTGTTGTTATTTACTGTATCTTTGGTACTTACAGGCTGGTTGTATCTGCGTGTTCCTCAAGCATTTGTGCCAGAGGAGGACCAGGGCTATTTTGTCAACCTGATTCAGGGACCGGATGGCGTTTCGTTAAATTACACTCGCTCAGTCGTCATGAAAGCCGAAAAAGAATTACTCAACGTCCCTGAGATTGAGGGCGTGTTTGCAATGGGCGGTGTTAGTTTTAGCGGAAACACTCCCAATCGTGGATTGATTATGACTCCCCTCAAATCGTGGTCAGAGCGGCAAAAGCCAGAGCAATCGGTATCAGCAATTCTCAATCGGGTACGCGCACCGCTGATGGGAATTCCAGAAGCACCTGTTCTAGCCGTCAATCCTCCAACTATCCAGAGTCTCGGCAGTGTTGGCGGTTTTGTGTTTCAATTGCAAGACCGAGGCGATCAAAGCAATCGAGACATGAATGCACTGGATCAAGTCAAGAACGAGCTAATTAGCCGCGCCAATCAAACTCCAGGATTGCAAGGAGTCTTTAGTACCTATACTGCTAACGCGCCTCAGTTGATGGTTGAAGTAGATCGAAGCAAAGCAGAAGCTGTACAGATTCCAATTGATGAAATTTTCAGTACCCTACAAACGTTTATCGGTTCGCGCTATGTGAATGATTTCAACGAATTTGGTCGAACATACCGCGTTTATGTTCAAGCAGACTCACAATTTCGTTCTAACCCAAAAGATGTTGGTCGCTTGTATGTGCGCTCAAGAGTTGGCAACATGATACCCCTTAGTAACGTTGTAACGATTAAATCAACGACTGGGGCACAAACAATTAATCACTACAACCTTTACCGCTCCATTGAAATCAACGGAGCAGCTGCTCCTGGTTTTAGTTCTGGGCAAGCAATTGCGGCTATGGAAAAGCTAGCAGCTGAGGTATTACCCGCAAATTTCGGTTTTGAATGGTCGGGTATCTCCTTAGAAGAAGTAGAATCTGGCGGTCAAGCTCCAATTATTTTCAGTTTGGGGGTCTTTTTTGTCTTCCTTGTGCTGGCAGCGCAATACAACAATTTTGTCGATCCTTTCATCATTATGCTGGCAGTTCCCTTGGCGGTCTTGGGAGCTTTATCGACTCAATCCCTGCGGGGCTTGTACAACGATGTTTACTGTCAAGTTGGTTTAGTCATGCTGATTGGGTTAGCTAGCAAGAATTCGATTTTAATTGTAGAATTTGCCAACCAGCTACGAGAACAGGGACTTTCAGTTACTAAGGCAGTGGTGGAAGCTGCACAAGCACGATTGCGTCCTATCCTCATGACAACAGTTTCAACTTTAATCGGCAGCTATCCGCTGCTTGTTGCGACAGGAGCTGGATCTGCCAGCCGACTGTCATTGGGGACGGCGGTTTTTGGTGGGATGTTCATTTCTACGTTCTTGAGCTTGTTTGTAGTGCCAGTACTCTACATCATTATTATTAAGATTCGCCAACAGTTGGTGCGATAGCGCCTTGCGCGGCTCCCTTTGGGACTGGAGTTTAGACTAGTTCGCGGTGCGAAACTAGTGAGACAATAAAGAAAAAATATTCTTAAAGCTTGAATGAAAAACATAAAATTGAGAGTGATAAAAGCAACGAAATAAATTATATGAAAATTCAACTATTCGTCAAAAGAAAGTAATGTTAATGAAGTAGGTTATTGCCCGTCATCAAATGTTAGTTTAATTTGGTTAACATTCCCTAGTTTGAGAAACTAAACATCGACTGATAATGGTCAAATTATGTGCGATTACTCCCCAGCCCACACAACGTTTAAATCCCATATCTCCTCTATACAAACAACGTTGGAAACCAAAGCACCGTTTCAAAAAACTAATACGTCCTTCTACACCGTTATGCCAATGACGACCCTTTCTAAAATTTCTCTTTCTTTCAGCTTGAATTCGTTGCTTACTTCTATAACCTCCTTTAGGTAATATGACTTGTTTTATTCCTAATGATTGAGCATAGTTTTCATTACTTTGAGAGTAAACACCTCTATCACTAGAAACTAGTTTAGGGGGATAGCCAAAATTTTCGAGCCTGTTGGTCAAGACTGGAAACTAATTGTTGAGTATCATGAGGGTTGCCCTTTAAATTCCTCCATCAACTTCATCTAACCACACCTTCCGCCCAAACTCTACATCTAGGTTAGGTTTGCCCCTACATATAATATCTGTATGCACTTCAAATATACTGACAATTTTCTCCGCAGCACTAACTTTTTCTTCAGCTAAGACTCTGCGGGATGCTTGCTCAACGACTTGTTCTATACGTGGAAGAAAAATTTTCGATTTTTGTAGTATTTTCTGCGATTTAACGGTATCCAAATTATCTAGAATTAACTTCAATTTTTGAGCCTGTTTAATTGCAGCTTTCGTGACTTCAATCAATTTCATGTAGGCTTGTTTTCTTTTTTGCTTTCCAGATTCATTTCTGGTTTTTGAGAGACTATCAATTTGTCTAGATATTCTTCTCGCTGTCCGATAACGATTGCGAAATATCCCCAAGTTCATAGTTTTGGAATTTGCTAAAATAATTGACTTTGATTGAGATAAAATGCGGCTAATAACCTTGACTCCATAATAATTTTATTGATAGCAATCGCTTACAGCAGTGCCACAATACAAGGACAACAGATTAAACGCAAAGGCGTTCATAAATATGTTGGCCGTGTTAAAGAATATGGTCGTACTCAAAGGCGACATAGCAGTTTTTATATTGGCTTATATGGTCACATTTAGGTTAATTTTATGGAACAATCTAACGACTAACTTATCGATTTAATGAAATTATATCGCAATCAACTCAAGTATTATCAACGGGGTTTATACCAATTTTATATGAAGCTGCATATAATAGAGAAAACAAACTCGATAAATTAAAATAACCATGAGCCGCCCTTTTAAGATTGAAATCGCACAAGAGCGAAGAAGAACTTAAAAAACGTCTACAAACAGCCAACTTAGGAAACCAGAAAGAAAAGCTTATTATGCTGTGGTGGATAAAAAGCGGGCAGGTTAAGGAGCAGCAAGAAATCGGAAAACGCTTGGCAAAAGATACTTCAACGGTCACGAGATGGTTACAGAAGTACAGAACTGATGGGCTATCTGAATTATTGAAAATTAAAAAAGCTCTTCTTGTGCAAAACGGAAAATTCCTGACGTAGCGATCGCAGCACTCAAAGAAGAGTTAAAGACAGAAAAAGGGTTTAGTAGCTATGGTGCGATAGTCGAGTGGTTGAAAAAAGAGCTTCAGCTTGATGTCGAGTATGCAACTGTTTATGCCTTGGTTCGATATCAATTAGGAGCGAAGCTAAAAGTACCACGTCCTAAAAGCTACAAGCACTGGCGTTGAGTTGGTATCAGAGTTTAAAAAAAACTCGGTATCATTCTGAGCAGCCTTGAAAAGCTTTTGGCACGTATCCGTTCAGGGGGGGCGATCGTCAGAAAAACCCCTGTCTAAATTTTTGGTGTGCGATCGCTCCTCTGTAGGAGATCGGAGCGAAAAACCCCTGTATCAATTTTTGGTGCGCGAACTGACTTGTCAGTGCTTCGCTATCGTCTGGGGTAATCGCGAGCAAAAACACCCAAAAAAGATTGATACCATTTTGTTAAATACCTGCTACAGATAATGCTTGGATAATGTAATCCCAAGCTGCCAAAGAAGTGATGACATCAACAGTCAGCGCTTCCAGAATTTTCACTACCCTAGTTTTTAACTCGT